>Ga0116192_1002506_pt1 | contig 12164 bp, 7 predicted proteins | sample AD_UKC113_MetaG_FD_89876 | JGI IMG/M metagenome (GOLD analysis project Ga0116192, IMG submission 89876) | Active sludge microbial communities of municipal wastewater-treating anaerobic digesters from Hong Kong - AD_UKC113_MetaG | ecosystem: Engineered > Bioreactor > Anaerobic > Digestate | place...
CATCGTTCCTCCTTTAGATTAATTCTCTACAGGATTTTAACCCCTTATTCCATTTTGCCAAGTACCAAAGCTAACAATGCCATACGCATAACGACACCATTAAACGCCTCCTGCCAGTAGCGTGACCAGCGGGTAATATCCACATCGGTTGGGATTTCGTCCATGCGCGGTAAGGAATGCAGCAGAATCGCATCCGACTTTGCTTTGGTGGTCAGCAATTCGCGGGTGATGCGATAATTCTCCGGGGTTAATCCATGATCCCCTGCTTCCTGCCGTGACTTTGTGTAATCCGGCTGAACGACCGGTTCCACCAGAATGACATCTGCCTGGGCAATCGCCTGTTCTACGTGTTCCGCTTCTGAAAAGTTCACACTAAAGCGATTCAATTCCTCTTTAAATTCCGGTGTCAGGGACATTTCAGGGGGAGAAACAAAGGTAATCGGGCAATCAAACTGAGAAAGGGCATACCCCAGAGAGTGCATGGTGCGCATTCGCATATCACCGACCGCCAGCCAACGCAAGCCATCAATGGTGCCTTTTTCGGTCAGCACCGTATAGAGATCGGTGAGGATTTGGGTTGGATGCTCACCCCAGCCATCACCGCCGTTGATGACTGGAATGGATGCCCACTTTGCCGCTTCGTGAGGCGCGCCCTGTTGGAAATGACGCATCACGATCACATCCCCGTAATATTCGAGCATTTTTACTGTATCTTTGATGGATTCCTGATAAAAATCACCGGCACGGGTCATTTTGGCATCAGCAAACCCGGTGACATGCCCCCCCAGCCGGTGCATCGCTGCTTCATGCGCCAGACGGGTGCGCGTACTGGGTTGATAAAAGGCGGTAACGAGTGTCTTTTCAGCAAGCAGGTCTGAATTTCTGCGACTCTTGGCGATTGGCGCCATCTCATCCGCCACTTCAAATATATGAAAGAACTCTTCACGTTCAAACTCTTTGAGCGAAAGGATATCCCTACCAGCAAAGCTTCTCATTTTTTCTCCTTATGATATGAAAGAACGCCTTTTTTTAATTTAAAGCAAAAATATCTTGTTTCTTTCCTCCTCCTCTAAATCCGGTCAGGATAGGATGAAGCACTGCCAATGTGGCGCACCACGTGAAAACGAAAAAAACCGGGTAGAAAATAACTTAATGAATAATCAATGATTTTTTCTTGACTATCGAACAACCTGGCTTCAAAATTCAATAAAACATCGCCCCGTTGAATTTCCATTCTTCGGGCGATCCTTGCCTCAGCCGCTACCGCTTGAATGTCTGTGTAGGATTGAGACAGAATTGGCGTTCCGCGATTAATCAAAAAATCCAAAACTGAGCCGGTAAATCCCTGCTGAAGCTCCTGCTCCGATAAAACGTCCGGTGGAAGAGTATCCACCAGATAAGCCACCGGGTGTTGCTCCGTGTAAATCACTCGTGCCACTCGTACCAGTTGGCTATTAAGCGGAACGTGCAGGTTTTGTACTTCCTCGAGTCCGGCTTCAATTTCACTCACTTCCAGATCCCCCATAAAAACAGCCAATCCGATCCGCCGCGCCTGTGTCTCGATGCTCTCCAAAACTTCCAATCCGGATTCAATCACTCCGACCCGGGGTACCACAAATGTCCCCACACCCTGCCGGCGGCGAATCAGACCCTGGGCTTCGAAGGTGCGCATGCCTTCGCGCAAGGTTGCTCGGGATACCCCCAGTTGGCGGGCAAGTTGAGGTTCAGAGGACAAACGCTGACCAGGCGGTGTTTGCTCAATGAGAGCCGCCAGTTCGCGTTGTAAACGGATAAATGGATGTGGAGATTCCTGGGATGGTTTTTCCATGAAGTTATCCATCACCTTTTCTTTACCTGGGCTCAATTACCGGGATAAACTCGAACTTGTCCACATCCACCAGCCCTAAATCTGAAATGCGCAGCCGGGGGATGACCACCAGCCCGAGGAGGCTCAGCTGCATATTAGGGTTGTTGAGCGTGCATCCGCACTCTCGAAAACCGCGCAGCAGGTCAGCTGCCTGCGTGGCTACCTCAACCGCGCTTCTTTCGGACATTAATCCACCAATCGGTAATGAGATTTCTCCTATCACTTCACCTGCGCGGACAGCAACCTGACCTCCACCAATTTCTGCCAGGCGATTTGCGGCGAGCGCCATTTGGGCTTCATCTGTCCCTACCACAATCATCTGATGACTGTCATGCACCACTGTGGTTGCCACAGCGCAATGCGCACCGAAGCCAAACCCTTGAACCAGCCCGACCTGCACTTTTCCAGTCGGGCGATGGCGCTCCACCAGCGCAATTTTTGCCACATCTTTTTCAACATCTGGATGAATTTCACCATTTTGAGCCCGCAGATGAATCTTTAGATGTTTTGTAGGAGCTTGATTTTCGATGATGCCAATGACGTGAGCAACGACATCACCATTTCCATTCCCATTTACCTTGAGTTTGAAGTTTTCCGCCGTCAATGGATGGGGAAAATGCACCGAACTCGTTGCCCATTCTGGATACTCTCTGACCGGCAAATCAACGAGGATGGCATTGTTTTGCACCGCCACTTTGCCTCTGGCAATGACGGTGCCAGCGTGAAAGTCGTTTAAATCCTCAACAATGAGCACATCCCCATACCGCCCTGGCGCGATCAACCCCATTTCGCGTGACACCCCGAAATGTTCCGCCGTATTGATAGTTGCCATCTGAATCGCGGTCATTGGATCAAGCCCTTGAGAAATCGCATGTCGTAATACTCGGTCCATGTGCCCTTCGGTGATGAGGGTCTCTGCCTGGCTGTCATCGGTGCACAAGAGAAAGTTCCGGCTGGCGAGTCCCATTTCAGTAATTGCCGTAACCTGAGCCGCCACATCCTGCCAGGCTGAACCGTAACGCAGCATCACTTTCATGCCCTGACGCGCTCTTGCCACCGCATCCTCCAACCGGGTGCCTTCGTGATCGTCCTGTGGACCCCCCGCCAGATAGCCATGGAAAGGTAGTCCAAGGTCTGGCGAGGCATAATGACCGCCGATCACTTTGCCGGCGGCGCGGGTGGCTGCCATTTCAGCGTGGACTTTGTCATCCCCCTGATAGACACCAGGGAAATTCATCATCTCACCCAGCCCAATAATTCCCGGCCAGGTCATCGCTTCGGTTACATCGTTTGGACCAAGAACCGCACCGGGGGTCTCAAGCCCCGGCGCGGAAGGAACACAGGAAGGCATTTGCACAAAAACATGGATCGGCTGCAGCGCGGCATCATCCACCATCAATCGGACTCCGCGCAAACCAAACACATTGGCAATCTCATGCGGATCAATGAACATGCCGGTCGTGCCGTGTGGCAGAACAGCGCGGACAAATTCCGTCACAGTCACCATTCCGGATTCAACGTGCATATGGGCATCCAGCAAGCCAGGAACCAGAAAACGTCCTTCGGCATTGACTACAATGGTTTTTTTGCCAATTGTATGGCGAGCATTCTCTCCTACATAAGCAATCCGTTTGGAGCGCATGGCAATATCTATATGGGGAATGATTTCACCCGTCTGAACGCATACCCAGCTGCCGTTGAGGATGACAAGATGAGCCGGTACCCGCCCCATCGCGCAGTCCACCAGTTCACGTGCATTTTGTAACCAAAATGAATCCATGCCCATAGGTTTACCCTTCCACCAAGCGAGCTGCCGCTTTGTTATGAATGCGAATTTGCTTTTCAAGATCGAGACCCATGAGATGACTCTCTTGGATCACGGGCTTGCCATTTACATAAGAATAATCTACACCCCTTGGCTGGCAAAGGAGCAGCGCAGCAACCGGGTCATGCAAAGCACCAGCATAATCCAGATGATTAAGGTCAAAGGCGATAAAATCGGCGCATTTTCCCACTTCCAGCGAACCAATATCTTTACGACCCAACACCGAGGCGCCACCCCGCGTGGCTACTTCCAGTGCCTGTCGCACGGAGAGGATTTCCTCACCGGTTGAAGATAAAGAAGCCCCTTTGAGTCCGGCATTTAATCTCGCCAGCAGCATCGCCTGACGGGCTTCAGCGAGCATGTGGGAACTGTCATTACTGGCGGAACCATCCACGCCAAGACCAGTTTTTACCCCTGCCTTGAGAAACTCCATTAAAGGGGCAATTCCGGAAGCCAGCCGCATATTGGAGGAAGGACAATGGGCTACGCCACACCCTTCGCGTGCGTAAAGCTGGATTTCCTCCTGGCTTACGTGCACCGAATGGGCAAACCAGACGTCCTCACCAACCCAATCTACCGATTGCATGTAAGCTACCGGACGATAGCCGAATTGCTGCAGGCAGAATTCTTCTTCATCCTGGGTTTCGGCGAGATGAGTATGCAGGTGTACGCCATATTTCCGCGCCAGTTCAGCGCTTTGCTTCATTAATTCTCCGGTAACGCTGAAAGGTGAACAAGGTGCCAGCACAATCTGCACCATTGAACCAGGATTTGGATCATGATACCTGGTAATCAAGCGCTCGCTATCCGCCAGAATTCGCTCTTCGTTATCCACAACACTATCCGGTGGCAAGCCACCCTTACTTTCGCCGAGACTCATCGAACCACGTGAGGCATGTAAACGGAGACCTACCTCGGCAGCTGCCTCGATTTCATCGTCCAACCGCGAGCCATTCGGGAAGAGGTAGAGATGGTCGGAGGCAGTGGTACACCCTGAAAGCGCCAGTTCGGCAAGTGCCGTCTGAGTAGAAATGCGAATATCCTCTGCCGTCATCCTTGCCCAAATGGGATAAAGCGTCTTGAGCCAGTTGAACAGGTTGGCATTTTGCGCAGCAGGCACTGCCCGTGTGAGCGTTTGATAGAAATGATGGTGGGTATTGACCATGCCGGGTAGCACGATATACCCTGCAAGATCCAGAATTTCATCTGCAGTCTGTGGGAGATCAGCGGTGGTTCCTACTCTTTCGATAAATCCATCTCGTATAAAAAGACCACCATCGGTGATTTCCCGACGGTGGTCATCCATGGTTACAAGCAACTGTGCATGCCTGATAAGTAACGTTTTCATGAGTTCATCCTTTATAGAAAGACGTGAGAATTGTCTGACAATTCTACACGTCTTGAGTGTATAGTTATTTTGAGAGAAAGTCAATTGTCTGACAATAAGATTTTTCTTAATCCTTCAAATTGGCAGCTCTTAATGTATTCTTCAGCAGCATGGCGATGGTTAATGGTCCCACGCCACCAGGAACCGGAGTGATCGCCTGTGCAACCTGCACCGCTTCCTCAAAGCAGACATCCCCTACCAAACGGTAACCTCTCGCTCTGGACGCGTCCTCCACCCGGTTGATTCCCACATCAATCACCACAGCGCCCGGTTTGATCCAATCGCCGCGAACCATCTCCGGCTTGCCGACGGCAGCCACCAAAATGTCCGCACCGCGCACAATTTGTGCCAGATTCTGGCTGCGCGAATGGCAGATGGTTACCGTGGCATTGGCACGCACAAGCAAAAGTGCCACCGGCATACCAACGATATTACTCCTTCCAAGAACCACAGCGTTTTTGCCTTCCAGAGAAGGAATTTCATGTTCCAACATGTACATCACCCCTTCGGGGGTGCATGGGATGAAGAGAGGGTCGCGACCCTTCTGTGCCAGGCGACCGATATTCAGCGGGTGAAATCCATCCACATCCTTTTCAATTGAAATGGCGCTCAGTACCGCCTCTTCGTCATAGCCGGAGGGAAGCGGCAACTGAACCAGAATGCCATTTACTGCCGGGTCAGCATTGAGTTTTTTCACCAGTTTTTCGGCTTCAGCCTGCCCGGCTTCTTTTGGCAGCTCAAACCCAAAAGATTCAATGCCCACTTCAGCGCAGGCTTTTTGTTTGGATTTGACATACACCTGGGAAGCCGGATTTTCGCCAATCAGAACAGTAGCCAGACCAGGTCTTTTTTTGCCCATCGCAAGCCGCGCCTGAACACCTTCTGCAACCTCCTTACGGAGCTGTTCTCCGATCAACTTACCATCGATGATTTTTGCTGTCATTTCATTACCTCCTACCTAATACAAATTATACAACCACTCAATTCCCTGCGTCCGCTATGGTAGAATTGGCATGTTTATCACAGAATCTGGAGTGTCTATGAGTAAAATTTGCGTCATTGGAACGGGTTATGTAGGACTCGTCACTGGAACGTGTTTTGCTGACCTCGGAAATGAAGTTACCTGCCTGGATATTGACAATGAACGTATCAGTCATTTGAAAGCCGGTCAAATGCCAATTTACGAACCCGGACTCGAACAACTGGTCAAGCAAAATGTCCTGGCAGAACGCCTTTCCTTCACGACAGATTACCCAACCGCCATGAAGGATGCAGAGTATGCTTTTATCGCGGTTGGCACACCCTCCGGCAACGACGGAGAAGCAGAATTGAAATATGTACGCTCCGCTGCCGAAGCGATCGCTGATCACGCCAGGGATTCCATTCTGGTAATCAACAAATCCACTGTTCCGGTTGGAACAGGCGATTGGGTGGCTGAGGTTATTCATCGCAGGCGCAATGGCAAACCGCTCCAGTTTAGCGTGGTATCAAACCCTGAATTTTTACGTGAAGGATCGGCTATCAATGATTTTATGAATCCGGATCGGGTCGTACTGGGTTCGACCGACCGCAGCGCGGCTGAACGAGTGGCTCAGCTATACCAACCGCTGCGCTGCACGATAATGGTCACCGATCTGCGCACAGCAGAAATGATCAAGTATGCCTCCAACGCCTTCCTTGCGACCCGAATCTCATTCATTAACGAGATTGCCAATATCTGCGAAGAGCTTGGGGCAGATGTAACCGAAGTTGCCACCGGCATGGGGCTCGACAAACGGATTGGCAGACAATTCCTGGATGCCGGACTGGGGTGGGGAGGATCCTGCTTCCCGAAGGATGTTAAAGCGCTGGAACACATGGCAGTGCTTCATGGCACTCAACCACAACTGTTGCAAGCAGTGTTGGAAATCAACCGTAATCAGCGGCGTCGAGCGGTAATGAAATTGCGCACGGTTTTGAAAAACCTTAATGAAAAAACCATTGGAGTGCTGGGTATAGCCTTCAAACCCAACACGGATGATATTCGTGACGCAGCAGCGATTGAGATTATCCATCTCCTTAAAAACGAAGGGGCTCATGTCAAAGCCTATGACCCCCAGGCAATGGAAAACGCTGCCAGGGTGCTGGAAAATGTAACTTTATGCGATAACCCTTACGAAGTCGCGACGAACGCCGACGCGCTTGTGCTGGCGACGGAATGGAATGAGTTTAAGCAACTGGATTTTGGCAGATTGAAGTCTTTGATGAAACAACCCGTCATCCTGGATGGTCGCAATCTATGGGATTCAGAGTCATTAGCCGCTCAGGGCTTCATCTATATGGGAATCGGACGCGGAAATCTGACGTATAAACGAAACCAATAGCCTTGCTGTTTCTCGGATAGGGGATCTCTTGCCTCATTTTGATCTTGATCCGACGAAACCGACCCTGTTCGCGCCTCTTGTGGAGGATGAACAGGAACGAAAGACAGTTGACCTGCTGATCAAATCCAAGCGCGCCTTCGCCGGCGCGCTTGCTGATTTTCCGCTACTGGTTTTTTCAACGCATCCATTTTTCATCTCCATCTTCGCCTGGGGACCCAGCAGTGAAATGGATCCCCATGGAGCTTCCTGACACCGGCAGCCATTTTCCCTTCCAGACTAAAGTCTTGGCATGCAGACTGGCAGAGGAACAGGCGGCTGCCGTGAATTCCACCCTGACCTGATTGATCCAGTCTGCCTCCTCCTGCAGCAGCCCAATTGTTTTCTGATCGGCGAAACCTATCCGGCGGCTTTCCGACCGGTTCATTTGCGAAACATTGGTCAACCAGGTAACCTGCCGGTGGATAATTACTGGAAGCGGATTCTTGAATTAACTGGCGGGCTCCCATCCGCCTATACGATTTATTCATTCACGGATGATCAGGAGCTTCTCCCCTATTTCAACACCCATTGCTTTAGCCTGAATCCTCAAGCCCAGATTTGCTCCAGTGGGTGGCAGCTGATGACAGAAATCGCTCAAGACGTTGCCTTCCTGGAGAAATCCTGCAGCAAGAAGCCAGACTCTTTCTCTTTCAGGCGGTATTAAGTGCGCTATTAACCACTCGCTTGAAAAAAGAGGAAATTCTTATTCTGCCGCCAGATTACAGTTACCCTCTTACCATCTTCAATCCTCAATTTCACCCAGTAAACGAATGATGAGGATGAATGATTTGACCTGTATGGTCTACGAAGATGTTGAACTGGACCCTGAAAAATTAACGGATATTTCCATTGATGAACCTCTCTTCACCTGGTTGAAGGATAACTACACGAATACTTGATTGGATTCAGGTACCCTCAAAAACACCGCTTCATAATTCAGGCGGGTATACAAAAGTCGCGATTTTTCTCCCCTTTCGCTGAGAAAACACAATGCATTCATTGCAATGTCTGTTGCAATTTTTAATAATTCACGAGCAGGATTCTCTGATTAATCCCGCTGATGAAACGAATCTGGCAAACATTCCGTTAATCACATTCCTGCTGATGGGCTTTGAGGTAGTCTTTGAGGAACTGACCGGTATAGGAATTGGGGGCAGCGCAGATTTGTTTGGGGGTTCCGCACGCTACCAGTTCACCACCCCGGTCGCCGCCTTCCGGACCCAGGTCAATAATATAATCAGCAACTTTGATAATATCCAGGTTATGTTCGATGATCAGCACCGAATTTCCGCTGTCCACGAGTTGTTGCAGGATTTCAATGAGGATGTGTACATCCGCCGCATGAAGACCAACCGAAGGTTCGTCAAGAACGTAGAGAGTCCTCCCGGTTGCACGACGGGAAAGTTCCTTTGCCAGTTTAACCCTTTGTGCCTCACCGCCTGATAGCGTTGTTCCAGGCTGACCAATGCGAATATATCCCAAACCCACATCCTGAAGGGTTCTCAATTTATTGGCAATCGCCGGGATGTTGGTAAAAAGTTCCAATCCCTTTTCCACAGTCAGGTCAAGAACGTCTGCAATAGAAAGACCTTTATACTTCACCTGCAAGGTTTCGCGATTAAAACGCGACCCGTGGCAAACATCACAGGGGACATAAACATCGGGCAAAAATTGCATTTCAATTCGGAGCTGCCCTTGCCCCTGGCAGGCTTCACAGCGCCCGCCATGCACATTGAAGGAAAACCTTCCTGCCTTGTATCCGCGCATCTTGCTATCAGGCAGAGTGGCAAACAGGGAACGGATTTCATCAAACGCTCCGGTATAGGTGCCCGGGTTTGAGCGCGGTGAGCGTCCGATAGGAGATTGGTCAATATTAATGATCTTGTCGAGGTATTCCAATCCCTCGATCCGATCATATTCCGTTGCCTGCGTGTGCGCCCGATTGAGTTCATGCGCCAGGATGTTATAAAGGAGATCCACCATCAAAGTCGATTTGCCCGAACCGGATACCCCGGTGATGCAAACAAACTGACCAAGAGGAATTTCGACATTAAGGTTTTTGAGATTATTGGCGCGTGCGCCATAAATCTTCAACGACTTTCCGTTTTTCGGATGCAATCGTGCGGGGATGGGAACTTTTTTTCTGCCCGAAAGATAAGCGCCGGTAACGCTGCGCTCACTGGCTAAAATCTGATCCAGCGTTCCTTCCGCCACCACCTCACCCCCATGCTCTCCCGCACCTGGCCCCAGATCCACAATCCAATCCGCGCTGCGAATGGTCTCCTCATCATGCTCTACGACTAAAACCGTATTCCCCTGATCACGAAGTTGTTTAAGGGTTTCCAACAGCTTTTCATTATCACGGGCATGTAAACCGATGGAAGGCTCATCCAGAACGTAGAGGACCCCCATCAGGCGGGACCCGATCTGGGTCGCCAGACGAATCCGTTGGGCTTCTCCACCGGATAACGAGCCGGCAGAACGGCTTAAGGTAATGTAATCCAGCCCCACATTGACCAGGAATTCCAGCCGGGAGTGAATTTCTTTAATGAGCTTATCGGCAATTACCCCTTCGCGCGCGGTGAGTATGCCGGGTTCTGCCAGACGGTCAATAAATTCGAGGGTCTGATTGATTGACCAGCGAGTGATTTCAATAATATTTTGATCCAGCACCGTCACCGCCAGAGCTTCAGGGCGCAAACGGTTTCCTTTGCAGGTCGGACAGATGCGGTCGCTCATGAATTCAGAAATTTTCGCCCGGATGTACTCGGAATTCGTTTCGCGGAATCGCCGCTCCAGGTTTGGTATGACCCCTTCAAAGTTCATTTGCATTTGCGTTTTACGGTCATTACGACCTTCCATGATCACTTCCATGGTTTCATGCTGCGTTCCGTATAAGATCAGGTTGAGCATCTCTTGTGGAATCGTACTTACCGCTGCATTGAGATTGATGTGATATTTCCGGGCTACCGCTTCCACCATCTGCCAGTAATACCCGCCTTGATCCCGTGGACCATTCCACTCCAGGGCGACGATGGCGCCATCGTTTAAGGAGCGGTCTTTGTCGGGAATGAGCAAGTCCGGGTCGATTTCGAGCCGGCTACCCAATCCCTGACAATCTGGACAGGCACCATGAGGGGTGTTGAAAGAGAAAGTGCGTGGTTCAATTTCCGGAAGGCTGATGTTATGCTCCGGGCAAGCCAGATGCTCCGAGTAGAACATATCCACCGGCGGGTCAAGAGAAATGTTTTGCACAATGAGATAACCTTCCCCTACTTTAAGACCCGTCTCAATGGAATCGGTCAGCCTTGAACGAAACGAACGCTGCTCTTCAGTATCTTCTGAATGGCTGATGACAATGCGATCCACCACGGCGTCAATATTATGGCTCTTATATCGGTCAAGCGTGATCTCGTCATCCAGATTGTAAACCTGTCCATCCACCCGAACGCGTACAAAACCTGCCTTGCGAATCTCCTCAAAAACTGCCTGGTAGGTGCCCTTTCTGGCTCGCACAACTGGAGCCAGAATTAGCAAACGAGATCCTTCGGGTAGAGCTTCCACCTTATCCACAATCTCCTGCGCTGATTGCTTCACCACTACCCTGCCACAAATTGGGCAGTGTGGAATGCCGATGCGCGCGTATAGCAAACGGAGATAATCGTAAATTTCAGTTACGGTCCCCACAGTGGAACGAGGATTATGAGAGGTGGCTTTCTGATCAATGGATACAGCGGGTGACAAGCCATCAATGTAATCCACATCCGGCTTTTCCAACTGACCGAGAAACTGCCTGGCATAGGCAGAAAGAGATTCAACGTATCTGCGTTGCCCTTCTGCGAAGATCGTATCAAAGGCTAAGGAACTTTTCCCTGAACCGGATAAACCGGTAATCACCACTAACTTATCGCGGGGAATTTCCACGGTAATGTTTTTTAGATTATGCGCGCGCGCGCCAACTACCCGTATTTTTTCCTGTGTCATTCTTCACCCATTCGAACATAATTTCTAACGTTGCTATTTTATCACAAAGCAATTGATTATTATACCCTTTCCAGGTCTTGGATCAATTTTTAAGGAAAAGCGTATCAGCCATAATTCTAAAAATCACTTACCCAAATAGCAGAGTTGTATATAATGATTTCATCTATCCCCGCAAATGAAAGGACAAAAGAATGACTGCCTCGGTAACCCAAGACTTTTCAGATGAGAAAATTCACCGGCGGGAAATTCATGCCTGGACGATGTATGATTGGGCGAATTCCTCGTTCGCGACCACAATCATGGCAGCGGTTTTCCCAATTTACTATGCTACGCTCGGTGCGCCTAACGAATCAGGCGCCATTATGACCTCGCGCTGGGGCTTCACCACCGCCATCGCCGCGCTGATCGCCGCTGTGATCAGCCCGATTTTAGGCGCTCTGGCAGACTTTCGAGGATCAAAAAAGAAATTTTTAACCTTTTTCATGGTGCTGGGGGTGATCTCAACCGCGCTGCTCTTTCTTCCCAACCAACCGGGTGATTGGCTGCTCGCGTCTTTTATTTTCGTCTTCGCCAACATCGGTTTTGCCGGCAGCCTGGTGTACTATGACGCTCTTCTGCCGCACGTAGCCCGGGCAGACGAGATTGACCAGGTCTCATCCAGGGGCTATATGATGGGATATATCGGCGGCGGTATTCTGC
>Ga0116192_1002507_pt1 | contig 12162 bp, 24 predicted proteins | sample AD_UKC113_MetaG_FD_89876 | JGI IMG/M metagenome (GOLD analysis project Ga0116192, IMG submission 89876) | Active sludge microbial communities of municipal wastewater-treating anaerobic digesters from Hong Kong - AD_UKC113_MetaG | ecosystem: Engineered > Bioreactor > Anaerobic > Digestate...
AGATGCTGATAAAACATCACCATTTAAGTTTTTTCAATTTTGGTTAAATACTGATGATAAAGATGCTGAAAGATTTATTAAAATCTTTACATTCTTAGATAAAGAAACTATTGAGAATTTAATTGAAGAGCATAACAAAGCAAGACATTTATTCTTGCTACAAAAAACTTTAGCAAAAGAACTAGCAATAATGGTTCACGGTGAAGAAGCTTTTATTAGTGCTCAAAATGCGTCAGGTATTTTATTTGGTGCTGGTGATTTCACACAATTAGATGAAAAAACTTTATTAGAAGTATTTAATGATGTACCATCCAATACATTAAAATTAGAAGATGTTAAATTAGGTTTACCTATAATTGACATTTTATCAAAAACAAACTTAGTTACGTCTAATAATGAGTCTCGAAGAGCTTTAAGAGAAAACTCTGTTTCTATCAATAGAAATAAAGTTGATGAAACTAAGATAGTTACAAGTGAAGATTTGTTGAATGAAAAGTTTTTAGTATTACAAAGAGGTAAGAAAAAATTCTTTATATTAAAATTTGAAGATTAAAAGTTATAATTTTCAGAAACATAAGATTTGAAGTCCTTGACTCTAACAGGTAGAGTTGAGGGCTTTATATCTTCAGTCCATTCCTTATTAAAAACCCACTTCATACTTTTAGGTGCGTTTTTCTTAGTTTTATATTTCTTGCGCATCGCCCAGATATACTTTAACTGCTGTCTCGATTTCGCAGGCATAAATAAACTTTTTTATTTTTATATATAAAAAATACAAAACATAATTTTATGGAAATGACTAAAATAAGTAAAGAGGAAAAAATTCTTCTTGATATTTATAGAAAGATTTATAAAGAATGTACTCCTTCTGCTAATTACGATCAGTTACTAAAAGATGAAACTACAAATTTTAAGAGCTATAATATATCAATGCTATCATATTATATGATCGTCGAAGAGACTCTAAAAGGTAACAAATTAACAAATCTTAAAAAAGCAGTTATACGAAACATTCTTAATCAAAGTGATAATTTACCTGAAATTAAAAGACTTTAATTATATTTCTCAATACTACCATCTTCATTTATTATAATGAATTCACAATTAAGATGTTGTATTATTAATTCACGTCTATTATTATCTTTTTCTTTTATATATTTATGATATTTTTCATTATATTCTATAACTATATTTTTATCAACATCATAAGCATCTAACCAATAACCTAATTCTTTTATAAAAAATTCACCATTTTTTTCAGCATGTTGTATATTTAGGTTATTATCCTCTGCATACTTTTCTAGAATAGAAATTGATTTTTTGTTATATGATGGATAGAATTGATTACCATTAATTTATCTTGCTCAATTCTTTTTATAGCAGATAATCTCATTTTTATCTTAGCATCATTATTATGTTTCCGACCTTTTGTAGATGATATATTATCTTTATAATATTCTAATAGAGATTGACTAATTTTTTCACAAGTTTCAATTGCAATCCACATATTTATTCCGTGTGAATTCAATTTAACGTGAGAGATAGTAAGGTTTTCCATTAAATCTATATATCATAAAAAGAAAATGGAAATATAATATATCTAAATACAATTTGAAAATTTGTTTTATGACTTTACTTTCATTTTCATCAATTTCCAATTTTTTATCAACTCTTTTATACCCATAAGGAAGAAATTTACCACCCGTCCAATTTCCATCACTTATTTTTTTTAATAGTCCTGATGTTGTTCTTTGTTTTGTCAAAGACCTTTCCATTTCGGCTACACCGAGTAATATTGTTGTAATTAGTTTACTTGTTAAATCAAATTCTCCATTATTATCAAGTGTTTTTAGATTATTGTTTATTGACAATAACCAAATTCCTTTTTCTTGTAATAATTCTATACCTTCTAAAACATCTTTGGTATTACGACCGAATCTCGAAAGTTCTAAAACTACAATTCCACTTATGCCAGTTAAATCAAAAACTTCGTTTAATTTTCTTTCTTTCCACGAAACTATTCCACTAATATTTTCTTCTATTTCATGAACTATTTCTAAATTATGAGAATTACAATATGCTCTTACTTCGTCAATTTGTCTTGAATTGTCTTGTAAAATTGTGCTTACTCGATAATATGCTATTACTCTTTGTTTTGGTTTGTTTTCTATGGTATTACTCGCTTTCATAATATTATTATTTAATACAAATATAATAAAAACACCTCAACTTTAATTTACACAAAATTATTTGTTGTTTTCATTGATGAGGTCTTACACCCCATCTTATAAAATTACAAATCTATTCTCAATTTTATATGATGAGGTGATTTAACACCTCATCTTTTAACTTTACAAATGATATTGTGTATTTATATGTTGAGGTGGTTTTTGTAATTACAAGTATATACAAAGATGATTATCTATAAAAAATCCATCCTTATTAAAAAACAAAAAGAAAAAAAATATATAACTCAAAACGAATAGTATATGATTATTACTAATTTTGATTCATTTAATGAAGGTTTTTTAGGCATAGATCTAAAAAAGATAAAAGAAGAAGCTCAAAACTTTGCTAAGAGTAAAGATTGTGTTAGATTATTTTCTCAGGTAGATACTGATATATTGGATTCGGTGGTTGAAGAACTAAATAAGTTAAAAGAAAGATGGGTTTCTTTAGATAATTTATCTCAAAAATTATTTGCTAAAGTAGAAGCAAAAAATGAAGGAGTAGGCTCTGTTATTATTTTATCTGCTTTTGGAATTCACGCATTTATGAAATTATTAGCTGCACTAAAAAATGGATGGGGATTTAAGAAATATCTTAGTAGATTATTTTGGTCTAGTGGTAATTATGATTTTAGTAGATCATTAAGAGATATAGTAATAATGGTTGTTTTTTTAGTATATGTAATTATCTATATTGTGTCAAATAATAAATTTTTATCAGATTATTATAAAACAAGCACTGGAGTTTACACAGATATTGCATATAAATGGGATGGTATTCATGATTATATACTCCAAGATGGATTTGGTAAAGAGTATGAAGTTAGTAGAATTGAGGCAGGGAAATATGATATTTTATACAAAGGTAAGAAAGTAGGTACTACTGATTGTGATGATTTTTACAGATTAGATGGTAAAAAAATTGCAGATGGTGTAAGTTTTGGTAAACATGATGGTATTCCTGCTATGACTAAATTAGATTTAGAAAAGTTACTAACAGGTAAATATAATAAATCAACTGAAAAAGAAATTGATATTCGACAAAAAGAAATTGATAAGTTAGAAAGAGAGATTGACTCATTAAATCAAAAAGCTTATGAAAATGTTGATTTAGCTAAAAAGATATTTAAGGAAGCTGGTAAAGATTATGATAAAATTGTAAGTACTACAAAAGATCAGATGCACAATTTAGATATTGAGGATAGAGACTTTTTATACATTAAAAATCTACTAACTAAAAATAATAATATAGGTTACCTAGGATTATTTGCTAATCTATCAATAAATGATAAAGCTTCTGGTTCAGAGTTGGAGTCTATTTACAATAAGATTATCAGTAATAAAGACGTATTAAATAACCTAAGAGATAATAATGGTAAACTTTGTCAATTGTTTAGCTTTACTAAATATGAAGATTTAGATGATGCTTTAGATAGATTAAAAAGTTGGAGAAAAGTAAATCAATTTATGAGAGAATTACCATCAGCTCAAAAAAGACTTATTTGGGAAAATGGTTATTTTACAGATGATCTAAAAGATAAATCACAATTCTTAATATCAGCTATCAACAAAATAGCAAATGATGCTAATTTATCAAGAACATTTTTAAGTAAAATATCTGCTGCTAAAACTAAATCAGCTATTATTGATTCAATTGTTTCAATAACAAATCAAGAGCTTTGGGATTTTAATCACTGGTTAAATAAGTTAAACAATACTCGTAATGTTTATGTTACTTGGTCTTCTAAACAAGAGAAACAAATAATTTGTATTGTTACATCATATCAAACTATTAAGAAAATAGCTTATATGACTAACTGGTGTATAAGAAGAGATAAGTATTATTTCGATAATTATTCAAAAAATGGATTTCAATGTATTTTATATGATTTTAATTATCCTATTACATCAAATGATTCGGTTATTGGCTTTTCATTAAATAGTAATAAAAGAAGATATGAAATAACTAATTGTCATAATAAATCAGATCATAGTACAAGTCTTCCAGATAAATTCGTAAATAAAGTTAGAGAAAGAGATTTTACTTATAGAAACGATTATTATTCTGTTAGAAAGCTTATCAAACCTGAATATGTAAAAGTAAACTTAGCAAAAGCGGCACTTAAGTTTGATAAAACTTTTAATAAAGCTCTAAGTGACCTAATAGTAAGACCTATTAGAGCAACATTAAATAAACCAGGTATTGCTAAGTTTATTGACTTTTATGATAGTGATGATTAATAAATTAATTCTGAAACTTCAATAGAAGCTCTAACATCACTTTCACAATATCTTTTAATATCTTCGATTCTACCTTGGTAATAAGCTACATGAACTTCTGATCCATTCATATTATCTTTAGGTGATTCAACACCAAGTTGATAACAAACTTCATCAAAAGAATAAGCCCAAGCAAATTTACCTCGCCAATCATCAGATATATCAGTTACTCTCATTTCCCAAGGTTTCTTATCATGTGTAATGATTATACTTGCAGGTTCGATACCATATTTGTATAGTTTATGTAGTAACCAAGGTATATCAAATGATTTTATGCGAAAACCACATATACTAAAATTCTTTTTTTCTATCTTTTTAAGTAGTTCGTTAAACTTATTGACAATATCTTTTTCATCATCACCATAAAAACTTGAGATTCTTTGTTGTCCTTTATCTATAAATCCAAATGAAATGCAAACAATTTTTCCATAGGTTGAGATAATACCAGCATTATCTAAATATGCATTATTTATATCATTATATTTTTGATCCCAATTCATTTTAGTATATTTCTTTCTAAAAAGATTTGATCCTTTGTGATCATTATTGAAGAAGCTTTCAAAATCTTTATATTCTCCTACCGTTTCTATATCCCAGAAAAATAAATCCATGTTTTATCTCTTTTTATATCTCTATTAATTTTGCTACAAAGTGGTTGTAAATTTGTATAGTGATTTAATCTTATTATATCTTCTTCTGTTTCAGCAGAAGCTAAAGGTATAATATGATCTATATCCCAACCATAATCAAACTCACCATTATACATTCCTCTATTTTCCCAAGTCATCCAAGTCTCAAATTTACTCTCTAAATATAGTTTTAATTCTTCAAAAGAACAACCCAATATTTCTTCCGTTTTTGATTCCTTCACAAATCCTTTATTTCTAAGAGCCTTATATATGGAATTCCTTAATAAAATTCTCAATCTATATAAATTATCACTTTTATAACGATCTCTATGTAGCTCGTTTAATTTGTCTTTATTATTTTCTTTGTATTCTTTACTCTTAATTAAGTAGTAATTGTACTTTTCATTATAGTATCTTCTTCTATTAATTTTAGAAGATTCTTTATTATTATATTTATTTTGTATATTTTTATATGAATCTGGATTATTAATCATCCATTGTTTAGATCTATCAATTATTAGTTCTTTGTTAGAGATATAATATTTTTTTTTATATTTTTTAATTTCATCTTTATTGTTCTCAACATATTTTTTACTAGTAATATTAAAACATTCTTTACATTCTGCTCTTAATCCATCTTTTGAGTCTTTTCTTTTATAAAAAAAGCCTTCATCTTTTTCTATATTACACTTTGAGCATATTTTCATAACCACAACTTTTTTATTATATATATTAAAAAGTCGTTGTTTCCTAGTATATTTTATCAATCAATTCCTTAACATTAAGTGTACCCTCTCGATATGAGAATTCTTTTAATCTTCTCTCAGGAAAAGAAGATTTTCTCCATATAGAAGCGATTGATTTAGTTACACCAAAATATTCTTCTAATTTTTGTGCGTATTTTTTTCTAATATAGAACTCAATAAATATTATATCAATCATATAAAAATTTTTATTTATAATTTATATAAAATATACGTTAGAAGTTTTTATATATATTTATATGGATTTAATTAGGAAATTTAATGAATATATTAGTATATTACAAGAATCATTAGACTCACCTGAGATTGTTAGTTGGCGGGTAAATGATGATTCATCTTTAATAGGTTATTTTGAGATAGATAATATTATCTATAAAATAGAAAGTTATAAACAAATTGGTAACAATTGGACTTATTCTTTTTCATCTCTAGAGAATAATAAGTGGTGCTTTGAATTAAAAGCTGTTGGTAATATAGCGTTTAGAATTCTTGCTACTATTAAAAGTAATTTATATTTTCTTTATGAGCAAAAGAAGCCAAACTCAATAATATTTTCAGCTATTGATTCTAATGATACGAGAAAAAGACTTTATAGTTATTTTTGTGAGAGGTTTTGTAATGAAAAAGGCTTAACTCTATCTAATAGAGGAAATGGCGATTATATCTTATATTTAATATTTAACAATAATTTAGATTTAGTTGATAAGGATGATATTTTCAAATCTGTTCAAAAAGTAATAGAGAAAGGAAAATAATTAAATAGTAAACCCATCAGTTCTAAACATATCATTAACTAATTCAACTAAAACATCACCATGACAAGTTTTAGGTTTACACCAACAACCTAATGTCTTACCTTTTAATTCATGTAGATCATTTAATAAATGCTTACCATCACCTTTTGTAATCCATTCTCTATAAGCTTCAATAGCTTCTTTTCTTGAGTTTACAAGAAATTTAGCTTTTGTTTTTCTATCTCTTATATGCGAGAAAGGACAACCCCATTTGGTTGTCCTATCTATCATAATGTCATAAGGTTCTTTTCTAAAGTGTACAACTTTACATTTACTCATTTGACTCTAATTTTTTAATCTTATCTCTAAGAGTAATAGCAGTTTCATAATCTTCTTTACTAACTGCTAATTCTAGCTTTTGTTTTAATTGTTCTAAGCTTTCAGTCATTTCTTTAGCTTTAGATTTACTAACTACTTTCTGAAATGTTTGCTTACCATCTAAGCTTTTCCAAGTAATTGTTTCAATTACATGTGTTTCAGTTTCTTGTTTTTCAACGGTTTTGTTGAAATTAGCATCATTATCTTTTGGATAATTCATGTCCATATTAAATGAACTTAAATCTGAAAATAAAATCTTAAATAAATCTCTCATAATATAACTTTTTTTAATTACTATTAAACAATTTTTATACCATTTTAATTTTTATGTCATTTTGTCATAATATGACATTAAGCAACTAATTCTTCATATTCTTCTTCTAATACAGAAGCTCTTTGTCTAATTTCCTCAAATGTCCAATCAACTAAGATTTCTCCCATTCTAAACTTCTCTAGTAATAGCAATACCTTCTAAGTATTGTTTTAAGATAATTTGCAAACCATAGAAAAGTGTTTGCTCAAACTTACCACCACGAGATTCCATATAAGAAATCATCTTAGTCATTTCAGAGCCATAAAATCGGTGATGAGAATATTTATATGCGTCAGAACAAAGAATTAAGTTGTCTGGCTTTGTAATAATTTTTGATAGGTATTTTTGCATACCTTCAAGAGTTTTCCAATCTTTGTTAGCAATGGCTTTTTCTAATTTTTGAGTAATTTGTCTTTGTAAACTCATAATATTATTATTTTAATTTTTCTAGCAATTCGACTAGTTTATCTTTATCAATAATTTCACTTCTGCTTGTTATAGAAGATGCTACTAATAAATAATTTGCTAAACCCTTATACAAATCAATATTATTTACATCAACACCGGATGCAATTGCCATAGGATGATCTCCTAAATATTTTCTTAATTCTATTATCTTAGCTAAACCAGCAGCTTTACCTGTACTCGGTCCGCTTGTAGTCGATACATCAGATGTTAAGATTGACTCTTGGCAAGCTAACTCTATATCTTTTGGTTGTGGTTGATACTTAAAAGCAAGGCCAGCAAATAACATTCCCTTAAATTTTCTATGGTTATAACTTTCTAGGTCTATTGTTTGATCACACCATAAACCATCTAAGTTAAACTCGTATAGAATTGCATCTTCTGCATATTTATCTAACATATTCACACCAACCCAAAGATCGGGATCTCTCTTTTACTAAGAGAGCACACTTTATTAGTTCTTCGGATGTTGTTTGATGATTTATCAGGAATACTTTTTCAACACCGGATTCAACACAAGTTTTAACATTAGTAAAAACTTGATTTTGATTTATCATATGTATTACTGGTATTAGTTCTGTTTTCATTATTTTAATTTTATCTTAAAAATATTATTTTAATATTTTTTCTATTTTTTTATTTCTAATTTCAGCAATTGTTTCATAAACGGTTCCCTCAAAACTTTTACCTATTGCTTTTGCTGCTTTAAGCACAATCTCACCTGCATCTTCTATACTATCTACTCTAAACTTTACATCTGAAATACTTAATTCATTATCTTCTTCTTTATAGACGCAAATATGACCACCTGACATATCACCAATATATATTTGATAGTAATAAGGTTCAGTATTGCTGTTAGCATAAACCGACTCTCTAACCCAGTTAAGAGGATAAGATTGTACTATCATTAAACCGTTACTTATTCGTACAACTGGATTATTCATTATAAAAGTTTTTCAAGTTTATCTTCCCTTACATTATCCACACTATTTACTTGTAGATGTTCAATATTGGGATTGTATTTCTTTTGTAAAGTACATTCTGTTAGAATTTCCAACAAAGTTGCTTTTCTTTCAACACCAATATACTTACCGTCTGGTTTTATTTCGTCACCATTGTAAAAGTGTTTCATTTTACCGTGACCAGAATTAATTTCTAATATAAACTCAATCTTTGGATCTAAGTCATATTTCTCTAAAATAGAAAGTACTTCTTTTGGTTCAACAAAATTTTAATTCCCATAATAGTTTGTGACTATCAATTTCCTTTAATTGATTAAATATATTTTTCCATTGAGTTTGTGATATATTATCTAACTCTTTAATAAATTGTTTTGATTTCATTATTCAGCATTATAAGTTACATTTGTTACTTCTAATCTATCACCTAAATCTTTAATAAGATTTTCATCATAGATTTTATCTATAAGAAATTTCATCAAATCTCTGTGCTCTGGAACAATCATAGTTCTAATACCATGCCAGTTACTTAAATCTTTAACTTTAACCCATTTCACTTCATCAATATCATCAGAAGCTTTAGCAAATCCCATTCTTCTTTCGGCTAAAAATAAAGTAGTCATAATTCCTGAGTCCTCACCTTTATATCTCCAATCATCTACTTTTTGTGATGTAATATACATAGGTTTATTAACAACTAAGTTACCACCAGTTTCTTCATTAAGCTCACGCAAAGCAGCTTTTTCAAAAGAAGCATCACTTGGATCAACAAAACCACCAATAAATCTAAATAATCTTTCATTAGGTTTTCTACCTAAAAGGATTTTATCCTCATCATAAGCAACAATGTCTACCGTTGGGTAACAAGTACTACGTTGATTAAATGCTGAGTAAATAACTCCTGATCTAAAATCATCAGAGTCAATAGTTTCTTTAGCTACTTCTTCACGGATGTTTGTACCATTATAAGTAACACTTTCTTCTAATTCAATAACCGGATATTTTCCTGAGTAGTAGGGAATAAATGAGTCACGACTACCATAAATAACCGTTGATTTTTCACCATAAACATAAGGAATGATATTATCAACATCTTTGCTCCATTTTTCATTGTAGCGCTGATCCATTAAAGGTAGGATTGTTACGGTAGGAAATTCTTTTTGTAGCATTGCTTTTCGAGAAGCAAAGTCTAATGGATTTTTACGAGAGTTTTGTACTCGTGAAACTCCTAATAAGATGATAACTTTTTTGTGGTTATCTAACACATAATTTATAAGTGAACGGTGACCTGGGTGTAATTTGTTTACTTGGAATCTACCAATAATTACCGCAACTTCTGCGTTCTTTTGAATTTCTGTTTTGTTGACTTTTATTTTCATAATAAGATATTTTTCAGCACAAAGATACGAATAAATTATTTATCTAGTAAACTTTTTATCTTAATATTTCTTAATATTTCAATTAAAAATAGTTTATTTTTTTGTTCCATATTTCTATTTATATGATATACTAGTAGTTTAGTAAAATTTTTCTCTGTTGCTTCTAATTGGATGAGTTGGGATAATCATGGTTTATATAATGGAGAGTTCAATTATGGATGGGATATAGATCATATAATACCTGCTTCTTCCGAAGAAGAAATACTTAGGTTAAATCACTATACCAATCTACAACCATTATGTAGTAAAATAAATAGAGACATTAAAAAAAATAATTTAACTTATTAAGTTTTTAATTTTACTATCTCTAATTATAGGTATAATCTCAGAGTATGTTTTATTTTCATCTATTAGTTCACCTTTATAGTAAATATCAAACTCCTCAAAAGAAGCTGAATCTTCATCGTCTCGTGGTAGTTCACCTTGATATCCTTTATAAGGCATCATAGTTTTACCAGCAAATAAACCCCAAGCATCTTTTAATCTTGTGGTTGGTAACCAATCAGTACAATCTGCTAAAATTTTAACTTCTTGCCCACCTACAAAATACCATTCACCTTCACCAGTTTTTGCAATAAACTTAAAGTCTTTTGTAAAATCAATCTTCATCTTCAAATAGTTTATTAATTTTTTCTTCTCTAATTAGATATTTAGGTTTAATTCTAATCTCACTAAACTTATAAGCTGTACCATTTTTAGATGTAATTGTATCGTAATGAACTTCTGCAACTTCACCTGCTAAAGGTTCTAATGCATATTTTGATTGATAGTAAAATATATCACCAGGATAAGGTTTAGAACCACATAAACAGAATTGTGGTTCTTTTGGTACATTTGTATTTATTGTAATATTAGGTAAACTTGTAATAGTAGTTGTTGGTATAGCGAAAGTATTAGATTTAGGTTTACTCGCTATTTCAATAAATTTCTCACAACTTTGTATTGCTTTTCCTAATTGTTCATCTTCAATTTCATCAATAGAAGCTTTGTACACCATCTTAAACACTGCTTTGTGTAATGGTGATAATTTATCGTATAGTTCTTTTAGTTTATCTCTCGGACTCATTATATAAAATTGCTGTTACTTTTATTGCTTTTACTAACTTATAGTTGTAAAATGGAAAAGTATGATATGTTGTATAGTGATTATTTTTGTAAATAATCTCATAGATAAATTTACAATTATATTTATACTTAAAATAATTTTGTAAGTTTAATACTTGAAATGATACTTCGCTTAACTTGAATTCTTTTCTCTCAATATAAATGTTTACCTTGTTGTCTTTAGCTTTGTGTTTAATCTTAAACTCATTATCTAAAAGCTCAACAAGATAACCATCAACAGCGGTATCTATTACTTCTAATATATCTTTTGTTTTTACCTTTTGTATCATGTAACAAAGATATAAAAAATTCTTGATTTAATATCAATTCTATAAGTATATAACATTTTATTTAAACGTTCCTTTAACCTTATAAGTTTCGTTGTAGTATTGCTGTGAGTCAAAATTTCCCATCGGATATGAATTCATAATCCCGTCTTTTCTAGCAGATATAATTTGCTCCCTCTCCATTTCTTTGGCTTGTTCAAAATCCTCAGTGCTGATAAATCCTTCAAGTCCTTTTTTCTCTAACCACTCAACGGCTGTTAATTGTTTGCTCATAACTTATTTATTTGTTTACCTTTTGTACCATGTAACAAAGATACAAAAATTTATTGATTTTTATTCTATAATATAAATAAAATACTTATTACCTACAATATCACTTCTATGACCTATATAATTGACATATTTGAAAGAGTTTTTTATAATACTTCTATATAAATTTATCTTAATCGTATTTTTTATTTCTCCTATTGATATTATAAAATTTTTGAAATTATTTTTTATAAAGTCAAATAAAACATATGATACTTTCTTCATTACTGAGTATATTTGATTATAGTTGGTTTCTTTTTCTACAATAGA
>Ga0116192_1002514_pt1 | contig 12137 bp, 14 predicted proteins | sample AD_UKC113_MetaG_FD_89876 | JGI IMG/M metagenome (GOLD analysis project Ga0116192, IMG submission 89876) | Active sludge microbial communities of municipal wastewater-treating anaerobic digesters from Hong Kong - AD_UKC113_MetaG | ecosystem: Engineered > Bioreactor > Anaerobic > Digestate...
ATCGTCACCGAAGTAGACCCGGTCAAAGCCGTTGAGGCGCACATGGATGGATACCAGGTCATGCCCATGCTCGAGGCCGCCAGACGTGGTGAGTTCTTTGTAACATGCACCGGGGACACGAAGGTCATCACAGGCCCACACTTCGATGCCATGAACGATGGAGCGATTCTATGCAACGCCGGACACTTTGATGTAGAGGTCGACGTGCACTGCCTCCAAGACCATGATCCCGCACACCACGAAGTGCGCCACGACATCGAGGAGTATGCCTGGAACGGCAAGCGTCTGTATGTCCTGGGAGAGGGCAGGCTCGTCAATCTCGCCTGTGCCGACGGGCATCCGGTGGAAATCATGGACTTGACCTTCGCCTTGCAGGCACTCTCAGCAGAATACCTGGTGAAGCATCGTGAGTCGCTGCCGCACGAGCTCATCGGCGTGCCAGAAGCCATTGATGACATGGCCGCACGGGCGTTCCTCGCCTCGCGTGACCTTAGCATAGATGCCCTGACAGACGAGCAGAAAGCCTACCTCGGGTCCTACTAGCTGCAGTTCGGATCTGTCCCGCGTTGCCGTTCAGCGCATGAGCCAGGCACACTGTGCCTGGCTCATGGCATTTTCCTGCAGTGCGTGAAGCGTCAGTTCACCCGCTAGCGTACCAGTTTCCACCGTCATGCTTGACCCGGTACAGCGCCTCGTCGGCGCGGCCAATCACGCCAGCCACCGACTGGTCCTTGTAGTCGACGAGCGACCCTCCCACTGAAACAGTCACCTCAATCTGCTCCTGCGGGTCGTCGACCGTGGACAGCACTGAGTGCCGAACAAGGGCCACTATCCGTTGCCCAAGTTTGTCCATTCCCTCCGTATCAATGAGAGGACAGATCATGAGAAACTCATCACCGCCAAAGCGTCCAAAGAAATCCATGGCACGCATGGAGTTGCGGATGACTGAAGCCGTGAACTTGAGCGCTTCATCTCCCGCCAGATGGCCAAACCGGTCATTGATCTTCTTGAACTCGTCCACGTCGATGATTAGCACGCCAAACCGCTGAAAGTGTCGCTTGAACATACTGAACTGCTGTTCGAGAACCGTGTCGATGTAGCGCCTGTTGTACACTCCGGTAAGCTGGTCCACGATCGAGGCATCGGACAGCTGCTTCAGCTGATCCGTGAGAACCTTTCCAGCCACCGACTGCAGCTCGCCGAACACCTCCACGATGTATGGCCTGTCACCGGCCAACAGTGGGGCGGCCTTCACATACACAGCCAGTCTTTCACCATCCTTGCGTTTGAGAAAGACCTCCTGAATCTCCTGCCGCTCACCTGAGGCTATGCATCTCTGCAGGGGGCAGTCAGTGCAACACAGATTCCGTCCGTTCACGTCCGTGTGTACCAGGATATTGTCGTAGCAGTGTTGATGCAAAACTTCGTCAGGAGCGTAGCCAGTAATGCGCTCAGCTCCCTTGCTCCAGAACACGATTTCACGGTCAGCAGTCGTGACATAGATACCGTCAGAGACGGTATCGAGTATCGCTCGGATGTTGTTATCCAGTATTCCTTCTGCCATACGGACTCCTATGATTCTCCCTGATGTGTGGCAACAGTCGTCACTACCGGTGTATGGTCGGACGGCTTTTCCCACCGCCTCGGTTCTACGTCGACCATGCAGTCAACGGCCATCCTGGCAAGCGCTTCTGAGCCCCACGCATAGTCGATGCGCATGCCCATGTTGCGCTTGAACATGTTCATTCTATAGTCCCACCAGGTGTACTGCACCTCGTCAGGATGAAAACGACGGAACAGGTCCACAAAGCCCCAGCCGTACAACTGCTCCAGAGCGTCACGTTCCTCCTGCATGTACCCTATGGCGTTCTCCAACTCATCCGGAGCCCACACATCCCGCGGTTCCCGCGCCACATTGAAGTCGCCGACAAGAAGAAGGCGGCGGCTTCGCTCGTATGTTGTGTCGAGGTACGCCCGGAAGTCCCGAAAGAACTGCAACTTGTGCTCAAACGCTTCGTCTCCCCGCTCCCCTCCGTGCGGAAGATAGCCGTCGACAACGGTGACGCCTTCGATGTCGGCTGCCAGCACCCGTGACAGGTCTTTGCCGTTCCACCCCTTGACAACGTTCGAGATGGGAGAGCGAGAGGCAATGGCAACGCCGTTGTACGTCTTCTGGCCCGACATGGCGACCTCATAGCCCAGGGCTTCGAACTCCGCAACTGGGAACGAGTTGTCCATCGTCTTCGTTTCCTGCATGGCGAGAACATCGACATGCGACTCCTGAAGCCATCGCATGACAACAGGCAGACGAGCACGAATCGAGTTGACATTCCACGTTGCCACTTTCACGATTCACCTCTCCCCACTGATGCCAGATGAAGCCCTGCGACTCCGCGGTCTCCGCGCTCGCTCCTGCTTCCCCACCGCGCCAAGCAGACGCTCGCGGTCCCAGAGCTCGACGTCCGACCGTGACGCCAGTTTCCTGGCTGACGCCGTGAACGTGCTATTGGTCACAACGATGCCGCGTTCGGCCTGATAGTATTGTATGGCACCGAGCACCTCCTGTACAGCGCCTATCCCCACTGCGCCGTCATACCGCTTTGCCTGCACAGCGATGACCCCATGACGGGATTCCAGCAGGAGGTCTGCGCCAAAGTCGTGACTAGTTCCGACCCGTCGAACCCGGTACCCCTCGTGGGCGAACAGACTGCAGAGGAACTCCTCGAACTGGTTCCCGCTCATGGCGTCAATCGACCGCGGCGTCACTCCATGAAACGCCCGATCCCGCCGGAACCTGACAGCAAACGCAAACATGACCATGAGGGCGATCAGCGCCAACGCTGCGACGAACGCGGGAACAAACGGCACGACTACTGGTCTGACGACGTCGATGACCTGTGCAGCCCACTTTGCGGCCGCCGCTGCCAGCGCGTGTATGCCCTGGGAAGAATCAGTCAACGAGTTCCCCAATGGCTGCCTTCTGACCCATGACAGCGTCATATCCACGAACGATGTACTCGTGAACGTCCGCAGGGGAACATCCCCTGAGATCCGGCCGAATGACCAGGTCAGCCTGATCCAGTTCAGGACGTGCGACATTGTGCAAAATCAGGTTCAGGGACCGTTCGAGCAGCTTGGCGACACCCAGGCGCTCTTTATACGGCTCTCCCTGCGCAGGATCGTACAGCGATACCGCAATGACACGGTCCGCCCCCCGTGTATACAGTTCCTGGACGGGGACGGGAAGCGACATGCCCCCGTCGGCCAGGTATCTGTCGCCCACCTTGACGGGACGAAAGATGCCCGGGATGCAGAAACTGCCCGACAGTGGTCCCCAGATCTCGCCGCTGTCGAACGCAACCCCCTCTCCCGTACCGAGATCAGTGGCCGTGATGCACACCGGCGTTTCAAGAGCCTCGAACAACGTCACGGGAAGTTCGCCGCGCAGCGAATTCCGCAGCCGCTGGGGAGATGTCAGACGTTTCAGGGGAACCAGGGAATCAAGTATTGCGGCGACCTGGGCTCCGTACTTGAGCGCAAGGGCTTCAAGGGCGGCTGCATCCAGGCCAGCGCCTCGGAACACTGCGACGATGGCGCCCATGGATGCTCCCGACAGCATATCCACCGGCACGTCTAGTTCCCCCAGCGCGCGCAGCACTCCAATGTGCGCATACCCAAGGACACCGCCGGAACTGAGCGCCAATCCCATCTTATGTTTGTGAGCCACGTTCTTCACTCCGCACCGCCTTTCAATGCAATGCACCTTTCTTCGTCAGTATACGAGCGAAGGAAGTCCAGAACAACCGCCCTGCCATCATTCCAGTCAGATTGACTTGTCCCGCTCCCTCCTATACTTGAGTTCGTACGAGGAGGCACAGGTGGCAATCTTCGATGTCATGGGACCCATCATGATCGGACCGTCCAGTTCGCACACTGCGGGCGCTGCAAAGATTGGCTATCTTGCCCGCCGCGTCTATGGCAAGCCGGTTCAGCATGTTCGCATCACACTTTACAACTCGTTTGCCGAGACCGGTCGCGGACACGGGACGCACATGGCCCTTCTCGCCGGCATCCTGGGCTTGCACGTTGACGATGCGCGCATCAGGCACAGCTTCGCCCTGGCCCGTGAGCAAGGTGCCACGGTGACGTTCGAAGAGGTGCTTGACCCGGAGAAACATCCCAATACGGCAGTAATCACATTTACCGATGCTGGCGACAGGCATCCGTTCGTCGTGGAAGGCATCTCGGTCGGAGGAGGCGCGGTGAAGATCGTTGGTATCAACGGCACACGCGTCGACTTCTCGGGGAAGCACAACCTCCTGCTCGTCGCCTATGCCGACGTACCGGGAATGATGGGAATCATCGGCGACCGGCTGGCCGAGCGCGGCGTCAACATCGCCTATGCACAGATCTCACGCGACCGCAACACTAGGGCTGCCATGGCCATCATGAAACTCGACCAGCCGTGCCCCGACGCTGTGGCGGCGGAACTGAAGGCCGATCATCACGTGACAGACGTTGTCACCATCCCCAGACTGGGAGTCGAGTATGAGCGCACCGAAGAAGACTGAGGCCGCGGTACGTCCCCGGCGTTTCCGCATCCACGGGCTCTCAGACGCCCGGGAGTACATGAAGACCGGCCACCTCGCGACTCTCGGCGAGTTCTTTGTCCTCTACGAGGCAACAAACCAGGACCTTCCACGAAGCACAGTGGTCAGCCGCATGGAGACCGTGCTGGAGGCTATGCGGCAGTCCGTGAGTCAGGGACTTGCCCACGCGAATACGACCCGATCGGGAATGATCGATGCCGGCGCGGCCCGTATGGACCGCTTCCTGGCAGAAGGAGGCTCCCTTCTCGGGACTGGCTTCAGCACCGTTGTACGTAATACGCTAGCCGTCGCCGAGAACAACGCCTGCATGGGCTGCATCGTCGCGGCACCGACCGCGGGAGCAAGCGGGGTCCTTCCTGGTGCCTACCTGACGGTCGCGGACAACTTCCAGATACCTCAGTCCAGAATTGTGCAGGGGCTGTTCGTCGCCGGCGGCATTGGAGAGTGCATCGCACTGCAGGCATCACTGTCAGGCTCGCAACATGGTTGTCAGGCGGAGAACGGTTCGGCAAGTGCCATGACGGCCGCTGCCTTGGTGTCCCTGTTCACGGATGACCCCGATGCGATAGAGAGTGCCGCCGCGTTCGCACTCAAGAGTGTCCTCGGCCTCGTGTGCGACCCGGTTGCGGGACTTGTCGAGGTGCCGTGTATCAAACGGAATGTCATGGCCGCTGTCAACGCCGTCGCCAGCGCGGAAATGGCGCTTGCCGGGATTCGAACGGTCATCCCGTTCGACGAGGTAGTTCAGGCGATGGGCCGCATCGGCCGCGACATGCCTGTGTCTCTCAAGGAAACGTCGCTGGGAGGTCTCGCTGCAACACCTGCAGGTCTCCACATCGCAGAAGCGTTCAGGAAAAACGCCGGATTGGACCAGGACGCTTGAGAAGCCCACGGCGCAGCAGGTATCGGGCCGCCTCACGTATGTGCAGGCCATGGTTGCTGCCCCATTGCACAGGACCGGGCCATGAACGATAACGGCCACACCGCCAGGGGAGGAGTCGCCGTTGCGCTCGCCTCGGCCATCGTCTACAGCGGTGTCTCAGTGCTGGCTAAGTTCGCCTACCGATACCAGCTGACGCCCTTGCAGCTTCTCAAGGAACGGTATGTCATCGCAGCCATCGTTCTCACAGTAATCATTGGATTGTCAAACTGGCGCCTGCTGATTCCTCGAAGTTGGCGCGAGGCTGGCATCATGTTCTTGTTCTCGGCCGTCTTCGTGACCGGACCCACGCTCCTGTACTTCATGGCTGTGCAGTTGCTGCCCGTGTCGACGGCCATGTTCCTGTTTCACTGCTATCCCGTCTTTGCCGGCCTGTTTGCCTGGCTCATTCTGCACGAACACATCACTCGTACCTATGTCGTGTCGGTTGCCATCATTGCCATCGGACTGGTTCTTCTGCTGGGCGCCACCTTTCGGAGCGTTTCTGCACGCGGCGTCTGGACCATGCTGGCGTGCACCGTGGCGTACGGGCTCTTTGCCGTTCTTTCACAACACGTCGCCAAAGGCGCAGACCCTCGAACCCTGGGACTCTTCAATCAAGTCGCCCCTGCGCTGGTGCTGTGCCTTCTCACGGCAGGAGAGCCTGTGCTTTACCCCGTTGTGTTCAATTCTCGGACATCCCTTCTGGCATTTGCTGGTATTGGCCTGTCTGCGGCTGGCGGCATGTTTCTGTTTGTCCAAGGAATTGCGATGATTGGTGCCCAGCGCGCGGCCATCATCGATTCCCTCGAACCGCTCCTTTCGTCCGTCTACGCGCTCCTCCTGCTTGGCGAACGCATGAAGCCTGTCGCCTTGCTCGGCGGCTTGTGTATTGTGGCCGGCGTCATCGTGGGGAGCTTGCCCGCACGAACTACGCTGGACCAGCCGAGGGGGCAACCAACTGGCAAGGGCATCGGCAGGCGGTGAACGATTGGCACTCCCACATCTTGTGCTATACTCTGCGGAGTCACAACGAGCTTGACAGAATTGCGAGGAACCATGCCGACATTCCACAGCAAGCGGTTCAACGAGGCAGTAGCGCGGTCGCATCGTCGCAGGGCGGCTTCACCGGAAGTCGAGGGCGAACATGCGCTGATCTACGAGGGCGAACTCGAGATGATGGCCCGCTTCGTCTGTGACTATCCCGACATCGAAACGGGCGGCGACCTGTTTGGCTTCTGGACCCACTCGGGATCGCCCGTCATCGAGTACGTTCTCGGACCTGGGGCCGGAGCTCAGCATGAGCATGCGGCCTTCTACCAGGAATCCTCCTATCTGCTGGAAGTCGGCAGCAGGCTGCACGAACTGCACGGCCTGCAGCACATTGGCACCTGGCACTCCCACCATCGGCTGAAGCTTTCCCAGCCATCGCACGGCGACTCGGTGACCATGCAGCGTGCTCTGGAACGGCACGGCTTTCATTCCTGGCTTCTGACTATCTGCACCTTTGCAGAGGCTGCCGATACGGTCGAAATGCGAGGGTATCTCTACCATGCCGGTGGAAAGGAAACCCATAAACAGACGACATGGCTGCTCCTGCCAGGATCCAGCCCCATCCGTGTCGCCCTGGAAGCAACCGGCGATGTTCCGCTTGTGGCTCCCCGCACCCAAACGGCGGCATTCGAGGCCATACCTGGTTCGTCGTTCGCGGTCTCTACTGATACCTCGTCGGCTGCTCCAGCGTTCCCCTCGACGTCGTTCATGTCGACGCCGGAAGGCCGGAACGAGTTTCGCCTCTTCTTCGAGCGCCTGTCAGCCGTGGAGCAGAATGTAGAGATTCTGCAGCGGGAGGACGGACGGGTGAGCCTGTGCCTGGAGCGCGACGGGTACATCTTCGATGTGGTGTTCCCCCACAGCTACCCCGTTCTGAATCCGGTCATCGAGTACCAGCCGATACACGTGCCGCCCGGACAGGAAGATGCCTGGAAAATGCCCCGGACGCTGTACACGACCGTTGAACGTACGGACGATGCAAACCTGCGTATCCAGGAACTCACTGAGTGCACGGAGAGCCTTATTGCAGGATTCCTGACGAACCGCGAGACTGGTGCCTCCTCGGGGGCGCCTGAGAGGAAGGGCTAGAGCACATGGCATGGACGTCACAGCAGTCTGCCCGGCTTCGCCTCGAGATGGAAATCCTGTCCCGCTATTTCCCATCGTTTGTCCTCAAGGACAGCATCATACCCGGACGAGCGGTTGTCGAGGGAACCATGAGGTCGAATGCCGGTCACGAGTATCTGGTGCGACTGCACGTCCCAGCCGACCTCCCCAACTCAGTCCCCATTGTTGAAATCGTCAGTCCTGTGCTCCGAGACCGCTTCGGTCATCCCCTTGTCGACCTTGGCACATCTTATCCCATGCATTTGCTGAAGCCGGAGAACGATGTCGTGCGAATCTGCCACTACAGCGCGTCTCACTGGAGTCCCAACATCACCTTCTCCAAGGTGTTGTTGAAGGTACGCGCGTGGCTTGAAGCATACGAAGGCCACCTGGACAGTGGTTTCACGATCGATCATTACCTGCCACACATGGAAGCGTGACAGAGAGGAGAAGAGAAATGGAGAACAAGGACCCGAAGAGCATTCAGGACCACCTGACGCAGCTGGCACAGGGAAAACCGACCAGCAAGAAACTCGTCTTTGACCCGCGGACCCAGGAGTTGGTGCTTGTTGATGCCAAAGCGCCCGGCCTCTCGCCGGATACGGTCACTGCGGACGACCCGACGCGTGACGGCTTCTTCTGCTGCTGACTGCCATGACTCCCCTGGTATACGTGCTCGAAGAACAGGTCCAGGAACTGCTGACACACACAAGAGCGGATGAGTTGACCGAGGGGTCCGCCTACGCCTTTGACAACTGGACAGTGTTTCACGCCTATACTGACAAGCCACCGTTCGCCCCTGCTGGCTACCTGTGCCGGTGTTTCTACACGCGCGCAGATGGCGCAGGGTTGGTTGACGAAGCGCATCTCCTCCACAGCCTGGGCGTCAACGGAGAACCCGACGACCAACCAGTCCTCGTCCTGGTAGCCAGCAGAGCGCCTGATGGACTGCCGGCCTGCCGGGCGCTGCTCGTCACGGCTCAGGGGACAACTGCTGCGGAAGCTCGCTTTGTTCCGCGCCGCTCCGAGTTGTACAGCCGCAACGCCGGTCTGCTTGAGGTTTCTGCACTCGCCCACAAGCGCGTCGTGATTGTGGGATTGGGCAGCGGAGGTTCTCCTGTCGCGCTGGAACTTGCCCGCGCCGGGGTCGGCCACTTCACGCTCATTGATTTCGACAGGCTCGAGCTGGGCAACATCAGCCGGCACGTCTGCGGCGTCAATGACCTTGGCCGCTACAAGACGCTGGCAGTCCGCGATCAGGTGTTGCAGAAGAACCCCTACGCGGACGTCGTGACGATGGAACTCAATGTCAATCAGGCACTTGGTCAAGTAGAGGATGCAGTTGGCGCCTCCGACCTCTTGATTGTCGCGTCCGACAACGATCAAAGCCGGTTTAACCTCAACCAGATGTCGCTCAACACTAACAAGGTGGCCCTGTACGGGAGAGCCATCACGCGAGCGGCGGGCGGAGAGGTTCTGCGCGTCCGGCCCTGGCAGGGCCCCTGCTACAACTGCGTGTTCTCGGCCGGTGTGGGACAGGGCCGCGAGGAGGAGATGTCGCAGAAGCGTCAGGCTCTGTCGGTTCTGCCCGCCTACGTCGAGGAAGAGAAAATCAACGCGATGATTCAGGTGGGGTTGTCCTCGGACATCATGCCCATCGCCAACATGATGGTAAAACTGGCGCTCGTCGAGTTGTCGCGAGGCATGGAAACGGGCATCAGTTCCGTCGATGAGGACCTGGCTTCTGATTTCTACATCTGGGCAAATCGACGCGAAGAGGCCTATGCCAACTGGCCGGCCATGGGTTACAAGTGGACGCACCCCAGCATCCTGCGCTGGTATGGCGCCCGCGTTGCACGCGACCCGAACTGCATGGTCTGCGGCACTCCCACGGCAGCGAATCTCGAAACGTAGGACACAGGAGTTACCACACGTCTGGACAGCCCCTCCCTGCCGAGGGGCTGTCCGTTTGCCTAGAAGTACCGATCCCGGTCGTCGATGCGAGTGTTGAGAAGCCGCAGAACGACAAACAGAATTCCGAAGATGACACGCAGCAGGAACAGCAGAACCCTTCCCGCGATCACCCAGCCGCTGGGGCTCTGACCGATGTTCTGGTCCGGCATGTCCACCCACACATCATCAAAGGGTCCATGCCATGCCCGTTCCTGGGCCCGCATTGCTTCCCACCACGCATCGCTGTCGCCATTCTGCGCCCTTGACTCCTGCCCGTTGCCCCAGACCGGGTTCCATGCGGACTGTGGTCCAGTAGCAGCTGCTCCGGATGCGTACGGTTGAGACGGGCGCTCCGATGACGCGCGCAACTGAGCGTCATAGTCGCGCCGTTCACTGGGATTCCCCAGCACCTCATAGGCGGCATTCACTCGTTCCATCATGTGAGCCGCATTGGCGTCACCAGGGTGAAGGTCCGGATGGTACTTCCGCACCAGCACGCGATACTGTTCGCGTATTTGTTCCTGGGAAGCAGATGGTTCAACCCCCAGGACGGCATAGAGATTCTGCTCAGACGTAGCCGTGCCCATCGCTATTGCCGCGTTTCACTATGTTGTTTCACGCACTCTTCCCTGTTGTTTCCAAGCTCCACCTGCAACCCCTGTACGGGCAGTGCGACCATTGTAGCAGAAGAGTGTGCCATGACCATGTATGACGCTTCACTTCCGCAGCATCACGGAGCGCGGCGCGAGAACGCAACAAAACCCGCCCAATGGCCCGTCGGTCAATCGCCCTGAGCGTCGTAGCTCTCAACGTCAATGATAAGGGCAGTTGCGTTGTCTGCTCCGCCTGCTTCATTCGCAAGCCTGACCAGCAGGCGAGCCGCTTCCTCCGCACGACACTGGAGCAGGGTCGAAAGAATCTGTGCTTCAGGGACGGCGCTCCACAGCCCATCCGAACACAGGAGAAACCGGTCACCCGGTTCCATCGGGTGTGAGGTCACATCGGCTGCTTCCACAGCCTGCGTGCCCAGTGCCCTTGTGAGCGTGTTCCTCCAGCCAGATTTCATCGCCTCATCGGCGCCGAGCATCCCCTCCCGTACCATCTCGGCCGCCACTGTGTGGTCCTCAGTCAGCAGCGTAAGTGCCCCCTGATGAACGCGATAGCATCGGCTGTCACCAATGTTGCCAACACATGCCTGGTTTCCATCCGGGGCAAGTGCCACCAGCGTGGTACCCATCCCCTCCATGGACCGCGCGGTCAAGGACAGTTGATACACCGCTGCGTTCGCACTGCGTGCGGCGGCGTCCAGTCGCTCGGCCGCCCCAGTGGCAGACTCAGCCGATCTCCAGGCATCCAGAAACGCCACAACGGCTGTGCGGGAAGCCACCTCTCCCGAACGAGCGCCGCCAAGGCCGTCGCACACGACATAGCACGGTTCCATGTCTTGCTTAACCTCCTGCCCTATCATGCCAAAGGAGTCCTCGTTGTTCTCGCGCACCAGTCCCCGGTCGCTCCAGCCTGCAGCTCTTAGCTTCATGCTCACCTCCTGCTCCAGCATGTCCGATATGTCAAGTGGTGGGTTCCTTCTGAACGCGTATCGCTGCAGCAGTCACTGACTGCTGCAGCGATACGACTGAAGAATCTGTTGGTTGCTATTTCTTGGTCGTAGTCTTCTTGGCAGCCGATTTCTTGGCGGCTGGCATTGCTGCGGCAGGCGTCTTGGCCGCAGGCTTCGCAACCTTCGCCACTGCTGCTTTCTTGACAGTCTTTGTCATGACAGGCTTCTCAACGAGAGCTGCCTTCTTGGCCCCACCCGCAACCTTTCCGACAGTCTTGTCCGGTTCTGCCTTCGGTGCGCACTTCCGGCAGGAGGCCTTCATGGGTGCTTTGGTCTCGACCTTCTTCTCCGCCTTCTTGGGTGCGGCAGCCACGACCTTCTTGACTACTTCCGTTGCCTTCTTTGCAGTTGCAGCCATTGCCATCTCCTTTGTTGAAAGTGATGTTGCCTTACCGACGAGAACTGCTGTCAATACTGTATGACAAAAACACTTTCAGAAAAGATGTCAAGCCCCATACGCACTGCCGTCGACACCTCTCTTCCGGGAACCGCCGTGCCACCATTCCCGGCAGGCCCTCATCAATCCTCTGTCTGGGCCTCCGCTGGCGCGCATGTGCGAACAGCCTCTACCGGTTCCGCTGGTTGCAAGTAGTCGGGAATGAGCGTTTCCACCTCCCGAATGTCCCGGAGCATGAAGCTCACGATGCTCACAGTCAGAGCCAGGAACCCAAACAGAACATACATCAGCCCCATCCCTGCACCAGGGCCCATTCCCACCAGGGCGCCCAACATGGCGGCGAACCTCGTTCCAGGCATCATGGCAGGCTCAAACACCCGGTCGGCCAGTGGCCCGGCGGCGAGCATGGCAATCGGAACAGACACCTGCGCTATCAGCATGCGTGTCCCAAACACCTTGCCCTGCACATCATGGGGCACC
>Ga0116192_1002515_pt1 | contig 12134 bp, 10 predicted proteins | sample AD_UKC113_MetaG_FD_89876 | JGI IMG/M metagenome (GOLD analysis project Ga0116192, IMG submission 89876) | Active sludge microbial communities of municipal wastewater-treating anaerobic digesters from Hong Kong - AD_UKC113_MetaG | ecosystem: Engineered > Bioreactor > Anaerobic > Digestate...
CCAATGAAATTTCACTCGAACTGGCTCAGGCAGCGGATAAATTGACACGCGCGGGCATTCCGTTGGGCAACCAGTCCGTATTACTGGCAGGCGTTAATGATTGTGTCCATATCCAGCGCGACCTGGTGCAGAAACTGGTACGCATACGCGTGCGCCCGTATTATCTCTATCAGTGTGATTTGGTGGCTGGGGCAGGTCACTTCCGTACGCCGGTGGCCAAAGGAATTGAAATCATTGAAGGCTTGCGGGGTCATACTTCCGGGTTTGCTGTGCCAACCTATGTGATTGACGCCCCCGGAGGGGGAGGGAAGATTCCGGTCATGCCCAATTATCACATCAGCTCCTCCGACCACAAAATTGTGCTGCGCAATTATGAGGGTTACATTACAACCTATGAAGAACCACAGGATTATCAAGCGCATGATCCTAATACCTGTACGTATTGCCAGAATAAACGGGCGGAACCGGGGCAATCAGGTGTGAGCGGGCTATTGGATGGAGAAGGAATGACTATCAAACCTGAACATTTTGATCTGCTTCACCAGCGTGGCGGTGGTATGCACCGGCTGCGGGCGGATGAATCTAAATGGAAACCACTGAATATTGGGGATGGAACGAAGGAGGAGGAATAAAAATGCATTATCGACGACTTGGACAATCGGGGATCAAAGTAAGCGAAATCTCGCTTGGTGCCTGGGTAACCTTTGGCAACCAGATTGATGAAATGACCGCTATCAGCCTGATCAAAGAGGCTTTTGACCAGGGCATCAATTTCTTTGATAACGCTGACATGTACGCCAACGGTCAGGCGGAGATTGTAATGGGCAAGGCGATTGCCAGCATGCAGCGAGAGGAATTGGTCATCTCAAGCAAAGTTTTCTGGCCGACAATGCGCGGACCTAACGGGCGCGGGCTTTCGCGCAAGCATATTACCGAATCCATTCATGCCAGCCTCAAGCGTCTGGGAACCGATTATGTGGATCTCTATTTCTGCCATCGCTTTGATCCGGATACACCGGTGGAGGAAGTGGTGCGGACGATGACCGATCTGATCCATCAGGGCAAGGTGCTCTACTGGGGCACTTCTGAATGGGAAGCCAGTCAGATCATGCAGGCGCACGGCATTGCAAGGCAATTTGGGTTAATCCCGCCCACTATGGATCAACCCCAATACAATATCTTTCATCGCAAACGTGTTGAAGACACGATCATGCCTGTTATACGTGAACTGGGCATGGGGTTGACCACCTTCTCACCACTGTATTATGGTATTCTCTCCGGCAAATACAACAATGGCGTTCCTAAGGGCAGCCGTGCCTCGCTTGACGATTATAGCTGGATTCGTGATCGCATCACTCCGGAACGCATTGAAATTGTCAAATGCCTGACGGAGATTGCCACCGACCTGGATATTACCCCGGCACAGCTGGCAATTGCCTGGATTTTACGCCGCAAAGAAGTCTCTTCCGTGATCACCGGTGCCACCCGGCTGGAACAACTGGACGAGAATCTTGGGGCATCTGAAGCTTATGAGAAACTTACTGAAATCGATATTGATCGCATATTTGCCTGCCTGGGAGCTTATCAGGAATAGGAGAGAATCATGAAGACAAAAAAATACTCCAAAGGGAAAATCATTATTCGTCCAAACGGATCTTATCGAGTGGAAGGAGACATACCGCTGGTTAAGAAATCCCAAATTGTATCGGAATACGGGGAACCCTTAAACTGGAAAGTGGATGAAGAAATCCCCGTTCAAAGTCCATACTCCCTATGCCGTTGCGGTCATTCGAACAATAAGCCATTCTGTGATGGAACCCATAAAGTCATTGGTTTTGATGGTACGGAGACCGCACCCACCAATACCTATGTTGAACGGCAATATGCGGAAAGCGGTAAGGGTATTGTAGTAAAAGATGACCACAGCCTGTGCATGGATGCGGGCTTTTGTGGGAATCGTAAAACGAACATTATGCGCATGCTTGCCCATACCGATGAGCCGGCGGTCCGTGCCGAAATCATGGCAATGATCGACCGCTGTCCAAGTGGCACTTACGCCTACTCTTTGACCCCTGAGGGAGAGGACATTGAAGCTGACCTGCCTGCCCAAATTGCCGTCACCACGGAGATCACCGCCGAAGGTCCAATTCAGGGACCTTTATGGGTTACCGGTTACATTGAAGTGGAACGTTCCGATCAGCAACCCTTTGAAACGCGAAACCGGGTCACTCTGTGCAGCTGCGGGCAATCGGGCATTAAGCCTTTGTGTGATGGCACCCATCGCCAGATTCAGGAAGAAAAACTGAGGGCAGAAAAGCATCACCATTAAGGATGCCATTCGCCTGCAGCCAATGAGACCTGCCTGATTAAGGCAGGTCATTTTTATTATTTACTCTATCTGAATTCTGGAGATCACCACTCGCTGGCTTAAAAAACCAGCCATCCCAATGCGAAACTGACGGCATTGGTGATGAAACTCAACCCAAGAAACTTATTAAAACTCAGGAGGTCTTTATTCCATTTTGAGAGCAGGAATGCCTCGAAGAGGATGGCAAAAAGTTCCGCCAGCAGAATGATTGACACCCATGGCAGACCATCGACGTGAATTTCGTAATTACTATAGGTGACAAAAAAGAACCCAATCAAGAATAACACTGCTACCACCGGAATTGCAATCCACAGCAGGATTTTGACAATTTTCTTGACAGTATGGCGGCGCTGATGGAGGAATAGCGCAACGATGGTTAAAAGGACGATCAGCACAATCACCATCAGGCTGATCTTACGGTTCGCATCCGTCTGAAATTGACCAAAAGTGGGAATGACCAGCCATGAAATGGGGTAAGCCAGCAGGTTGGCGACGAACACAGCAGGTAAAACGTTTTTCACTGCAAGCGGGGAGTAGGTTTTGATCAACCGCACCACCAGGTAGGCAGTCCCAACTTCCACCAGGATCGTGAATAAGTACGTGCTCCAAAAATTATGGAAAGCATCTCTTGGGTCAGTAAACGTTTCATCGATTGAGATTGCTGCTCCGGGTGTGCTGAGATTGATCTTCCAGGCGGTGGTGCAGTAATCACAGTCCGGCGGGGGGATTGCTTCGGTGATGAACATGTCCGCGTCGGTCATGGCGCGAATTTGAATCATCGCGGGAAGGTTGTTATGCCTGCGAAACGAAGATTCCAACAGGCAGCGTGTGTCTGTGCATCGCAGTGACCAATCCTCTGTGAGAAGTGGATTACTGGATAGAAAACCAGCAGCCGAACAGTCTCCAACCTGTGTCAGGTTTTGAGGTTCTGAGCAATTCTTATCTGCGCAGCCGACGAGTTGCACCCCCGTCACTTTTGGATTGGTTTGGGTATCGGAGTAAAAACGCAAGTATAGCTGAAATGGGAGAGGGAGGGCGTTGGCGAGAACTGTCAGAGTGGGAATTGCCAGGATCAAAACCAGCAGGAAAAACTTGATCCCTAAAGGAAGGCGTTTCATATTATCCTGGGTGAAAATGCTCCTTTCTTCAACTTATATTTTCATTTAATTAATTATATATTTGTTCTCTAGTAAATACAACCAGGATCATTCTCCTTAAGGGAAACAATTGCGGGGTCTGATGTCAGACCCCGCGAAAGTTAACTACGCAATTTTGCAGTGAGTTCCTGTTCCAACCGTTTGAGAATACGATTACGCACCTGAGCGACTTCCTGATCGGTGAGTGTACGATCAGCAGCCTGAAAGGTCAGCCGGTATGCCAGGCTTTTCTTGCCACTGCCAATCTGATCGCCGCGGAAAATGTCAAAGAGCTCCACCTCCGTCACCAGTCTGCCTCCCACCTGACGGATCAGAGTCTCAACCTGAGCGGCGGAGATAGTTTCATCCAGCACGATTGCCAGGTCTTCCACCACTGCAGGGAAGGATGGCACGTCACGAGTGCTAAACTGATCGGGGATCAGTGCCATCAACCTGTCAGCATCAAGATCAGCAGCAAGGATGGGATATTTGAACGTGTCTCCCCAGTCGTAATGCCCACGCACCGCCGGGTGAATTTCACCAAATACGCCAAGTTGTTGTTCACCCACGCGCACCACGGCGCATTTACCGGGGTGGAAGCTTGGATGACTGCCCGGCTCGAAACGAACCGTCTGAATGTGCAAACCTGCCAGCATGGCTTCCAGGATTCCCTTAAGATCAAAGAAATCCATCGGTGTGGTATCGGCATTTTGCCAGCCTTTCAGGCTGCGTTGACCAGCGAGCAGGAGGCAGAGGCGATTGGATTCGTCAGGTAAGCCGCTTGGATCTTCGGAGTGGAGAAAGACAGGACCGAGTTCGAACAGTGCCAGGCGGGAAGTACGGCGTGAATTTCGTTCCGCGGTATCCAACACACTGGCTAGCACGCTGTGGCGCAGGAACGCCTTTTCATACGCCAGCGGGTTGGCGATTTTCAAGTAAGGTTGATCGTCCTGTGAGGCAAACCCTGGAAGGCGGCGGCTTTCTCTTTCCGGGGTCGTCCAACGATAATTGATGATTTCCTGCATCCCCAGCCCTACCAGCAAATCGCGGAGAGTCTCTGTGTGTTTGAGTTCGGGATTTCCCTGTTGAAGCGGCAATTGGTCTTTGATGCGTGTTTCAGGAATGTTGTCATATCCATGGATCCGGGCAATCTCTTCCACCAGATCTGCCTTGCCGGTGATCCCGTCGCCGATATCCATTCGATGCTTCGGGCAGGTGGCACGCACTGTCTCTCCACTGATTTCAACCGCGAATTCAAGGCGTGAGAGCAATTCAGCCATACGCACCGGAGGGAGGTCAAGTCCCAGCCAGCGTTTCACATCTCTGGGGGTAATTTCAATTGTAGGCGAGATGGGCGGTTGCGGGTAAGCATCCACCAGGTGTGAATTCACCTTTCCGCCAGACCAGTGGCTCATCAGATCCAAACCACGGCATACACCGCTTTCCGCCATTGCGGGATGCACACCGCGTGTGAAACGGTATGACGCCTCGGAAGGAAGATTTTGCGCTTTGGCGGTTCGCCGGATATGGATCATATTCCACGACGCCCCTTCCAGTAGAATATTGCGTGTAGCTTCAGACACCTCTGATTCCAGTCCTCCCATCACGCCTGCCAGTGAAAGAATGCCCGCTGAATCACAGACAAGGATCGTACCTTCATCAAGAGTTCTTTCAATGCCATCCAGGGTGGTAAGTTTTTCTCCCTTCCGGGCGGCGCGGGTAAGGATATGAACTTTTTTCCCTCCTGCACGTCTTTGTAGCACATCGTAGTCGAAAGCATGCAGCGGTTCGCCCAGTTCAAGCATAGTGTAATTGGTTGCGTCTACGATGTTATTGATCGGGCGCATGCCTGCCAGTTTGAGCCGGTGTTGAACCCCCACCGGGCTGGATTCGATTCTAACATCCCGGATTAATCCGAGTACAAAGCGTGGGTTCAGGTCAGGGGCGGTAATTTCCAGTTCAGCGAATTCCGCATCATCGGTACAGGGAATCGTGGGGAAATCGGGGGAACGAAGTTTCTGACCGGTGATGGCAGCTATTTCACGTGCCAGCCCGAGCATACTGGCGCAGCGCGCGAAACTGGGCAGAAGGTTGACATCCAAAACCGCATCGCCTAATATCTCCACCAGTGGCGTGCCGGGTATAACGGCTGGGTCAAGGAACAGGATTCCTTCATGTTCGTCAGAAATTCCCAGTTCTTTTTCGGAGCAAATCATCGAATAAGATTCCACGCCGCGAATTTTTGCCCGCTTGAGGGTGGTAAGCACGTTTCCATCCTGGTGTCCATCGTATAACTGGGCGCCTTCCCTGGCATAAGCCACTTTCAGCGGAGTGGAAAGTCTTCCTTTGCCTTTGTAATCGAACAGGTTGGGAGCGCCGGTAAGGACGATATGTTCCTGTAAACCGTCATGCAAACGGCAGAGTACCAACCGGTCTGCATTGGGGTGGGGCATTACTTCGGTCACTTCCGCGGCAACGATCTTCTCGCGATCCCACGGCAGACCAGTAACATGGGCGGTTGTGCTGCCAGGTTCGGGCAGGGGCAACCCAATGATGCGGATTTCTTCCACTTCCATCCCAGCCATAGTTAACAAATGCGCCAGCTGGGCTATGGGGAGGTTAATTTCGACAAAGTCTTTAAGCCAGGATATTGGTGCTTTCATCTATTTGCTCCATTAGCGGTGTGAATTGAGGATTGAGCCTTCAATCTCAATTGACCCAATAATTGTTAAAATTGCTCCAGGAAGCGGAGGTCATTATCCCAAAAGTAGCGGATGTCATTGATGCCGTAGCGCAGCATGGCAATACGTTGTACGCCAAAACCAAAAGCAAAACCGGTGAACCGTTCGGGGTCATAGCCGCCATTTTTTAATACCACCGGGTGCACCATTCCACTGCCACCGATCTCCAACCATCCACCCCCACAGACACTGCAACCTTTCCCTTTGCACTGGAAGCACTGGATATCGAACTCAGCCGAAGGTTCTGTGAAGGGGAAATAGGAGGCGCGGAAGCGCGTGCGCGCATCCGAGCCAAACAGGCGGCGCGCCATATCCGTAAGCGTCCCCTTGAGGTCGGAGAATGTGATGCCCTCTCCAACTGCCAGCCCTTCAAGCTGATCAAACTGCGTCTCATGGCGCACATCCACCTGCTCATAGCGATACACCATCCCTGGAACAATCACGCGCACCGGAGGAGGATCAAGCGGATTCAGCGCGGAGATCGCCCGCATGGCGCGGATCTGCCCGGGAGAGGTGTGCGTGCGCAGGACGAGCGGATTCTCGCCGCGGTCAGGCATATCCAGGAAGTAAGTATCCTGCATGTCACGGGCGGGATGACCGATTGGGAAGTTCAGCAGCTGGAAATTGTATTCGTCCGTTTCCACTTCGCGCGACTGGAAGACCTGAAAACCCATGTCGCTGAAAATATCCAGCAACTCGCGCAGAATCTGGGTGTCAGGGTGGAGGCGTCCCCGCAATTTAGGGCGACCGGGCAGGGTCACATCGAGCGCCTCGCTAGCGAGTGAGCGCGCGAGCGAAGTCTCCTTAAGGAATTGAGCGCGCTGGTTGTAAGCGGTTTCCAATTCAGTTTTTACCCGGTTGGCAGCCTGACCCACTTGCGGGCGATCTACCGCAGGGAGCGTGGCAAGTCTGGAAAAGGCTTGCATCACCACGGAGTTTTTGCCAAGGTACTGATTGCGCCAGGCAAGCAGGGCATCTTCGCTTTGAATGGTATTAAGATCCATCAGCGCCATCCGGATGACTTGTTCCAACTCTTCCAGGATTTGAGGTGTTGTCATAACAATCTCCTGCAATAAAAAAAGTAACCCGTCCTTTAGAAAGGGACGGGGAAAATTCCCGCGGTACCACCCTGATTGATCACAATTGTGACCCGCTTGATCCGACTCCGTTGCAAAGTGTCGGCAGCCCTGTTAACGCCGGGTCAGGCGGCTCAGACTATAACACTCTTCAGTATGGACATCGGAGGTTACCCGGAAAAAACTCCAGGCACGCCCAATGGGCGCTTCACCTGAGCGGCTCGGGAGGGAACTTCCTCCGGTTTCTGCCGGGCGGGAATCTCAATCCAAGTTCCCGCGTCCCTGTCGGGTTTCCCCGGGCTACTTTCCTCCGTCACTGCCTTATGGGCAAAATTATAGCGGAGGCGAGTGAAAAGGGCAAGAGGACGGATCAAATGTTGCTTTCTTGCTTTAATTGCATCTCCATTTGATCTGCCATGAAAAGAGTTGAAAAACCGGCAACCCGTGGGTTGCCGGTGGGGATTGTAACATCTGCTTCCTGTTTAATGGACGATAGTACCAACTTTTTTGCCATAGAGCGCTTTCTTGAGGGCATCGATATCCCACAGGTTGAGCACATGGATGGGTAATTTGTGCTCCATGCACATCGTCACCGCGGTTGAATCCATTACTCCCAGGCGAAGATTAATGGAATCAATATAGGATAATTCATCAAACTTCACCGCGTTCGGATTCTCTTTAGGATCGCTGTCATAAACGCCATCGACTTTTGTCGCCTTGATCAATACGTCCGCGCCAATTTCCATTGCCCGCAGGGCGGCAGCCGTATCGGTGGAGAAGTAGGGGTTTCCCGTACCTCCGCCGAAAATAACCACGCGTCCTTTTTCCAGATGGCGTATAGCACGCCGCCGAATATAGGGTTCAGCGACCGTTTTCATTTCGATGGAGGTCATCACCCGGGTAATCACCTCCTGATGTTCAAGCGCGTCCATTAATGCCAGGGCGTTCATCACCGTACCCAGCATGCCCATGTAATCGGCGGTTGCCTGATCCATCCCCATCTCCAACCCAACTTTGCCACGCCACAGGTTGCCGGCGCCGATGACGATGGCGATATCGACACCAAGCTCGCGGACTTCCTTCAAGCGGCGGGCAATATCCTTCGCTTGTGCAGCGTCAATGCCAATTCCGCTCGGTCCGGCAAGTGATTCACCCCCCAGTTTCAACAGGATGCGGTGGTATTTGAGTTCCTCCATGTTTCCTCCTTCGGGTTAAGAAAAGACCAACCGGAAGGTTGGTCTTTGATGGAAATTATTCGGCTTCCTCCGCCGTGGTTTCACCGAGTGCCCAGCGGGCAAAGCGGCGGATGATGATGTTTTCACCCAGGGCGGCGATATTTTGATTCACCAGTTCTTGTACGGTGATGGCTTCATCACGGATGTAAGCCTGATTCATCAGGACAAATTCCGTCTTGTACTTTTTCAATGCGCCTTCGACGATTCTGGGCAGAATCGCTTCTGGTTTGCCCTCTTCCTTGGCTTTGGCGGTGGCGATGCGTGTCTCGCGGTCAATAACTTCTTGCGGAATATCGGATTCCAGAATGAATTCCGGTGAAGAAGCAGCGATTTGTAGGGCGAGTTCGTGCGCCAGCGTGCGAAAGGCTTCAGATCGACCGACAAAATCGGTTTCGCAGTTCACTTCCACCATCACACCCACGCGCCCGTTTCCATGGGAATACAACTCAACAATTCCTTCTGAAGCAGCGCGGCTGGAACGTTTGGTAGCGGTGGCCAACCCTTTTTCACGCAAAAAATCCATTGCAGCGTTGATATCGCCATTGGATTGCTCCAGAGCTTTACGGCAATCCAGAATGCCAGCGCCGGTGGTTTCGCGCAAAGATTTGATCATTTCGGTGGTAATTTCCATTTTCTTTTCCTTATTATATCGTTGGTCACCGGTCAGGGACCGGGGGATTGCTTTTACTCAGCGTCAACAGTTTCAGGTTCGTCAGTGGTTTTCTGACCCTTAGGAGCTTTGGCAGCGGTTTCCTCCGCTTCCTCTTCGATCCCTTCGACAGTTTCCTCAACAACCTCATCAGCTTTTGGACCAAGTTTTGCCAGCGTGGAAGCCCCAAGTAATACTTCGTCCTCGAGTTCTACTTCTTCCTCGAAGTGCGGATGTACACCGGCAGCAGCCCGGGAGGCAGGAGTCTCAGCGGTTACTGAAACTTCGTGATCTTCTTCTTTATACATGGATTTGCCTTCAATCACGGCATCCGCCATTTTGGCTACCAGCAGCTTAATCGCCCGGATCGCATCATCATTGGAGGGAATGACATAATCCACGTTGCGAGGATCGCAGTTGGTGTCAACCAGCGCGATCACGGGGATACCTTTGATGTTGGCTTCATGAACGGCGGTGTGCTCTCGCATCACGTCCACTATGAAGATCAAATCTGGAATGCGTTTCATGTTGCGCACACCTGCCAGACGGGTTTGCAGGCGGTTAATTTCACGCTCAATCAGCAATCCTTCCTTTTTGGTCAGGCGGTTGATCTCACCGGAATCGCGCATATGCTCGAGTTTCTCAAGTTCCTGAATGCGGTTGAACATGGTGGACCAGTTCGTCACCATGCCGCCCAACCAGCGCTCGGTAACATACGGCATTCCACAGCGGATGGCTTCTTCGGTAATGGTTTCCTGTGCCTGGCGTTTGGTGCCTACAAAGAGGATAATTCCTCCCTGGGCTGCGGTATCGCGAACCAGGTTATAGGCAGTGGTGAGCAATTTGACGGTTTGCTGCAAATCGATGATGTGGATGCCATTGCGCTCGGTAAAGATATACGGGCGCATCAAGGGATTCCACTTATTCGTGCGGTGACCAAAATGGACGCCGCTTTCCAACAGTGACTTCATGGAAATAATAGAACTCATGGGGTGTTACGCTCCTTTGCGTTAGGTCTAGCGCATTCTTCAGCCTCGCCATCACTGCCTCTGGCAGCACGCAGGTGAGATCGGAATACGCATGAAATAGTCTGCGGCTCATCACCACAGCCGACAGATTATATCATAATTCTTGATCAGCTTGTAAAATTGTTCCTGGCTGTATAATTCATTCAAAATTAATGATTAGGAAAAACATGCATATTCTGGTAACCAATGATGATGGAGTTTATGCACCAGGCTTACTGGCTCTGGCGCAGGAATTACGCAAGCTGGGTGAAGTCTCTATCCTGGCGCCGGATCATAATTGGTCGGCTTCGGGGCATGTAAAGACGCTCAACCGCCCGCTGCGGGTTAAGCCAGCTCTACTGGCGGATGGCAGTCAGGCACTGGCATGCGATGGTGCACCGTCTGATTGCGTAGCGCTGGCGTTGATGGGTGTGGTGGAAAAACCAGTGGATGTTGTGGTCTCGGGGATTAATCCCAACGCCAATATCGGGCATGATGTTACTTATTCCGGTACAGTAACCGCGGCAATGGAAGCGGCTATCGCCGGAGTGCAAGGTTTAGCTATTTCACTGGACGCTCCGGAGTATGGCACCAACAGCCTGGATTTTTCAACAGCAGCGCTAACTGCCCGCGAAATCATAGCGAAATTACAGCAGCAGTCTCTTCCTAAAAATGTTCTCCTCAACGTCAATGTGCCATATTTGCCGGTGAACCAGGTCAAAGGGATTCGTGTTTCACGGCAGGGGTTGCGCATTTACCGTGACGAGCTGGTGAAACGCGAGGATCCACGCGGACGCCCGTATTATTGGATTGGCGGGGAAGCCCCCACCGGTGTGCCGGACGAAGGCACCGATTTTGGCGACCTTCAAGCGGGATATGTCTCTATCACTCCCATTCAACTCGACCTGACCGCGCATGATCTGCTTAGTCGGATGCGCACATGGGATTGGTCACTTGATGAAATACCCTAATATGTCTGACAAAGGGCATTTGACTTTTTTTTGTGGATCGACTACAGTAATAGAAACAATCGAGCATCCTGACCAATAGATTCGAGGAGAGACGGAATGCTAAAAACAACTGTCAAGGACTGGATGAAGAACCTGGTCGTTTTTGTTGCTCCGGAAACCAGTGTTTCGGAGGGGCTCCACATTATGCGCCATCGCTACGCCACCAGCTTGATCGTCGAGAAAACAAAAGAAAACCCCGAATATGGCATTGTTACCTCCATCAATATCTGTGACAAAATCATTGCGCAGGGTAATGACCCCAACAAGATGACGGTAAAGGATATCATGGCGTCACCGGTGATCACCATTCAGGAAGATATGAAAATTACCGATTGCGCCGCCTTAATGAAAGAACGCCGCATTCATCACCTTCCGGTGGCGGATGATCAAGGCAATATCGTAGGCATGATCACAGCAATGGATTTATTGATCATGGCGGAGGCAATGGGCACCAACTTCAAAGATCGCAGCCTGACCTGATTTCCTTGACAAAACTGGAATTTCCGGCGCATCGGGTATAATTATCGCCTGATGCGTCGTTTATTTCTCCACCTCCCATCTTGTTTGTTGGTACTCGCGCTGCTATTGGCAGCGCCCTTTTCTTCTGCCTCAGCGGACTCAATTTCCGCAGGCGACATTATCAGCATGGTCAACGGTATTCGTACCGGGTACGGTTTGCCCGCGCTGATCGAGGATTCGATCCTCGATTCCACTGCCTATGCCACTGCCGCTCAGATGGCAGCAAATGGTGTTTGCGCTCATATCGGTGGAGCTCGCGAAAGGATAGCCGCCGCTGGTTTTGGCGGAGGAGCAACCATCTTTGCCACAGAAAATATGGCTTGTGCGCGCAGTGCAGATCTTGGCTGGCTGCAATCCGTTTGGTCGGATGAGGTGCATATGTGGCCAATGACC
>Ga0116192_1002530_pt1 | contig 12091 bp, 8 predicted proteins | sample AD_UKC113_MetaG_FD_89876 | JGI IMG/M metagenome (GOLD analysis project Ga0116192, IMG submission 89876) | Active sludge microbial communities of municipal wastewater-treating anaerobic digesters from Hong Kong - AD_UKC113_MetaG | ecosystem: Engineered > Bioreactor > Anaerobic > Digestate | place...
ATTCACATCGCTTACAACAAAGCTGGCATATCGTCTGTTGAGAGTAAAGGAAATACCGAAAAGCAGGATCAACAGCAATGCAACCCAGACGCTTCCCTTTTCCCTGTGCCTTACTTCGTAGAAACCGTCGAAGGGATGGGCTATCACATAAAACGGATACCAGAGCTTTTTCTCATTCACTTGCGGTTGCTCCTTTCCTCTTAGTTCTTCTAAGTACAGACCTGACCATTAAAGCAATCACGATAATCAATATTCCTGTGAAAACATAGCCGAGGTTTTCTTTCAATATCTCGTCCCTATAGCGCTTAAACGCGATAGAGTAGTATTCCTTATCCATACCCAGCAGAAGATACTCCATGGCTTTTTTGTTCTCCCCGGCTGCCAGGTAGGATTTACCTATTCCCGAATAAGCCAGTTCACAATTGGAGTCCATCTTGAGTACCTCTTCCCAGCGCTTAACGGCAGAAGCTTCATCTCCGCTGAATCTTAGGGAAACGGCCTCATCAATCAACTGGCCGTACCGGGTAGCTGAGAAGGTCACAATCTCTCCCAGATAGGCATCAAGCACAATGAGCTTGTCATCCTTAACGTCGATGGCTACAGGCCGCCTGAAGGTTCCCTCCTGGGTACCCATGCCGCCGAATATATAAAGAAGATTGCCCTCATGGTCGTAGGTAAAGATTCTGCCTCTTACTGAGTCCAGAACAGTATAAATGCCGTTTCCGCGGTAGGTGATATCCACGATGCGGGAAGGGCCTGAGTATTCTCTGCCCCTGCGCCAGTACAGGTCGCCGCTTAAGGTACCGTCCTTCTGCTTTTTGATGACATCCTGTCCCTTCGGATTGAGCCTTCTGATGGACTGCTGTGCCTCAGTGTCCACATTCGTAGCATAGATAAACCCATCGGGTGCTATATCCAGATTGGTAAACTCAGTTGGTATATACTGCAGCTGACGCGATCTCTGTGAGCGTGTGGAGAGCCTTCTCCATATCTTTTCTGTGAGGCTGATGGTGACCTTGATGGTTCCGGTGAAGCCGGTAAAGTTACCCATCTCATCGAAGGCCATGATGCCCTGAAACATATTTTTCGCAACCACAAATACCCTGTCGGCGTAATCCACCGCAACCTTCAGCGGCGCAAATACAAAGTTGTCATCGAGGATTTCCGATTTAGGATCCTTAATAATACGCTTAAGGGATCCGTCAGGGTTCAATGCAACGACACGCAGGTTGTTGGTATCGGCTATGTACAGCTCATGATTGCGGGTGACAAACACACCGGTTGGATTCTTGAAGGAATCGGGCGTACTATTGTTGTCGAAGCTGTCGATGATCTTTTCCAGCTTTAGCTTATCATTCAACACAATAATACGGTTGTTCTCGGTATCGGCAATATAGACCTTACCATCCTCTCCTACAAAAAGGTCCTGAGGGTTTCTCAAGTTTCCAATACCCAGCGCCTCTCCCGTGATGTTGCCGGCGGGGACATAGGCGGCCGGTGTATAATAGACATTCCCCCAGTAGTCATAATTGTAGGCTTGATAAGGTATTTCTGATATGGCGCTGACATTTATACTGAGGATAAGCAGCATCAGAATCGTTATTAAACCAATTCGGGATATTCTCCGCTTCATGCTCTTCTCCTCCTAATCCTTCATACCTGAGGTCGTCATGGTTTCAATAATACTGCTTTGGCAGATAATAAAGAACGTGATCGGGATGGCTGCGATGATCAAGGTAACCACAGCAGCGGCACCCTGACGCGCAGGACCGCCGTTGACGATCTGCTGCAGGGCATACTGCAGGGGCTTAAGCTGCTCGTCCCTCAAGAAGGTGCTTCCCGTTGTTCCCCACATCTGCTGGAACTGAAGAACCGCCAGAGTAAGCCAGGCCGGCTTAACATTAGGCATGATAATCGACCAATATATCCTGAATTCACCTGCACCGTCCAGAAGAGCCGATTCAATGATGGAATCATGAATCTGCTCCATAAACTGCTTCATCAGGTAAAGTCCAAGGCCAAAGGCGAAGGACGGCAGAATCAGGGCAAGGTAGGTGTTGTTAATGCCAAGCTTTGATATGATCAGGTAGTTGGGTATTTGCGTAACCTGATAAGTAAACATGATGGACAGAACGACGATATTGAACAAGAGTTTTTTCCCCGGGAAATCACGCTTGGCCAGGGGGTATGCCGCCATTGATGCTATCACAACATGTCCCACGGTTCCGCCGCCGACAATGATGATGGTGTTAATAATATATCTGCTCAAGGGTACCCAGGAGTTATCCATCAGGATAAACAGGTCTGAGAAATTATCAAAGTTGGGGTTCCTGGGGAACAGCATGGGCGGATAGCGGAAAAGCTCATCCAGAGGCTTAAAGGCATTACTGATGATCAGTACCAGAGGTGTAGCCATAAATACACCGCAAATAGCCATGAAGAAGAACAAGACTGCATTTCCGGCCATTGAGCGGTTTAATGAACGATTTCTGATCCTCTTCAGGCGAAGTCTTTTCTTCATGCTCAAGTACCCACCTTTCTGAGGACTTTTTGTGCAAGCTTATTGGTGCCCACCATCAGCAGGAACAGGATCACGGCGATGGCAGAAGCATAACCCATCTCATAACGGATTGATCCGGTATCCAAAAGGTGGGTTACGATGGTTGCACCGGCATAGTTTGTACTGGGGTTGCCCGCCAGGTTGATGGAAACGTCGGCAATTGCGAAGGATTGGGTAATCTGCATAACAGCGCCGAACAGCAGCTGGGGTCTCATGGACGGCAGCGTCACATACCAAAGCTCCTGCCAGCGGTTCTTGATGCCATCCACTGCAGCGGCCTCGTAGAGAGATTTGTCGATGGTCTGCAAGCCTGCGATGAAGGTTAAGAAACCTGTTCCAAGGCTCAACCACAACTGCACGATGATCAAGAACAGCATGACATACTTTTCTGTTCTCATCCAAACAATGGGCGCATTGATAAAGTTCAGATCCAGAAGCCAACCATTGAGTAAGCCATAGCGGTCACCTCTAAGGATGAGGTTCCAAATCAAGTAGGCATTACCCGAGATGGAAGGTGCATAGAATACCAAGGTAAGGAATGCTCTGACCTTCGGCCTGAATTCATTGATGATCCAGGCAAACAGCAAACACATGAAATAGCTGATGGGTCCTGTAATAACCGCGAATACCAGAGTATTCTTAATAGCAATCTTGAAGATATCATCATCCAGGAACAACCGGGTATAGTTGGTCCATCCAGTGAAAATCGGCGGCTCCAGCACATTAAACTGGGTAAAGCTCAAAACAATTGAGGTCAAAACCGGCAATACCGTGAAGAAGAAAAACAGGATGAAGTAGGGTGCGATCATGAAGTAACAGGCCTTGTTCCTTCTGATCTTATTATATAATGACCATTCATTTTTCCGATCAAGAAGACCGCCTACCTTACTCATACGCCACCCCCTTGCTTGCCGGCTACCGGCAGACCAAACTCATTACGCTTATAGGTAATCTCATCATTGATATAACGTACATATTCCATCAAAGCTTCTCTTGGCTGCATCTTATCCTTATCCTCGGCGCTAACAACGCGATAGAAGGCATTGTTGACATTACGCCAGGAGAAGTATCCGCCCGGAACCTGAGGAATGCCGCGCATCCACTCAAACTGGTTCATCAGTGTCTGATAGTCATCAGACGGCCATGGCAGGTTGTTGAAGGCTTCCACATTGGCCGTGGGATATCGGGCCGACGCACCCTGAATGGCTTCCATCTCTCGGCCGTACTGTGCTTGTGTTTCGGCGGAAGTCCACCACTTTAGGAATTCCCAGGATGCTTCCTTGTACTTGGTCTGGCTCATGATAACGGCAGCCGAGCCTGTACTGGACACCGAGTAATCAACAGTGCCATCCTCTTTAACAGTGCCAGGAACCATGGCAAATCCCCAAAGGCCCTTGATATCAGGTGCCGAAACCTGAAGCTGATTATAAAGGGTAAAGTCGGATATGACGATAGGTGCCTCACCGGTACGGAAGCGCTGATCAACCGGTGCATCCTTTTCCAGCTTGTAATCGGTATAGAATTCACAATATTTCTTGAACGCTGATACAGCCACATCGGAGTCGAGGGCCGATGCCGTGGCGTCCTCATTGTAATATTCTCCGCCATTCTGGTATAACAGCATGGCAAATACCTGCTCTGCAAGCTGCGGACTGATGTTGGTGGGCAGCATACCCAAATCCATCTGATTCTTGCTTAAGATCGAGAGGGCAACCTGCATTTCATCCCATGTGGTGGGAACAGCCAGCCCCAGCTCATCAAGAATGTCCTTGCGGTAGAACATCATTAAACAGGTTTCGGTTTCTGGAAGTGCAAAGGTATGTCCGTCAAACTCATAGGGAACCATGGCACTCTCCCTGAAGCGGGATCTGATTTCCGGAAGATCACTGAACTCCGCCAAATCTACAACCGCACTTCGCATACCATAGTTCATTGGCAGGTCGTTGCCGACCTGAACCGCCACATCAGGCCCTTGTCCCGCAAGTGTGGCCTGCAGCAGGGTACTCATATCCACAAGCTGAAGCTTGACATTGATATTGGTTTGCGGTGTGAAGGTTTCATCGATGAGGGACTTGATGACATTGGCCTGATCGCGTGCTGTACCGATCCAGACCGTAATGGTGGTGACGTCCTCACCCTCCTGTGCCATATTGCCAATGGTATTGTAATCAATAATAAAGGAGTAGAACAAGGTCAAGACCATGTGCAGGAGTCTGTCCCAAAGCGAGTTGTTGGGCACCGGCACCTCGGTGTCGGGAGAATGCACATAAATGGCATCAAGGGCCAGAGGCTGCTCCTGAACACTGGTGATCCAGTTGCCGAGGGCACTCATATCCTGCTTGAATCCCGGAAGGATCTCAGGGAAAATCTCAATATCGGCAAGAACATGATCCAACTGCCTGAGCATGGTTGTCAAAGCGGCTTCACGGTCGCTGCCCTTGCCGGCAAGAGCCCTTAGGTTGGTAACGGCCCGATCGATCTTCTCTCTTACAGAAACCAATCTGCCTGCCAGCCCCGGGAAGTTTTGCGCAATATGATAGTCACGGTATTTATCGGGATCTACGCCGGTTATGCGAATCAACTCACGGTAGACACTGTTGATTTCGATAACGGCTTGTTGAACGTCGCTGATGATCTCGGCAAAATCACCCAGCACAACCTCCATTCTGAGGGTGTGCTTGCCCTTTTCAAGGTAGAACTTGTAATGCTCTCCTTGAGGGCTTTGCAGGGTTTCGATATGCCAAAGGGGCTTAAAGGTAAAGCCGTAAGCGCTTAATTCCTCAAAGGGAACCTCACCGTCTATGGTTATTTTTCTGGATGTGTAAATACCTCTGATAAAGTTTTGTCTGACATGAAGGGATATCTCATAATAACCGCTTTCCTCAACCTCGAAATCCCATTCAAGCCACTGACCGATGATGCGCCAGTTGCTGTTGCTGCCGATGGTATTGTTCTTCAGATCCTTGGGACTGTAAGGATAAACGGCCGGCGATGATCTGTCCTGAGACGGATAGAGCATCTGAGATGATTTGCGGTCGGCATCCTCTGCCTGTATGGTAATGAGCTGATTGGTGGTGTCGGCTGCACCCTGTGCATCGTGCTGTGCCTTCACAACAGCATACTCGCTTACATCGGGAGTATTGTTGAGAATGATGCGCCTGAGCAGCATGGGCTCGCGTCTTGAATATAATGTAATTTCATGTTTGCCCTTTGTAAGATAGACCGACAGCTTACCGGTTTCATAACCTTCGCTGTCAAAGCAATAGCTGGTGATCCATTCGGGGGCTTCGATCTGCTTGGGTTTTAAATCATTGCCGCGGTTGTCACGCTGCCACTCATCAACAGCATCAACCCAAATTCTTGAGAACTCTATGAGCCCCAGTTCATTGTAAGGCAACTGCCCGTCAATGAAAATTGCACGTTGGATGGAAGCGCTCTTTCCTACAATCGGATAGTATTCAATGGCAATATCGTAGAAGCCTTCTTCCTCAATCTCAACCTCATACTCAATAAGACCCTTTTCATCGGTGTATACCGAAATGCCCGGCATACCTTCAAAATCAATGTATTCTTTGGCTTCCATGTTCTCAACGCGAACATAGTCGGAAGCCTCGATAACATATTCCCGATCGGGCTTTGGATGTGTATCGAAGGTTGATATGTACTCCTTATAGGTGATCCCCGTTACATTGGATTGATCAATTAATGCTTTAAAATCCTCGGGGGGCAGAGTTGTTATCGCATTGGCAACAGAAAGACCGGCCATGGACCACATCAGACATATAACCAGCAGCACAGCAACACTTGATCTTTGCCACTTTTTGTTAACACTAATCAATAAGAGTCCCCCTCTTTCCTTTTGTATACAAGAATGTGCACGGGATGTTGCATTAATAGTGTTCAATGTGTGCATTATAGCATATGTATAATTTTAATACAATATGGTCTTCGTTAATTCCGATAATGAATGCAAAAAAAGGCACCAGTTTTATATACAATATGCCCATGTGTATTTTTTTATAATTATGTGGACAGAAATATGCAGCTTTATTTTTACGCATGATTATGCAACCGAAATGTAAGAAAATTCGGTATATAATCATATGAGGATGTGTCTGATTTTGATCAGACTACCTGAGAGCTTTTCATTATTTTATCGGAGGATTTTCTAAAGATGACGTCAACATCGACATAAATCATCTCTCTTGGGAAGGTAGGGTTTTCAATGCGCCAGATTAATTGCTGCACCAATCTTCTTCCAAGCCTCTGATTGTCGACTCTTACAGTTGTGAGAAAAGGTTCTACCTGAGATAAGCTTTCTACGTTATCAAAGCCTGTTACAAGAACATCGTCGGGCACTGAAACCCCTTTTTCCCTGAGGGTCCTGATGGCAAAAAGCGCGATATCGTCATTAGCGCAGACTATGGCATCAGGAATATAGGCAAAGCGGTTGATTGCAGCCGCAACCTCCTCAACTACGTAGAATTTATTCTTTGTGTGATATGTGGCAATGATCGATTCATCGGGAGCAATGCCTGCTGCAGACAATGCCTCCAGGAAGCCCTGATAGCGGTCATTAATGGTTTTGCAATAGGTGATATCGCCTAAAAAGCCGATACTTTTTATGCCTTTGCCTAGAAGCTCAGAAGTGATCTTTTTGATGCTGTTCTTCCCCTCGCTGAATATGATATCGCCATAGCTGGTGATGTGCTCCATATCCTTGGGCGCATCGAGGAAGACAGATGGTATATTGCGCTTCATGATCTGCTCTACATACTCGCTTGAGAATACGCTTAAAATAATGATTCCACTGATATCATGCTGCAGATCCATTGGGGTTACCAGATTCTTTTCATCCTGCTCGCTGATAAAATTGAATTGCAGCTTGCATCCATACTTATTAAGCTCATCGGAGATCCCCATGATGATGCTGTTCCAGAAAACTGAGATCTCTCTTCTGGCCAATACGACAATGGTCTTTGTACTGTCAATCTTATTGCGGATTTTAAACTGGCTCAATACTGTGGGAGACAGTTTGGTATAGCCCATTTCATAGGCCTTCTCTATAACCAGATATCTGGTTTCATAGGAAACCTTAAAGCTGTTATTGAGAGCCTTTGCAACGGTATTGCGCGACAGATTCAGCTCTCTTGCTACATCCTGTATAGTTACCTTTTTTAACGCCATGATGCGATACTCCCTTTCATAGGATAAAGGCTTTCAGTTCTTTTGCATAAATAATCATTTTTTTCTTATGATCGATCTTGATCTGATCCCCTATAATCGCAGTTTACTATAAGTGCACAAAATGCGCAAGCAAATTTTAGCTCATAATTTTAAAAATGCAAATTAATGCACCATTGACTATTGTGTACACCTTAAAGTAAAGCATCAGTCCCTTTCTGAATCCTTCACTATTTTGGCAAAAAATAAAAAATCCATTCAGGCAGCCCGTCACCACTTCCGGAACCTCAATGAATGGATTTTCTTTACAAAGCAGATTAACAAAGGATTTACTTCAGTCTTTCTTCAATGATTGCAGCGAGTTCCTCAGCCTTGCGGGTGATGTATTCCTGATCCCGGCCCTCAATCATGACCCTGACCAGCGGCTCGGTTCCCGAAGGACGGATCAAAACACGACCTTCACCATGGAATGCATTTTCAAGTGCAATGCACTGTTGTGCAATCATAGGATCATCTCTGTAATGATACTTCTTTTCATTGCTTACCCTGGCATTTCTGAGCACCTGCGGGAAAACGGTCATAACCGATGCAAGCTCAGACATGCTCTTCCCCGATTCCTTTAAAACAGAAAGCAGGTGGAGCGCTGTCACTAAACCATCACCCGTGGTGTTGCAGGATTTGATGATTATGTGCCCCGATTGCTCGCCGCCAAGCACAAAATCACCTTCTACCATTCTTTCAAGCACATATCGGTCACCTACAGCAGTTTTTTCTATGTTAATGCCATTCTCTCTGGCCATCACATCGAAGCCCAGATTGCTCATAACCGTTACCACAATAGTATTATGATTCAAAATGCCCTTTTCCTTCATATCCAGTCCGATGATGGCCATGATGCGATCACCGTCCACAAGCTCTCCATTCTCATCCACAGCCAATACCCGGTCTGCATCGCCATCGAAGGCCAGGCCCACATGACAGCGATTGTCCCATACAAAATGCTTAAGCATTTCAAGATGGGTTGAGCCGCATCGATGGTTAATATTCATGCCATCGGGATCGTTATTGATCACCAGAAGCTCGGCACCAAGCTTTCTAAGAGCCAGTGCCGATGTAACACTTGCGGCGCCGTTTGCACAGTCGATGGCAACTCTTAAGCCCTCCAGCCTGGTGTTGATTGTACTGATGGCATAATCTACATAGTCCTCCACGGCACAGCTCAAGGTCTGGATCGTGCCGATATCGATGCCTGTGGGATTTGGCAGAACCTCGGTCTGGTTTAAAATGATGCCTTCGATCCGATCCTCGATGGCATCAGGCAGCTTATAGCCATTGGCATTGAAAAACTTGATGCCATTGAACTCGGCAGGATTATGAGAAGCAGATATGACAACCCCTGCGTCGCATGCATATTTTCTTACAAGATAGGCTATGGCGGGAGTGGGAACCACCCCGGCGAGAATGGCTTCGGCACCGGCAGCACATATCCCGGCAACGAGTGCGCTTTCCAGCATATCCCCCGACCGGCGTGTATCCTTGCCAACAAGAATTCGAGGCCTATGCCCGGTTTCTCCTGCGAGCACATAAGAGCCGACCTTGCCTAACTGAAAGGCTAGTTCTCCTGTCAACTCAGTATTCGCCACACCTCTGACACCATCTGTACCAAAAAGTCTACCCATCGAGAAGAACCTCCAAATTTCTATTTTTTGTATACAACTTATTATACTTTTTTCATTTCATTCATACAATATCATGCTTTATTGCCCTAAAAAATCGCCGGGATATGTTATCAGGATATCTTTTAGTGCCCTGTATCGGGCCTTCGCAAGCAGCAAACCGCGGCGGTTATGTTCTTCCTGTATAAAAGAGCCGATTCCTGCCATAAAAATCCGGCAAGCATCGGCTCTCATCTCATCGCACCTTATCGGGCTTCACCCGGCTAATCGCAAAACACGCTCATATATTTCCATGCAGGCTCTCCCGTTATGATAAGGGCATTTCCAAGGTTCAACCTTGGGTTCATCCATATAGGGATTGCCTGTTTGGTCACATCTCCAGAACCATTCGCCATGAACCTTATCCACAAGATGATTCTTGATGAAATCCCAGGTTTTCAACGCTGCGTCCAGGAAATCAGCATCACAGGTCAGTTGATAAGCATTGATAAAGCCGACAACAGCCTCAGCCTGGGGCCACCAGTGCTTATCGGTATCAAGAACGCCATTCTCCTTTTCATTGTAGATGCCCCCATTGGCCTTGTCGACACCATACCGCAGCACCTCATAGGCCATTTGGGCAGAAACAGTACGTGATCTCTGAACCAATGCTTCTTCTCCGAGAACCTCGGCCGCTTCCCACAAGAGCCAGCTGCCTTCAATATCGTGACCATAGGATACGATATCGGCGCTGCTGACCCAGGCTTCATTGAAGAAGAGCTGGAAGCGATGCCTTTCGTCATCAACAATATGATCCAGGACTGCCGTAAGAAGCTTTGAGAGGGCTGCCCGCAGGTCATTGCTCTTCCATACGCGGTAAAGGTTCGTATAGGCCTCAAGGATATGAAGGTGGGTGTTCATGGACTTTGCATCGTTCTTATCCTTATCGCTCAGCCTAAGATCCTCAATGGGTGAATAATCCCTGCTTCTTGCCTCAATATAGCCGCCATAAACATTATCCTTGTAATATCTTTCAAGGATATAGAAAACAGCCTTCGCCATGTTTAAGGCCTCTTCATCCCCGGACACGCGATAGTATTCGCTCAGCCCATATATGGCAAAGGCCAGGTTATAAGCCTGCTTCCTTTCATTGATAACACGGCCGCCGTCATCTACCATCCAATACACTCCGCCATATTCCTTATCCCAAATATGTGCGCACATGAATTCGAATGCTCTTTTGGCTGCCCGTAGGTAGCTTTTTTCACCGAAAACCCTGTAGGCCGAGGAAAAGGTCCACAGGATGCGGGAGTTGAGAATACCGCCCTTCGGCGCATTAGCGTCTATCATAAGATCATTGCTGATTCTTCCGTAGTAACCGCCCTTCTCGTTATCCACGGCATTAATCATCCAAAAGGGCAGGATATCCAGCTTCAACTCATCCAGCATCTCGGCTGAAAGCCTTTGCAGGGCCTGACAATCAAGTCCTTTCATTTCTGCCAGCATCATTACATCACACTTTCTGTTGAGTATAACTGATTGTTGGTTAAAGTGCTAAATTGCATATCTCACCAGTTCAATCCTGGACAGGCTGCCTTGGACCTCCTCCAGAGTGCAAACCGATGTCCCCGGCAGGGCTGATGACAAGGTTCCTGTGCAAGTCATGTAAGCTGCTGTTTCCTCGATGGAAAAGCCTTTTTCCATGCTATACACAAAGGCAGCCAGTGCTGCATCGCCCGCGCCTGTGGTACATTGTGTCCTGATGGGAAAGGGTTTTGCCAGAATGACATCATCGTTATTTAACAGGAAGGCTCCTCGCTCACCCATGGTTACCGCCACCCATGCAATGCCTTTCTCCACAAGCTTTCGTGCCTCACGAGCAATGTCCCGGTCGCAGGATAAGGTGTATCCCGATAAGCGGGACAGTTCCTTAAGGTTCGGCTTGATGCAGAACGGAACGGCATCCACACCCAGTCTCAATGGTTCGTTGTCCGAATCGAGAATAACCTTAGTGTTTGTCTTCTCATAGGCTCTGATGATGGCCGAATAGATCCCGGCGGGCACCCCATTAGGAATGCTGCCGCTCAGAACCAGAAATGGAGCATCAACGGTCAGAGAGGACAGCTTCTCAAAAAAGTTGTCGAGATCTTTCTCCGACACCGTAAAGCCTTGCTCATTCAGCTCTGTGGTAATGCCATTCTTATCAGCTATCTTGATATTAATGCGGGTGTCTCCCGAGACGGGCACAAAGTCAAAGGGAATCTCCTCCCTGCTTAACAGGGATGAGAGGTGTTCACCTGTAAACCCGCCGTTAAACCCTGTAGCGCAGACATCCAGCCCAAAGCGTCGGAGCGCTCTGGCTACATTGATTCCTTTGCCGCCTGCGTCGGTTCTGACAGACAGTGCCTTATTCAGTTCTCCCGTTTTTATATCGACAACCGTATAGGTTCGATCAAGGGCAGGATTCAGAGTCACTGTAATAACACTTTTCATGTGCGCCTTTCCGTTTTCTCACCTTTCAATCAAGAGGTTTTAAATGTTTTTATCTCATTATCCAACATTTTTGCATCCTCGGCAAGCTCATCCACTGATTCACTGAATCTTTGAACAGAACCGATCTGGCTGGATGCGGTCCTGCTGACCGTTTCTGCCGAGACCGCAGTTTGCTGGGATACCGCAGAGATATTGCATA
>Ga0116192_1002533_pt1 | contig 12079 bp, 9 predicted proteins | sample AD_UKC113_MetaG_FD_89876 | JGI IMG/M metagenome (GOLD analysis project Ga0116192, IMG submission 89876) | Active sludge microbial communities of municipal wastewater-treating anaerobic digesters from Hong Kong - AD_UKC113_MetaG | ecosystem: Engineered > Bioreactor > Anaerobic > Digestate | place...
AAATGTGCAGATGGGAATGGAATATAGTGAAGTGGCTCATAAGGTGGGATTTCAAGATGGGGATATTTTGTTGAAAGCAGATGATAAAGAATTGGAGCGATTTGGTGTAAGTACCCTTCTTGATATAGCCAATGCTCACGAGGTAACCGTATTGCGAAACGGAGAAGAGGTGGTCATACCCATTCCCGAGAATTTCATGAATGAATTGATGGCAGCAAAAGAGGGTTTTGCTACGTATCGGTTTCCTACTGTAGTGGCCGAAGTGCAAGAAGGAAGTGGGGCAGCTAAAGCCGGATTGCTTCCCGGGGATAGTCTTGTAGCCATAAATGGCGTTCCGACTCCAACTTTCACCGATTTTAAAAGTGAACTCGAAAAAAATAAAAATCGGGAAATTGCTATTGATTTTTATCGAAATGGCATGTTAAATACCACGGTCGCCTCGGTCGACTCCTTGGGACTATTGGGTTTTTATCCCAAATCGCCCATGCAGATATATCCAACAGTTACCCTTCGCTATAACTTTTTTGAGGCTTTCCCGGCCGGAATTAAAATGGGAGTGCAAACGCTCAAAGATTATGTAAATCAGTTTAAATATGTATTTACCAAAGAGGGTGTTTCCTCCTTGGGTGGATTTGGGACTATCGGCAGCTTGTTTCCGCCTGTATGGGATTGGCATGCATTTTGGTTGATGACCGCCTTTCTTTCTGTGATTTTAGCATTTATGAATATACTCCCCATACCGGGATTGGATGGAGGGCACGTGTTATTTTTGCTATGTGAAGTAATTTCGGGCAAAAAACCCAGCGAAAAATTCTTGGAATATGCGCAAATTGCAGGGATGATCTTTTTGTTGGCTTTAGTGCTCTATGCCAACGGGATGGATATAATTCGAGCCATATTTAAATAAGTTGGAGAAATATGAAAGTTTCAGAACGAATACGAACAGCAACAAAAACCGCTTTTTCTTTTGAATTGTTGCCTCCCCTCAAAGGGAATGGGATTTATCAGGTTTTTGACACGATAGATAGACTCAAAGAGTTTGATCCAAAATATATTAATATCACTACTCATCATAGCGAAACAGTTTATAGAGAAGATAAGGATGGTGTAATTCGTAAAGTAAATGTTCGTCGGCGGCCGGGAACAGTTGCCCTGGCTGCAGCCATTCAAAACAGATATGGCATCACGGCAGTTCCTCATATCATTTGTAAGGGTTTTTCGAAGCAGGAAACAGAATACGCTTTAATTGATCTTATGTTTCTCGGAATTACTAATCTGCTGCTGTTGCGTGGGGATACCCATAAATTGAATGAAGAACAGAAAAAAATGGATAGCCACGAACATGCAACCGATTTGCAGGAACAAGTTAACAATTTTAATCAAGGTATTGCTCTTGACGGAAGTAGATTCACGCCTCCCGAAGAACCTTTTTCTTATGGAATGGCTTGCTATCCGGAGAAACATGCCGAATCTCCTAACATGGAATCTGAAATTTTTTACACAAAAATGAAGGTTGATAAGGGAGCAGAATATTTGGTAACCCAGATGTTTTTCGATAATCGGAAATATTTCGAATTTGTTGATCGATGTCGTGCTGAAGGTATTCATGTACCGATTATACCCGGCATAAAACCCATCCACATGAAAAATCAACTGACCGTTTTACCTAAAATTTTCGGAACCAATATTCCTGAAGATTTGGCAAAGGAATTGCGAAAATGCAAAAACGATGAAGATGCCAAAGAAGTGGGAGTAGAATGGTGTACAGCTCAGTGTAAGGAACTTATTCAACACAATGTGCCGAGTATTCATTTTTATTCTTTAATGGCAACAGAGAGTGTTTACAGGGTTGCAAAGGAAATTTATTAAAAAGTTTTTCGAAAATAGGGTAAAGAGTGGGATGTCTCAGTTAGCAATTGAAGGAGAATATGTATTTTAAAGATATCATTGGATTACGGGATATAAAAAAGCATCTTTTGGAATCTGCACAAAGGGGGGTTGTTCCTCATGCCTATTTGTTTTATGGACCTGAGGGAGTGGGTAAATTGCCGCTTGCCATTGCGTATGCAAGGTATCTCAATTGTTTGAATCCTCAGGCTGATGATGCGTGTGGTGAATGTCCTTCATGCCTAAAATTCAATAAATTAGCTCATCCCGATTTGCATTTTGCTTTTCCTGTTATTAAATCCAAAGTTTCTGACGAATATTTGCCGCAATGGCGTGATTTTCTTTCTCAACATACCTATTTCAATCTCAATGACTGGCTTAATTTCATTGATGCTCAAAATGCACAAGGAATTATTTATGCTAAAGAAAGCGAAGAGATTATTCGAAAGCTCAGTTTGAAAATTTATGAGGCAAAATATCGTATCATGATAGTTTGGCTGCCGGAAAAAATGCATGAAGTATGTGCGAATAAGCTTTTGAAAATGATTGAGGAGCCACCGGTTAATACGGTATTTTTGTTGGTCTCCGAAGAGCCGGAAGAAGTGTTGCCAACCATTCAATCCCGTTGTCAACTTGTTCATATAAATACAATTGAGCAGGATGAAATGGTAAATGCCATTGAGTCGAGATATCGTCTTTCAGAAAAAGATGCCTTATCGGTTGTTCATATTGCCAATGGCAGTTTTACCAAAGCGGTAAAAATTATCGAGTCGACAGATGAAACAAAATATTTTTTTAATTTGTTTAAAACGATGATGCGTGCATCTGTTTCACGAAACATAAAAAATATCAAAGCAATAGCAAATGAAATTGCCGGTATAGGACGTGAGATGCAGAAGAGTTATGTGCTGTATTGTTTACGAATGTTTCGCGAATATTTCATAAACAACCTGCATGAACCCCAAATGGTATATTTAAATAGTGAAGAAGCCGATTTTGGGCTTCGTTTTTCTCCTTTCATCAATGAGCGAAATGTAGAGAAACTTAACGATGAGTTTTCACTAGCCTATCGGCAAATTGAACAAAACGGCAATGCAAAGATCATTTTTCTCGATCTTTGTTTGAAAATTACCGTTTTATTATTAAATTAATCGTGTGATCCATTTTGGATTGCAATATAAGAAGTTGAATCAATATAAAATTCGGTAAATTAGCATCTATTTTTCTATGGAAAATGAAAATAATTCAATATATGAAGATTTTTCGGATATCGTTCCTGAAAAATCATCCACAATAAAAAATTCAACGTGCTGTTACGGTTGCACCCCTCATATCAATAAATTGCATACTTATGATTGGCTGCATGATTATCCCGAAATGCAAGCAGCCACTAAAATGGTGGAGGTGCAATTTAAAAATACCCGAAAAGGATATTATATCAATAGCAACAATATCGATTTGAAAATTGGGGACATGGTAGCTGTGGAAGCAACCCCCGGACACGATATTGGCACCGTTTCGCTTACCGGTAAGTTGGTGGAACTGCAAATGAAAAAGAACAACTATCGTGAGGAGAATAACGGTGGGTTAAAACGCGTATACCGTATTGCAAGGCCTACGGATTTGGAAAAATACAATCAAGCAAAAGCAAGAGAATATCCAACAATGATCCGTTCTCGTCAGATAGCTGAAGAGTTGGGTTTGCAAATGAAAATAGGAGATGTTGAGTATCAAGGTGATGGTAGCAAGGCTATTTTTTATTATATTGCCGACGAACGGGTAGATTTTCGCCAGTTAATTAAAGTTTTGGCATCGGAATTCAAGGTTAAGATCGAAATGAAACAAATTGGAGCAAGGCAGGAGGCCGGGCGAATTGGAGGAATCGGACCTTGTGGGCGCGAATTATGTTGCAGCTGTTGGATGACAAACTTTGTATCGGTTTCCACATCGTGTGCCCGTTGTCAGGATCTTTCTATTAATCCACAAAAATTGGCCGGTCAGTGTGGAAAACTAAAGTGTTGTCTCAATTACGAAATCGATGCTTATGTAGAGGCTCAAAAAAACTTGCCTTCTTATGAAATTGTTCTCCAAACAAAAGATGCCGATTATTATCATGTCAAAACCGATATTTTTCAAGGCCAACTCACTTATTCCACCGATAAGAACAATCCTGTTCATTTGGTTACCATCTCCAAAGAACGGGTTTTTGAAGTTATCAATATGAATAAGAAAGGTGAAAAACCCTCAAAATTGGAACCGGATCTTGTAGAAGATATTCAAAAAGAGGCTCTTTATGTGAATGACCTATTGAAAGATCAAAACATCGATCGTTTCGATGAAGAAATGGGTTCTTCGACAGTCAAAAAGAAGAAGAAAAAGAAAAAACGCAAACAAAATAAAAAATCTGCAAAGATAAAAACAGAGAATTCGTCGGATAATTCCGATAAAAATGAAGAGTAACCCGTATTTTTTCTTGGTCTTTTTTTGGGTCATCTTGTTGTCGTGTAACGAGAACGGAGAATATTATGCCTTTAAACATCTCTCGGGTGGACAATGGCCGAGGGATAGCGTTATATGCATTCAATTCGACTCCCTTCGGTTAAATCCCTCCGATATCTATCAGGTGGATATTGAAATTATGCACAACAAAAGCTATCCCTATCAAGATTTGTGCCTCTTGATTGGAAATAATTTGCAAGATTCCATTTTGCAATACGATACGTTAAAATGCAGGGTTTGCGATCAATATGGAAAATGGTTAAGTTCCGGAGGGAGTGGATTGCATCAACTTTCGGCATCCTACAAGAAAAATATAAGGGCAAAGGATAGCGTAAATACTTATCGTTTTTTTATTCGTCAGTTTATGAAGGATGATCCGTTGTTGGGAATAGAAAGGATAGGTGTAAAAATTTCTAAGGCAATAAATCAGTGATTTCCACCTTCAATTTCTCTTAACGTCAACAATAAAGAGACTGCCTCGAAATACAAAATAAGCCGCCGTGAATTAAATCGTTGGGCGTAATAAACAAAAGGAATAATAATGTGAGGGTGAAATCAGATGGTAATACACCCTCATTGTTTCTATGTAGCGAAGGAGGGGAGAAAAGAATTATTCTCCTTCTTCTTTTTTTACAAACTTCTCCACATTGGCTTCTCGGATGCTTTTCAGTTCGGCTTCTAATTTTTTGATTTTCTTTTCCTGATTACGGATGACGGTAAGGAGAGAACTAAGCTCCTCATTTTCCACTGTATCGGGGTATTGGGCTTTCACGCGGGCAATAAAATCGCTTAATACATTCATGTAGTTGTTAAAGGCATCATAGGGAGAAGGATAAGGACTAAACCGGGTATAGCTTTCCCCTTTCGAAAAATGCTTAGTTGACATATAGTAAAAATGGTCGCTGGTTTGCAAATAAAGCCAATCCTGCTTCAATCGTCGATCCTCACACAATCGAACCCGCTCGCTAATCCCGTAAAGTGTATTAAAAGCGCTGCGCTGCAACGTGTTTCCGAGCCATGCACTTAAATCGCGTTCCTCATCCGACCATGAAATAGGATCGGGTACCGAGATTGGACCCACCGGTTTATAATTATCCAGAATCTCACCGGGTGTTGCAAATTCGATATTATTTTCAAAGGCAAAACGAGGCAACGCTTTCATAAACTCGAAGATACCCGTATAGGAAGGTTGAAGATTGCCAAATGTTTCGTAATTCATAAAAAGATTGATAACCTCTTCCTCTGCCGGAATTGCTGCTATCCAACTGATGAATTTTTCTGCCGTTAAAGGATAGTCATGCCAAGAGTAATCTGAAAAATGAAAAGTAATATTTTCAGTTAACCCTGAATTTCTGAGCAGTAACTTCAAGTTGGGTTGCGTTTCGGAGTGATAAACATAATTCGGGCTTTTCCAACCTAAAACCTGTTTAGCACCTTCGGTAATCATTTTTTTATATCCCATGTTGTAAACCAATTCCGATATTTCGTCAGAATAAATAAGTTCGGTATTACGGAATACGGTGGGTTCCTGATCGAACAGCAATTTTATTTTATCTGCGTGTTGCTTTACCTGCCTTTGAAATTCTATGGGATCGCCCAATGAGGAAAGGGAATGGGCATATGTTTCGGAAAGGAATTCAACATTTCCGGTTTTGCTCAATTCCATAAGTCCGTCGATCACTTCAGGAGCATAAATTTCCAATTGATCCAATGCAACACCTGAAATGGAAAACGCGATTTTAAAACGTCCTTTGTAAAGATTGATTAAATCTAAAAACATGCGGTTGGCAGGCAGAAAAGATTTATCGGCAATTTGTTGTAGAATGGTTTCATTGGAATAATCATCGTAATAGTAATGATCTTTTCCAATATTGAAAAAACGATATCTTTTTAGCCGTAAAGGCTGGTGGATCTGAAAATAAAAACAAATTTTTTTCATACAAATTTCATGCTTTTCTGATTAATTATCTATAAACGAGTTGGTTGTAAATATCGCGTACTTTTTGAGCAGCGTATTCCCATTTTATGTTGTTTACTTCTTTTTTTCCCTCTTCCTTGAGAAATTCGGCGATACCCGGATAGGTACAGAGAGAATAGATGGAATCGGCCATAGCATCCACATCCCAGTAATCGGTTTTGATGACATAATTCAGAATTTCAGAGCAACCCGATTGATACGAAATAATGCAGGGCACGCCACATTGCATGGCTTCAAGGGGTGAGATGCCAAAAGGTTCAGATACGGAGGGCATCACATATACATCGCTCGATTTAAACATTTCGTATACCTGTCTTCCTCGAAGAAACCCGGTAAAATGAAATCGGTCGGCTATACCTCTGTCGGCTACCATATGAATCATCTGGTTCAGCATATCGCCACTTCCGGCCATCACAAAACGAATATGGTTTGTTCTTTTGAGTACCTGTGTGGCTGCTTCTACAAAAAATTCGGGTCCTTTTTGCATGGTAATGCGGCCGAGAAAAGTAACGATCTTTTCCGGGACTCCGGCCAATCGTTCAATGGCTTCAATTTCAGGACTTAGAGGTTCTACCGCATTGTGAACCGTTACTACTTTATCCTCCGGTTGATGATAATTATCGATTACGGTTTTGCGCGTTAGATTGCTTACGCAAATAATCTTGTCGCAGTGATCCATTCCGTCTTTTTCGATGCCATAGACGATAGGATTGGGCTTTCCGCGACTGCGGTCGAATTCGGTTGCATGAACATGAATAACGAGTGGTTTACCCGAAACACTTTTCGCATGAAGCCCTGCAGGATAAGTAAGCCAATCGTGTGCATGAATAATATCAAAATCGTACGTTCGGGCAATTACGCCGGCCACGATGGAATAATTGTTGATCTCCTCTAAAATATTAGAAGGATAGCGTCCCGAAAATTCAATGCAACCCAAGTCATTCGTGTAGATATAGTTAAAATCGGCGTAAATATGATCACGCAAGCGATAATATTCGTCGGGATTCATAAATTTTCCCAGGCGATTCTTTACTGTTTCCCAAGGCACATCACGCCATACAACAGGGGTGTTGTTAGCTCCGATTATTTTCACAAAACTCTGATCCTCGTCACCCCAAGCTTTGGGTATTACAAAAGTGATTTCCATGTCAGCTTGCATGGAAAGGCCCTTTGTTATTCCATAGCAGGCAGTTCCGAGTCCGCCGAGAATATGAGGTGGAAATTCCCACCCAAACATCAATACTTTCATTTTTTATATCGTTGATCCTTTTTGAGGTTCACTTTCATAAGATTTCATTATTTTTAGCGCCCGAAGTAATTCTGAAACACTCATGGCAAAGGAGAATCCCCCACGTCCGATGAATGGAGGCGTAGAGTCGTACATTTCTGAAATAGTGCCGATGCAGTCGTTTTGCATTTCGCCTTCCATTGCCACCATAATTCTGTCGGCCAATGATAAACCGCTTTTGTGGAAAACTTTTAGGTAAGCCTCGATATAGTGGCCAAATAGCCAAGGGAAAGCCATACCATTAAAGTAAGCAAAAGTTTTTTCTTCGGGACTGCCGGTGTAATGCGGTCTAAAATTACCGCTCTTCGGACTTAACGTCCGGATGCCGCAATTGCTGAGCAATTCTTTTGTCACGTAATCGATTACCGATTTTTGTTGACTGCGTTCCAACGGTGAATAGTCGAGCGAAACAGCAAAAATCATATTCGGTCGAACGTTTACGTCAGCATACCCATTTTCTACATAATCGTATAAATATCCGGCTTCATTCATAAAGGTAGATACAAATGTGTGCCTTACAATTTCTGCTTTTTCACGAAACAATGTCGTCAATTCTTTATCCTTGGTAATTTCGGCCATTTCTTCGGCAAAACACAAGGCATTATACCAAAGAGCATTAAATTCAACCAAATAACCCGATCTGGGAACCACAGGTTTTCCGTACAGCATCGCATTCATCCAACTAACAGCAACCGTATGCCCGTCAGTATAAACCAAACCGGTTTCAATATTAACCTTTAGGTTGGGGTGTTTGTTCGTTAAAATATACTTCATGATGAAAAAAAGAAAAGGAGCATACTTTTCAATGCACGTTTCGTTATCTTCTTTCCAGTATTGTTGCAATGCCCAAATTACCCATAAAAGCACATCGGGATCATCGATTTGTTTAATGGTGTGTTTTAGTGGTTTTTCTTCCATAAAATCCATCAAATGCGGAATTGCCGAGTCCATTATCTTTTCGAAATCGTTAATTCTTTCCACAGCCAACGTACTGCCGGGCAATGAAATAAACAGATCTCGAGCGCGAACTTTAAACCACGGATAGCCGGCCAATAAATAGGTTTCGTTTTCTTTTGGAATATAATGGAACTGATGACTTGAATTCCTGAGGCAATTATAAAAATTGGAACGAGGGGTTCGTTTTCTTAATTCGTCATCAAATTCATCAGCTAATGTAGCTGTATCCACCATAATATCGCTTGCCGAAAGAATAATTTCCTCGTCTTTTTCGATTGGCATTTCAAAATAGCCGGGCACATAAAGATCTTCCTGATAGGAATCGCCATTCTGTTGGTCCAGCACGTATTCGATACCTCGATACCAGTCCGGGTGATAAATAAATTCGTTGCTTTTGTTGAATTGAAGAAAAAGTTCAGGGTATCCAAAGTACATACAGGTGCTGATACCGTTTTCAACATAGCGGTATGAACGATCGACCTGATCGTTTTCTCTGGTTAATTGCGAGGCTTTTCGGAAGGCCAGAAATGGTTTAAATCGGATGGTAGTGGGAGAATGAGCGTCGATGAGTTTATAGCGGATCATTAATCTGTTTTCTCGCGATGAAAACATGGTTTCTTTGGAAAGAAGAACGCCACCCACCCTGTAAATGGTTTGAGGAACGCTATCACAATTGAATTCGCGAATGTATTGATGCCCTTTCGGATAATAAATATCTCCGCTATATTTGTGAATTCCCAGGTTGAATTCGGCTCCATGTTGAATAATGGTTTCATCCACGGCAGATAAAATCACATGATTTTCATCGTCGAGATAAGGAATAGGCATTACCAGCAATCCTTGGTATTTGCTGGTATTGCAACCCGAAATAGAGGTGTTTTGATAAGCCCCTTTTCTGTTAGTTCTCAGAACGCTTCGATATAACGAATATTCCAGGTTTATCATTAAACTTCTATCGAATTTAAGATAACTCATTGTTTGTAAATTTAAAATAATAAATTGTGTGTTTAAATCTTTTCGAAAGATAGATAATTTAATATTATTTACAAAAACAATTCAATTGTTTTTTTATTTCAATAATTTGTAAATATCTTTGATACTACGGAAATTTACCCGTTTCGATATGAAATTAATTTTCATACCTCATAATATTTTTTAGTAAATGATGAGCGAAAATAGTGAAATTGCCCGAGAAAAAAAGCGGATGTGGTTAGCGCTGATTCCATCGATTGTATATGTTGTCTTGCTATGGTTGATCGTTGGTTTATATGGTTCTAATGTTTTCGGATTCGATCTTTTTAGAATGGGAATTCTTCCTCGTCATATGCAGGGTTTACCGGGAATTGTTTTTGCTCCGTTGATTCATGAATCGGTTTCTCATTTATTCTCCAATACGATTCCGATATTGATTTTAATGTGGTGTTTATTTTATTTCTATAGTGAAATTGCCTTTAAGTCTTTTTTATATTTGTGGCTTCTCAGTGGTTTATTAACGTGGATTATCGGGCGCGAATCGTATCATATAGGGGCTAGCGGTTTGATTTTTGCCCTGATTTTTTTCTTGTTTTTCAGTGGTATTTTAAGAAAACATGTTCCGTTGATTGCCTTATCGCTGGTCGTAATATTCATATATGGAAGTATGATATGGAGTATTTTTCCTTTTTCGGAAAGGATTGATGCACAAATTTCGTGGGAATCGCATCTTTCAGGAGCTATTAGTGGTTTAATTGTGGCTGTTGGTTTAAGAAAACAAGGTCCGCAAAAACCTTTGTCGATTCAGGAAGAAGATGACAAGGAAGAAGGAAGCGTTGATGGTAATGATGAGGATTATTATGCCATATTGTCATTTACCTGCAATCCTTTCATAAAACTCATAACTAAAAGTCGCTCAAACGTTTTTTAGTGTAAATCGTATGAAAGCCTAGAAAAAAAAGAATAACAGGATTCAAAAATCGATGGTCGGTCTGCCGATTATTTTTACTTAATTGCAATTGCATAGTTTTTGTACCTACGAATAACGAAGGAGTATTAATTATAAAAATTTAATGTTATGATAAGCAAAAAGGATATCCAACGATTCAAAAAAATCATTAGCAGTGTAGATAAACCGGTATTGTCTGTATACTGCAATGTTAATCCTGCTGATCCGGATAATTTTGGAAGAGCATGGTATGGACGACTGAAAAATACATTAAAGTCGATGGACGAGCTTAAGGTAAAATTGAAAAAAGGGAAAACCTTTTATGATGAATTGATGGTTTTCATCGATCAGATCATGGTGGGCGCTCGTACGTTGGCACTTTTTGCATGGGTTAACGATAAAAATGAATTAGAAGTCGAGCATTTTGAATTGCAGGTAGAATTGCCCGTTGTAGATTTGGTAAGGGGAAGAGTGGAAACTCATTTCGGAAAACCGTATGTATTGCCTATTCTTTATGCTTTTGATGAATTTTACAGAGTAGGGGTGGTTCATGTTTATGGCAGCAAATGGAGATTTTACGAAGTATTCTTAAATGAGATTGAGGAAATCACGGATACTTTTGCAGAAATAACACCGGATGAATGGAGAGACTTCAATGAATATGCCCAAATTATCGAGTCGGGAGTATTGGAAGAAAGAACTTTTAACGACAAGTTGAAATTCAAAGACAGACAAAAAGCCAGAATACAAACCTTTTCTCACAAATTGTATGTAAGATTGGCTCAGATGGTAGAAAAATCGGTGCTCGACTTAGAGTTGGACCGACTTATATTGATGGGAAATGATTGGCAAGTGAAATTATTCGAAAACCATTTGAATCGTCATATCCGCGAGTTAATAATCGGATATGTATCCAATCCGTTAGATACCGAAAATCCTTCCACGAAAGACGTATTAGAACGAATAGCACCGGTATTAAGAGAAGCCGAGGAGCGCGAAGAAATGCAATTAATCGCCGAGGCACAGAGCCCGAAAGGAGTTTGTGGTTTGCAAGATGTACTGGAAGCCATTCAGATGGCTCGTCTTCAAGTATTGATTTTGCCGTGGGATTTGCATGCTACGGTATATAAGTGCACAGACGGGATGTTTTTTGCCACCCCTGAAGAAGCTCAAGAATACGATTCGTCCTATGAAGAAGTCGAATTGAAAAAAGTGGTGTTTGATTTGGCAGCCGAATATGCTACGCGAATCGAATTTGTTGATGGAGCAATGAAAGAAAAACTGTATAACGAATTACAAGGTATAGCCGGCCTAGTGCGGTGGTAATTAATCGAAAAAAGAAAGAATACACGGAGAATAACCCTATGGGAAAGGAGTTATTTTCCGTTTTTTTATTTGAATCCAAATTATCTTTTAAGTCAGATACCTTTGAAAGATACCCTGATGACTGCAGTATGCGTATAAAACGTTTTCTTCATGCTTGCATCAAGGCAGGGACAACACTACCGGAGTCCACGGAACGGAGGTAAAGCAAACTTGCGTATTTTCT
>Ga0116192_1002534_pt1 | contig 12075 bp, 12 predicted proteins | sample AD_UKC113_MetaG_FD_89876 | JGI IMG/M metagenome (GOLD analysis project Ga0116192, IMG submission 89876) | Active sludge microbial communities of municipal wastewater-treating anaerobic digesters from Hong Kong - AD_UKC113_MetaG | ecosystem: Engineered > Bioreactor > Anaerobic > Digestate...
AACTGCCAATTTAGGTTCACCATAATAATGAATTGTAATAGTTGGTTCCTTAGCTGATGGATCAAATATTTTCTCGATTATTTTATCTATTATTTGGTCTGTTAAATCTCTGTTTCCACTTTGCAGCAGACTGAAAATACTTTTCAATCTTTGATCTATGCATTCACCAATTGTATTACTCATTATTTAGTCTAGGTTATTAATAAAAAATATATAATGATAACACAAGAAAATTAAAAAATCATTTTTTTTAGTAATTTTATGTTAAAAAAATGTGTTCACAAATCAAGACAATTTATTATAAATGGTTTGAAAATATTCGTTTGTAATATTCCATTTATTGCTCAATTGAATTTGGTAGTGATACGTAGCTATGTCTGCTTTTGTTGCATAATCATAACATCCACATTTTAGAGTCAAGCTGGAGATAATTGCGTAACCAGCTTGGATCAAACTAATTTCTAGAACAATTTGCGTAACATTTTTATTTTTTAGTTCACATATTATTTTGTGGTCAAATAATTCATTACTAACGGTATTGATTTTTTCTATTACGGGTTGATAAATTAGTACATTTTGTGACGGAACGTTTGTCAAATTATTATAAACATTTTTAACAAAAGTATAATTGTTATCTCCATATTTATCGTTCAAATAAAACTCAAAATTTACAATATCACTACATAATGTCCCATGTTACAGTGGTCCCAAAGTTTCAAAATTAATAAATTGTGATAGATTGTTATCCAGCACTCGCAATAATGCATATTTAAGTATTTCAATAGCACAATTATCACCCAAAGTTTTGGTATTTAGCGAAATGCTATCGATTTTAGCGTAGTTGTTACTTTCAGTAATACATTTAATTATGCAGTCTATTATCGTTTGTTTCTTCATTCGCAGTACATTTGTGTGTGACAACGTCAAATTTTTTTCCACTAATTGCTCAATTGTATCGTCATTATTATATTTGTTAATGCAAAGAAGTAATAACGCTTTTAATAATTTAAAAAAATCAATTTTTCAATTGAATATAAATCATGTAAACGTTATGTAATAATCATAAAAAAAAAATCAATTATAAATTTCTATTTTGTTTAAATTCTTCATAAAGATTTTCAATCAGAGTATTTTTGTCTAATTGATTTTTTAAATCAATGCTAAAATTTACTGTATAGTTACTGGGAGCTAAATATATCTTTTCAAATGTCACAGCATCTACTTTTAAAGTATCAATTTCCAAGTATTGCATTAATTCTGTATCATTTTTTAAGATATCGCGTAATGGTACAAATACTACACTTTTTAAATTATTTATTTCAAGTGAAATCTCGCTATGCAGGTAGCAATACACATTTAGTTTATTACCACACACAAAATATCTTCGAATTAATGTTTTTTTTGTATATTCTATTATACGTTCTTTATTATTGATTATTGTACTAAATACATTTTTTATTTGGTTTTGAACTGTTTGATTGATTGACATATTTATTATAATTATATTTATAAAATGAAACACCAACTAGAATATTATAAAATCATTTTTTTTAATAAAAAATTGTGACAAAAGAATTGCGTCAATATTATGTGGTAATCATAAAAAAAAATTTAATTATTAAATTATTAATTTTTATTTTGTTTAAATTTTTCATAAAGATTTTTAGCTATGGTAATATCATCTAGTTTATTTTTAAATTCAATATTAAACCTTAAAGTTGCTCTATAAGGATTAATAATTTTTAAATGTGTATCAACAAAGTATATGCTATCTACTTTTAAAGTATCAATTTTAAGGTATTGTGAACATTCTGTATTATTTACTAAAATGTCACACAATGGCAATTGAGCGACTTTACTTAATTCTCGTACTTCGGGTGTAGTATTGCTATCAAGGTTGCAAGTTACACTCAGTTTATCGCAACATTGAAAATGACAATTGATCAACTCTTTTCTTACACTGTCTATTATATTTTGTTCGTTATCTAATATTGTACTAAATACAATATTCATTTCGTTTTCAACCGTTAGATCGATTGACATATTTATGATTATAATTAATTTGTATAAAGGAACACAATTTAAAATATTATAAAGTCATTTTTTTTTTACTTTTTTAAAATTGTGTTAAGGATAAATATCTTATTGTTGCTGCAATATAAAAAAAGTAATTTCTAAATAATAAAGTTTGTGATAAAAGCATCAATATTTATAATATTTTCTTTTTTTTCGGTGCAATTAAACAACAAATCCTCGCTTTCTGTTTTTCCTAGCCAAATCGCGAATTTACAGTTTTCGTGACTTAAATATTTAATTAAATTTTTTTTATTTGTATAAATTTTATCAACTACATTAGTTTTCATATTGCCACAATTTCTTAAAATATTAGCTAATCTAAACACATCGTTAAATCTATTTTCATCAGTCACTATCAAACAATAATCAACTTGTTCATTTGGAGGAAATAGGTTATGCTTGGTTAATAATTCTTGTAAAACTACATCTCCCATTCCAAATCCAACAAAACTATAATTTTTTTTGAACCCATATGTGGTCATAATATTGTCATATCTACCACCCCCACATATTGCTCGACTAAATCCATGAATTGTGCTAAAACATTCAAAAACTAAATCAGTGTAATAATTCAAACCTCGCACTATTGAAAAATCAATAACTAACCAATTTTCAATATCATACAATTTACTCAAATTAAATATTTGCTCAAATTTATCTAGGTATGGTTTACTTTCTTCAACATTAGCTAAAATATTCCGTAACTGATCAATATTATTGATTTGTGTAAAAGCAAAAATATTGCTAATTTTATTTTCATCAACATCTTCAAATTTAAGTAATTCTTCAATAAAAATATTTTTATCAATTTTGTTAATACTATCTAACAATCGTATCACACATAAAATTGTTTCATCAGACAAATTTAATGTTTTTAGTAAAAAGTTAGTAATTCGTCTATTTGATATTTTTATTTTGATATCTTTATGACAAAAACCAAAAGCTTTAAAAATATTAACGACAGTATTTAAAATTTCAACGTCAGACAATATTGTTTCACTACCCACAATATCACAATTAAGTTGATAATGTTCTCTTTTTCTAAATGTTGTAACTGTTTCGAACCTCCAGCATTGTGCTATACTAAATAATTTTGTTGTTCTGCTTATTCGTGTATTATTAATTATTCTAACTAACGACGGTGTCATTTCTGGTCTCAAGCAAACACTTTGTTTCTCAGTTTCAAAAAAAAACATTTCTTTAATTATATCTTCACCACTCTTCCTGGAATAAAGTTCAGTTCTCTCAATAATTGGTGCATCATATTTACTAAAATTATGTTGTTCTGCTATTTTTGTCCAAATATGAAATATGTACTCTCTTTTATGCATGTCATTAAAAATAAAGTCTCTAGTGCCATTTAGAGGATTACTAATGATTGGTTTGTTCATTTGTATATTGTATTAATGATTTACGATATTCAAGTATTTAAATTTTTAAAAATTTAAAAAATCAATTTTTAAGCTTTTAAATATGGTATAGTATTTTGAATATTAAATTAAAAATGATTTTTTAATTTATAAATTTCAAGTATTTAATATAAAATTTAATTATATTAATTTATAAGATTCATAGATTCAATGGAACGTAAAATCAGAGGAATGACACAACCAATTTATTTAATAAATTTTGACGCTCAAAAAGAAAACATTGTATCTAAAAAATTCACAGTATTGGGTACTACTGGAAGTGTTTATACAGTAAATATTAATCAAAAACCTACCTGTACTTGTTTCGATTTCAAAAGACGCAAGTCCAGATGTAAACATATATATTTCATTTTAACTAGAGTAATGAAAGTGCCACAAGAAAATGAAGACATTGTTGAATTTTCTCCTGAGCAAGTAGAACAAATGTTTACTAATATGCAAGAAATTGCAAAAAGTGTTTACATTAACGATGATTTGAAAAAAATGTACAATATTATGTCAGCACAAAATATAGCTGAAAATAAGACTGTGCCAATGAAAGACGAAGAATTTTGTCCTATTTGCTTAGATTATGTGAATTGTGGCGAGCCGATAGATTATTGCAAATATGCATGTGGTAATCCAGTGCATGTTAATTGTTTTAAAATGTGGACAAAAGGTAAAAAAGAAATAACTTGTGTATTATGTAGATCAAAATGGTTATAAAATATATTTTCAATTTATAAAATGATGAAATTTTTTTATTAAAAAAAAATGGTTATCTAACAAACCAAATATTTTATTTATTATATTGGTAAATCTGCATCAATACGTTTAGCAGCATGTCTTAAAATAGTAAAATTAAATAAAGCAATATATTATGATTAGTAATCAGGAACTATCGTACTTTGTGATACAATTAAGTAATAAAATAAATTCTTTAATTATAAAATAATAGAACTGAACATTAATTTATTTGTTATTGTTATTGTGATTATTTTTATTGTGATTATTTTTATTGTGATTATTTTTATTGTGATTGTTATTTTTATTACTTCTGGATTGAATTTCAATGGTTCTAAAATTGGTGAAAACTAAGTCAGCAAATTCTTCATAGTACTCAATATTTTCATATAAAGTTACTTCAATTTCGTCAGTTTCTTCATTTTTTCTGGGTACTGATTTAGTAAAAATTTTTTTTTTGCATTCAGGTAATTCATTAACAAATTTTTCAAATATATTACTTAATTCTGTAATGTCTGTAGAAAATTTACGATTATAACCATTATTTTTTAACACTGTGGCAAAAATTCGTACTTTACCACATAACAAATTTATTAATTCATAATAATCACATTTGTTAATATATTTTACTGGATAAGGAACATACATTTTTTGTAAATCATTGGGTATCCAAATTTTACCATCAGTTTTATTCTCAAATAATAATTTAATCATTTCTACATAATCAAATGAAGTCGATACATTCAAAGCTTCTGAATAAAGTTTATTAATACTATCATAAAATGAACTAATGTGATTAAATATTTCATATTGATTATCTTGTATATTCCACGTTTTCGCAAAAGCATCTACCTTTTGACTTAGAACTAATAGTATTGTTCCTATAGAAGCTTTATATGTTTTGACACCTCTAATTTGATATTTGATATCGAATAAAGATGGAACACTCGAATCATTTGATTTGCTCTGAACATTAGCTAATTGCTCCAATATAATATCTGACATTTTTTATAGTTTATTAATGCTGCCAGTATAATAAAGTTTATTTTTTAATATGTTATAATATCATTTTTTATTATAAATTTCGTTATAAAACACCTTATTAAGGTTATATGTGCAATGACATAAAAAACGAAGTAAATCGCATAAATATTTATGTCGTATTTTTAAAAATTTTAAGAATGGATAGTATACATGAAATATTTGCACCAAATCATTAGATATAATAAAATGCTTTATGGGATAATAAAAGTTAAATATAAAGGAGATTTATATCCAGTATTGTTGAACAGTAAGGATTTTTTAACAATCAGAAAATATAAAAAAAAATTTTATGTTGACAAATTTGGTCAAGTTTATTGTATTCACGAAGATCAAGGTATTGAAAAAAAAATTTATATTCATCACATCGTTGTAGCTTTAAATGATCCGTTATATCTACAAAAAATAAATAGTGCAGCAAATACACAAAAAAAAATTAAATTATATCATAATAATAATATTTACTTAGATAATAGATTTGAAAATTTATCTTATGACAAACCTAAAGCAGTTCCCAAAGCTAGAATAATTACATTCGAAGATAATATTGTTACTCCAAGTATGTTACCTCTTTATGTATCCTACATGAAACCTAACAATACACATGGTCCAAGATTTATAGTAAAATTTGATAATATATCATGGAAAAGTAGCGGATCAAATAAATTATCATTAAAATATAAATTGGAACAAACTAAAAAGTTTCTTCGAGAAATACTTAAATGTCCAGAAATATACAATAGTTATTATAAAACGAACAACGTAAAACAAGAAAATAAATCTTTGAACACATATTACACAATAGTAAAACGTGCTGGTTTTACGCACATCAAAAGGCCACAACAACATAAATCAAATACACAAATATTGAGATATGATGCAAAAAATTTAACAATTGAAGAAAAAAAACTAATAAAAAATTTTGTCATAAATGTAGAAAAATTTAAACATAAAACTAATCATACCATTAATCCAACCATACCATGATTAATTAATAAAGTATTATAATTTCTGGTAAAAATCAAAGTTTCATATTCAGTATCATAATTTAGCACATTATTGTTATCATAAAAATTCAAATTTGTCCATAGCTTAAGGTATTTACTTTTCAATACGCTAAAATTAATTTCTCCCGATGGTTGATGTTGTTGAGGAAATAAACTGAATGGATATACGTTAATGCCTTGTGGTATGGTTGAATTGTAATAATAATATGGTTGTAATACATTAAAAAATTTACCACTATGTTTTTTAATCAACTCATAGCTATCACAATACACACTTGCGTACTCTGTCAAGTTACAACTCCCATCGATAAATTTACCATAATTATCAAATTGATTGATGTAAACATCATGATTATTGTCGCGCGTATCAATGTAATATTTAACAGGTATACTTATATCTTGAATACTTATTTTGGTAGTCAGATCTATTATTTTGATTCTATTTCGTTGTGTCACAAGTATGTTTGCTTTGATTTTATTAGTAATACTTGTTTTTGTTTTTTTTATTACAAGTGAATTTGTGTTGATGTAAAAAAATAACAGACTTGCATTATTAATATTTATTTTTTTATTTTTTGTTGTCATTTCCGTTTCCGGTGGTACTACTTCGTACAAATTATTAAAATTAAACAACTCTTTTTCTGATAAAATAATGCTGTCTTGTAACAAATCATGGGAAAAAGATATAATTTCTTCATTCCACATATCATGTGTGTAGCATAAAAATTTTTCTTTATTGTAATAATCAATATTTCTTGATATCCAAATAATATCTCTACAATTTAAAGTAAAATCAAGCTTGATAAGATTTTTTTTGTCGTACACATTATCAATATCTGTTTGCACTTGATCAATTAAGTATTCATGATTTTCTCTTGCAAATAATTGTCTTTCAGGTAAATCAAGATAAATATAATTTATCAAAATAGAAAAATTAATTAATTCATATTTATTGTTGAACATGCTCGGATTGTTTGTTACTATTAACTTGTCGAAAGAATTAAAGTTTACTCTAAGTATAACGTCCTGATACCTTATCGCAATTATTGGAAGAGATAAATAAATTAATTTATTGAACCAAAATAATAGTGGTATTTGCATTGTATATTCTGGTTTATTATTTGTATCGTATGTTATTAATTCTGGTATATTTCCAAGTATTACGGCAAATCCTTTTTCTTTATTTCGATTGAGAGATAACAATAACCAAATATACATCCATTCACCATATTGCGAATCAATCATCATACCTCCAATATATATTTCAACGCATTTGATTATGGCCAAACCAAGTTTTCTGATCCAAGCAAATTTGGTACTGACCACTTCATTATCTGCGTTATCAATTATCTCATCATTTGCACCAACAATTATCTCATCATTTGTACCAACAATTATTTCGGGGATAGTTACTTGCAACGTAACAGAATTTATTAAATCTCCTACCCAATCTAACTTTATATCACTTGTTTTACCAAAACCAAAGTTCAACACATTTTTTTCAACTAAACTCATAGAAAAATTTGTATGACGTTTATAAACTGATTTAAAAAATGTAAGTTCTGGCTTTACTGATAAAAAATTAAATTTTGTATTATATTCTAATTGAAATAAACCACCACTCATTAACAATAATATAATAAAGGATTTTTTAAAATAAATTATATTATTGTTTTAGTATTTTATTAATTAGTTATAATATATTTTCTTAATTAATAGTATAACATTTTATGAGTTCAAGAGAACCGGTGGCTTCAATAACAAATTTGGGGGAACGAAACAAAAGACAAAATAATAGACCTCGCGCTCCATCACAGCCAAAATCAAATGCATTAAACAAATATCAATATTCACGTAGACCTAGTGGACAAAGAGATAATAGACGTAGACGTGATAGGCGTTATGGGTATCCTTATCGGAGTAGATATCCTTACTATTATAATAAATATCCCTACTATTATAATGAATATTACCCAAATTATTTAGATTATATAGATCCATATTCATTGCCACTTAGTACATTTACTCCATTAAAATGGTTTTATAAATATCCTTATTATTATTATTATTATGGTTATCCCTACAATAGATGGTATCGTATATATAGACCCATTAATGGCTCAAATATAATATACATGACACCAAATAACAATAATCTATCTAAGTTGATATGAATGATCAATTATACACTGATAACACAATTTATACTGTTCCAGAAGGATATGACAATGTTGAAAACATAAATGATGAAAATGTGAATGATGAAAACGTAAATGATGAAAATTCTATCGGAAATGAATATGATGAAATGATACCTCGTGATGAAGCAATGTTTTATGATGTTAGGGATTACAATTTAAGAGATTATGTAATGTATGATAACGTGGTTAATAATAATAATGTGAAATATATTTTTATGTATGGTTTAATATTTTTGATATTAATATTATTTTTAATTATTATTCTTAGATAATAAATTTGTTCAGTGCATTTTAATATAAAGATTGACATAATATATAGATTTTACGTGCAAGTTATGTCAGTTGGTTTATTTGATTTTTTTATTAATAATAATCAGGAATCATATCTCACACTCAATCCGAAAATTACTTATTTTGATGCTGTGTATAAAACTTGTTGTATGTTTGCTGTGGAGTCAATACCAGTAGTTTACACAGGTTCAAGAGCTGTAGATCACACAAGTTTTAATGGATTTAATACTGTGTTTACTTATGAAATACCAAGAGCAGGTGATTTAATGAATAAAATTTATGTTGAAATTAAACTACCAAAGATTGATTTGACAAATTTTAATAATGCAGCAAACAATAAAATGAGTAATAAAGTAAATTTAGAAAAAAATGATATATTGGAACAAGTAGCAGAAATATATGTGTCAGTGTATAAAAAAATTAAAACATTTTGTATGTCCGATAATAATCATGACATAGAAAAACACAAAAACCATATAATACAATACATTGATAACAACATTATTTTGAATCATTTTTATTCAATGATTGAATTTGATATTAAAGACAATAAGTATCATTGTGTTATTGGCATAGATGCTTTGAATATTGCTAAAATTATAAGTTCGGACAATATTAACACAAAAAATAAATTGTTTGACTGTGTTTCAAATTTAATAAATTGTTTTAGAATCGTAAAAAGGTATTATTTAAATGAATATGATAGTGAACGCAAGTTGCTACAAGCTTCGAACAAATCTACAGATAACCCTCTCACCTTTTCTTATGCATGGGTAAAAAAAATTGGATATGCAATTATTAATGAAGTAATTATTTACATCGGAGGACAAAAAATAGATAAACATACAGGTACATGGTTAAATATATGGCACGAGCTAAGTGGCAGTATAAGTGACGAGAAAACTTTTAGAAAAATGATTGGTGATGTTGAATATTTAACTGATTATAATAATGTACCGAAACCTGAATACACACTTCAAATACCATTAGAATTTTGGTTTTGTAGACATTATGCATCTAGTTTACCATTAACAAGTTTAGAGTATCAAAAAGTGAGAATAGAATTAACAACAAGTAGTTTTAACGAAATTTTTCGCGTAATAGATTTAAGTAACAGCATTGACATTCAAGAATTACGCAATGAATGTAAAACAAGTATAAATCCAATATTGTATGTCGACTACATTATTTTAGATAAAACAGAAAGAAAAAAATTTGCTTGCGAACCTCAAGAATACATAATCGATGAGCTTCAAATCTATGATCAAAACATTAAAACGTCAAAATTTAATGTTAATTTAGATTATTTTTCAAATCCGACTAAAGAATTAATTTGGGTTCTCGAGGATGATTGGAATGAATACAGTAAAATTAATAAATCAACAATCACATTATATGATACCACACTAGTAGAAATGCAAGGATTTTATTTTAATTATATTCAACCTTATGAACATCACAATAAAACACCAAATAAAAATATTTATAACTATTCATTTAGTATAAACCCTGAAGAACTACAAGCCACCGGCACCACTAATTTTTCAATAATTAAAGGAAGTAAAATACTTATGGAAAGATTTAATGATGAAAATAATAATAAAAAAATAAGCAATTTACTAGTTTTTGCCAGAAGTGTAAATGTATTAAGATTTGCTGCGGGTTATGGCAGCTTAGCATTTGTTTACGGTTAAAAGCTATTGCTTTTATAATATTTATATTTAGTTTTTTTTTCGATGACGTAGTAACACATAAATTATATTAATTGTTAATCAATAATATAAATTATTAATCAATTATATTAAGTTTAAATATAAACATTTGTATTATTATAGTTACATATGGCTTTATTACAATTATTGGCAATTGACCCAAATGATTTAAAATTAACTGATGATTTATCGCAAACATTATTTAAAACTGAATTTTCAAAACACACCAGTTTCATTAAAAATGATCAAGTTTTGGCAATTAATAATGCATATAAATTTGGCAACGTAACCGATATTGATATACCTCATAATGGTGACCTACTAAATAAATTAACACTAAACATATATTTACCTAAAGTAGAAACTAAATATAAAATTATGAAAGTTAAGGAAATATATGATCTATTATTAACATATGAAATAAAAGTAGACTTGCAAAATAAAAAATATTCTAAAATATTAGAACATAATTTTTATAATAATGAAAAAATTTACAACTTAATTATTGATTCAATAAACGATAAATTAATATTGTGTAAAAATATCATAAATATTACAAAAAAATTATTTGTGAATGATTGTGATGCTAAAACTTTAGAAGAAATAATTAGAAACGATAAATATTATGATGCTTATTCTAAAATTTGTAGATACTTGACTGAACCAACTAATTTGTGTCGTGTTGTTAACTATGATTGGATAAAAAAAACAATAAAAAAAAAAATAATTAAAAAAATAGTAACAAAACATACTTACACTAAAGATTTTATTACACTCCTAAACATAAGCCTTGATAGTAACATTGATATTTGCATCAATAAACTAATGAGCAAAAAGAATACAATATTATTTAAATATTTATACTCACAAGAAATGAAAATAAAGAATTATCATGAATTATTTAATTACTTACAATCTCAAATTACATGTAATTATTTTGCAGGTCAATTTGTATTTGATGATTCGATTTTAGTTCATGATGAAACAAATTTCACAACAATAACACCAATTTCGCTTGGTGCACAACAAATGTGCATTTTGAACGAAATAAGTAACTTGCTAAAACTAATGAGACTAGAATTTGACAATGACTTGAATAAGAAATTAGATATTGTTGCATCAAGAGACGATTATTTAAATTTAAAAAATAATGGTTTACGTATATATTCTTATAATATGAACATGATATCAATAATTATTTTAGAAAAATTATTGTCTGAAATATCTGATTATTATGCTTTTCAATTGACAGAAGATTATATTTGTAGTGCCAAAGAGAGTAAATATTATTATCAAGTTAGGGCAAATGTTATTGATATAATTAATCAAGTTAAAAGAGAAATAGAATTACAAATTAAAGAAACTATTTTACCAATCTTACTAAAACAACAGGATAATCTTGATGAAAAATTACATATTTTTTTAAATCATTTGATAACGCCTGAAGATATTTATCAAATGATTCTAAAAAAAATTGCATTGTCATGTTTGTCAGCTGACTTGACCGAATCAGCTGACTTGACCGAATCAGCTGACTTGACCGAATCAGCTGACTTGACCGAATCAGCTGACTTGACCGAATCAGCTGACTTGA
>Ga0116192_1002537_pt1 | contig 12074 bp, 18 predicted proteins | sample AD_UKC113_MetaG_FD_89876 | JGI IMG/M metagenome (GOLD analysis project Ga0116192, IMG submission 89876) | Active sludge microbial communities of municipal wastewater-treating anaerobic digesters from Hong Kong - AD_UKC113_MetaG | ecosystem: Engineered > Bioreactor > Anaerobic > Digestate...
CTGGCGGCCAATGTTACAGGTGAAATGCGGCCGGAAGACATCCCCCTGGCTCCCGGGGTAAACCTGGCGGCCCTCAAGGCCGGAGACGAAGACCCCCTGGAGGTAGTGGTGGAGATCCCCGCCGGCAGGAGCAAGCGGGGCTGGAACTATCTCCCCGAAACTATCAAGAAGATCGCCGGCGAGGTGGCCGCAAAGACAGCAACCGGTTTCCTGGGCCACCAGGACCCGGACAAGGTTGATCATGAGTTCCCGATGCCTGTGACCCACTGGGTCGGGGCTCTCTGGCACGACGGCAAGGCCTATATCAGGGGCGTGGTGGATGCCGCCGCGAAGGATCTCAAACGGTGGATCAGGGCAAACAGGGTTAACCAGGTAAGTATCTTCGGGATACCGACGCTGAGGCAGGCTGGCGGAGAAACCCAGGTGGTGGATTATCAGCTTTTGTCTATAGACTGGACGCCCCTGGACCGGGCGGGTATGCCTACTCGGATTGTGGCGGTCGGAGAAATGGATAGTATCGTCGGGGCCGTTGACCCCGGAAAAATCAATGGAGGTGGTAAACAGATGACACTGGCGGAACTATTGGCGGAACTTCGCAAGCTCGGGGTTAAGCCCGGGCAGATAATTGGCGAAATGGGCTGGGATGTGAAGACCCTAGCCAAAGAGCTTGGATGGGAACTGGACAAGGTTGCCGGGGAGATCAGTACCGAGCGCTGGAGCCAGCTGCAGGAGATGGTCAAGGCCGTGGGTGAGATGGCTCAAGTGTTCGGCCTGGGACAGGACGTCAAGCTGACCGACCTGGTGGGCGCCGTAAAGGCAGCCCGGGAAGCCCAGCAAAAGGCGGCCATGGCCGAGCATGAGAAGCTGGTAGACAAGGTAATCGGCGAGATGGTTGTTGCCGAGGCGGCCCGGCCGCTGGTCAAGCGGATGCTCCAGGTGCCTGCGAACGCCGATGAGGCGGCCATCAAGAAGGCTGTTGGTGAAATGCTGGAGGCCGAAGATGTCAAGAAAGCCCTGGCCGGCGTGTTCAAGGATATCACGATCAGCCCGAAGGCCGGGCGGCAGGATAATGCGAGCGGGCTCCGCGTCAAGCGGGTCGCAATTTAACCGGAGGTGAATTAAATGGGACGGAAGATTTCTGACGGCAAGTCGGTAAAGGTTACGGTGCTACAGAGCACCACGATTGAGCAGGGGAAGTTCTATCTGCTGGACGGCTTTTTCGGCATGGCGGTCCGGGGTGTAACTACCGGCGCCGGGGAAACTGCGGAAGCAGTCCTGAATATCGAGGAAGCAGAGTATGAAACCAGCCAGATTACCACGGCTGATGCTTTTAACAAGGGCGATAAGGTGTACTGGAACGATACTACCAAGTTGCTGACTACTCAGCCGAACAACGACGCAAGCGGCAACCCTCAGAACCGGCCGGTTGGTCGGGTGACCCAGGCCAAGGATGCCAACAACGTTATCTGGTTCTTGCTCGGACCGCAGGTCCAGGCGCATGCTTAATGGAGGTGAAACAAATTGAAGATCATCAGCATTGAAACCCTGAAGGAAGAACGCCGTAAGCAGACAATTGAGCAGGAGATCCCTTACATCTCTCCTAAAGGTGAGATGAAGACGGTTAAGAAGCGGATTGTCAACGGCGAGATGGAAGTATTCGAGCTGACCAGGCCCCTTGGTGAGATGATCACCACCCCTGATGGCCTGGACCAGATCGTCCAGAACAGCATCATCAACCTGGAACTGGGCCGGGAAGCCGTGCCTCTACTCTATGGACCTATTTACCGCCGGATAGAGGACGCAAACTTTACCGAGTATGTTGATATTTGGCCTTTCATCGGCGCCCAGGTGGTATTCCTGCAGCACATGGAGTTGGAAGAAGTCAAGTTTGGCACCCGGAAGATCGGGGCCAAGGATACGGTGCCCATCATAACCTACGCCGCGGGCTTCGAATGGACCGAGGACATGGTCCTCTATGACAAGACCTGGGAACGGGCGGAACTGGACCGGGCTATCGGCGAGGCATACAATGCTCTGTTGAACCATATCCACCTGAATCCGATTATCAGCTTCAACTATGCGGCTAAAAACAAAACGGCAGCGTCTACGGAAGGTACGACTTACCTGGAGAAGCTTCGCAACACCATCAAGGCCGGCCTGATCCACGCGAGCCAGGATAAGAATACCGATACCCGGGCACCAAGGCGGCCCAATATCCTCCTGGCCCACAGCTCCAAGCGATGGGACATCGAGGAATGCCTGCAGCGGTTGCAGATCGGCGGCACCGTTTACCCGGCTATCAGCCAGCTCGACACCCTGATCTTTTACGACGGTTGGAGTATTACGGTTGGCGAAAAGACCTATGAATACGCCGGCGTGGACCCGGGCAAGGCCTATCTTATTGAGGGCCAGAAGTATTACCGCGAGCTCGTGAAGCACGATCTGCGGGTAGACGCCGCCGGCGCCGACCTGACCCGGCTGGTGGAGCAGCAGATCGTAGCCCGGGCGCGGCGCGGTGTGGTCGCTTCGCCGGCAAACGCTGTCGAGGAATTGACGTTGCCATAAGGCGGTGACTTGAATGGCTAGATGTATCGATTGCGCCTGGTTTCCGTGGATTCCAGGTGCTGATTTTCCCAATTTACCGGCCATCCGCTGCCATCCTGAATTGAAGGCCAGGCGGTGGCTGGGGGATGCGGCCCAAGCCGAGCACGAATGTGCCCGGTACGAACCCAAAGAGGGGATAGAGCCGGAACAGGCCAGCGAGCAGGAAACCATGACCGTAGCCGAGCTGAAACAGCACATAGCCGGTATAACGGATATCGCTACACTGGAAGCTTTACTCCGACTAGAAGTGGATGGTCCGGGGCGCAAAACGGCAATTAAGGTTATAGAAGAGCGGATGGAAGAACTAAAGGCGGGTGAGGCAGATGACGCCGACACCGGAATTGAGAGCGGAACTGAGAGAACTGATTGACGAAGTTATTCCTCCCGGCGGGACTGAGGCTGATACCCGGTTTACCGACACCCAGATTGACGCCCTGCTGACGGCAGCCAGCGACATCAATGAGGCCGCGGCTAATGGCTGGACCAGGAAGGCGGCCCGTGCGATGAGCGAGAGGGGAGGCCTTGAGGAAAGCCAGGCAGGGAATGAGAAGCTTAAGTTTGTGAGTATCAAAGACTACCGCGATCACTGCTTGGCTATGGCCAAGATGTACCGGGATATGGTGCCGGGCAAGGGCTCTCGCCTGCTGGCATTTGATGCCCCAGACGTGCTAGGGATCGGTGATACTGTATGACGGCGGCCGACGCCCTCCGGGCGGCCCATGCCCGGGCAATAGCGGAAAACCCGGTCCAGATAACCGTCCAGCGCACCGAGAAAGTAGATATGGGCGGTTGCTTCGACGAGGTGGCCAGCCAGTGCGGACCGTTTACGGTGCGGATATTTCAGCAGCGAAGCGGTATTCCGCAGGATATAAACACTCTGGCCGGGACCAAGCAGGTGGATAAAAGCTGGGGTCTACTGGCCGACTACCAGGCCGACCTTCGGGCCGGGCCGAACGTTAAAGATGAGTTCGATGTACCCGGCCTGGGACATTTCGTGGTAGTGGCGGTGTATCCCCAGAAGGTGCAGGGGCAGATAGTCGGATATCAGGCCGACCTTGAAAGGGTGAGCTAGATGGCTTTCGGTGACGGCGCCCGGGAATACATCGACCGTAAGATCGCCGGCATGGTCATGCTGATGCAGAACCTGGCCGGGCATGCTGAAGGCTATATGAAGGAATATGCTCCCTGGATGGACCGCACTGGGAATGCCAGGAATGGGCTTCATGCCGGAGTGGAGATAGGACAGGATAGGTTTACCTTTTACCTTTCGCATGGCGTGGAGTATGGGGTTTTCCTGGAACTGGCCCACGGCGGCAATTATGCAATAGTCCGGCCGACGGCGGACCAATATAAGGGTAAGCTCCGGGACGAAATATTGGATTGGTGGCGGTCGGTATGAGAGAGGCAATCTGCCAAAAACTCATCGACAGTGTGCCAGAGGTTCAGGGAAAGGTTTACGAGCCCCAAGCGGCGAGAGCGGGGACGAAGCCACCTTACCTGGTGGTACGCCAGGGGGTTGAAATCGAGGACACGCCCTGGACCGGCTTCCGGCGTATTATTGAAGTCTGGCCTTACGTTGCCCGGACCACTTTCCAGAAGGTTGACGACCTGGCGGTCAAAGTGGTGGCGGCCCTCGACAAACAGATTCTGACTGATGCTGCCACCGGCGAAGTCTTTACCTGCCAGTACCTGGGCACTGTAGGGCAAGACTTCGTGGACGAAGACTGGGATGCCATCACTCGGGGACTCAGATTTGCCGTGCTGGCCCTGCAACCGGTGGCGGTGCCGGAAACGGTGGCAAACGATCCCTGGCTGGAGGCCCTGGCTGACTGGACGGAGACCATCCTGGGGACGGCCTGGACGGTGTACCGCAACGCCTGGCCCCTGGGATACAGGCGACCGGCAGTAATGTGGCGCCTGGCCGGTGTGGAGGTCCAGGAGAAGGCCCGGGCGATGTTCGAGGTGCGAAAGAGGTTTATTGGGCATGTCCTTGGGAGCACGCCGAATGAGCAAATAACCGGAGCCTTAACTGTGATCCAGGAGCTGGGCAATGCCATCAAGTTGCCTTTAGATACGGCAAATAAGCGGTATTTGACCGTAAACAACCCGGCGGTGGATTACCGGGCCGACGCTCTGACCGCTGGGCAGGTATCAGTGATCCTGAGCCGGCTGACCAACCGGCCGGCAGCAGAAGTCCCCTTGCTTATGGAAACATACGGCAGGGGAACTTTAAACGGAGGTGATTAGTTTGGGCGACCAGGAAGAAAAATACTCTCGGAATGAACTCATTAGCAATGCAAGAGCTATCTTTGACGTAATGCCGGAAGTTGTCGCGGGAGCGCTGCACGACAATGATGCCGAAGAGCTGTCCATCTCCGAGGTAAAGCAGGCGATCAGAAAGTTTCTGAAAAGGAGAGTGAGTTAATTGGCAAGCGGTGTTTGGTCCGAAACCGATCTCCCGGTAAGGCCCGGTTTTTACATGAATTTTAAAGCCGCTGCTCTGGCGGCCATCGCCACGGGGCCGAGGGGGATTGTAGCGATTCCGGTAAAAGCAAACTGGGGACCGAAGGAAACTATTGTGGAGATTGCAAGCGAGCAGGACTTGATCGACGCCTACAACATTGAAGAAGCAGGCGCCTATACTGCCTACAAAAGCATTCGGCTCGCTTTGCTGGGAGGACCTCAGTTAATCCTTGGCTACAGGCTGGCAGATTCATCTGCTGCAAAAGCGTCTTATACTTTGGTAGACACAGCGGGGACTCCGGTAAACGTAATAAGGCTTGACACAAAATACGAGACCGTCAGGCCGTTCAAAGTAACTACCAGAACGAACCCGGTGGATTCCAACAAGCAGGATATAGTTCTCTATGAGGGGACAGCGCAGCTATATGTCTTCACGTTTGCGAAAGGGGCAAACGTGGTGGACAATGCGGTTGCAGCAGTCAATAACGATACAAGAAATAAATGGATTACCGCAACGAAGCTCGATGTCGGAAATGGGGAGATCGCTAATGTTACGTCCCAAAGCTTTACCGGGGGCAATGACGGTACTGCCGGCATAGTCAATCAGGACTACATCGACGCAATGACTGCTTTTGAAGCCCGTGTATTCAACGCTTTTGCCCTGGACGGGGCGACTGACTCAGGATTACAAACGTCAGTCAAAGCCTGGGTGCAGCGCCTGCGTGACGAGGGCAAGAAGATCATAGCCTACCTTGGAGGGTCAGCCTCCGATGACGCAGATATTGCGACCGGAAATGCCAGAAGTGTCGGTTTTAATTGCGAAGGCGTTGTCAACGTGGCGGTTAGCGGGATATTGGACGGGGTAACGTATTCTAGCGCATTTGTGGCTTGCTATATTGCGGGGCTTGCATCCGGCCAGGCCCTCAAGGAAAGCATAACCTACGCCTCCACGCCGTTTGATGATGTAAGTCCGCGATTGACTCACAGCCAGGTAGTCTCCGCCTTGAATTCTGGCACTCTTGTTTTGGTGCACGACGGTACAAGAGTTAAGGTAGAGAAGGGAATAAACACTTTGACAACTCTTGGCGCTGACCAGAACAACGGCTGGAAAAAAATTAAGTTGATCCGGATTATGGACGCGATTGCGATGGATACTGCGAAGGCAGCGCAGGATAACTATATCGGCAAGGTGTTGAACAATGAGGACGGACAGACAGCTCTGCTGAATGCTATCAAAAACTATTTTGAAACGTTATCCCCGGACCTGATAGCTCCCGGGTTCATCGTTGAAACGGATACCGAGCGGCAGGCTACCGCTGAATCGGATCAGTTTTTCTGGAGGTACTCTGCCACTCTGGTTGACTCTATGGAGCAGATATTCGGTACCGGGTACATCACGGCTTAAGGAGGTGGGTTAAAAATGGCTCTTGACGCAAGCAGGACGATCCTGGGGACCTATGGCCAGGTCTTCATAGATGGAATATGGCAGACCAACATCAACCACCTGGAGGCAAATGTAGAGATCCAGAAGCGGGAATTAAACCTTTCCGGCGACCCTTGGGTGAGGCACAAGAAGGGACCTATGAAGGGCACCGGCACCATGAGCGGTTTCAAGGTGACCAGCGAAATGATTCAGCGCGGGTTCAGCAAGTTCGAGATTGTTTCTAAACTGGCAGACCCAGAAGCATACGGTTGTGAGCGCATCCGGCTGATGAATGTCATGCCGGACCGCCTTCAGCTGGCAAACTGGACAGCCGGCGAGGAAGTGACCGAGGAAATACCCTTCACCTTCGAGGGGTACGAACCTTTGGATCCCATTGTGGCAAGTTAAGGAGGTAATCATGGATTTGGAAAAAATGAGTGAAGAACAAATTTTGCAACGGCTGCTTGATGCTGATACTGTGCCGGAGAAAACAGTCAAGCTGGAACGTCTGGGTATCCCGGTAACCCTCCGGGGTCTCACAGGGAAACAGGTGTTTTCAATCAGGGAGCGGTGCACCGAACGCAAGGAGCGCCGGGGCCAAGTGACGGAACGGCTGGATGAAGAGCAGTTCAACTGCGCCCTGATAGCGGCCGCCACCGTGAAGCCGAACTGGGGTGACCAGAAACTGCTGGCCAAGTTCCAGGCCAGCGGTCCGGAAGAGGTCATCAAACGAATCCTTCTTGCCGGCGAGTTGGCGGCCCTGGGGGATGCGGTTCTGGACCTTTCCGGGTTTAATACGGAATTGGAAGATGTAAAAAACTGATTAAGTCCGGGGGCCTCGCAGGGATGCTGTGCTTCATGTGGGTACGGCATCACCTGCGCCCCGGAGAGTTTTGGAATTTGCCGCGGGGGGAGCAACTGTTGTTACTGGCTTTTACAGAAAAAGAAATAAAAGAATTAAAGTGGTTTAATCAAGGGTAATCCCTTTTTCTTTTAATTTTTTCGTTAACTCTTCATGATATTTGACTATAGTCGCCTTGCTAATTTCCTTGGCAAACTCAATAAGTAATTGCATGGATATGGCCTCTTCCTTCATATCCGCAGGCAATAGGGTTAATGAAGATGAGTTGTACTGATTGGTTCTGATTTTATTAAACATGTATTTGTTGACCTCTACAAGAGCTTCATAAGACAACTTTTCAAAATCCATATAAATCACCATTCTTTTTATTTTTTGCTTTGGAATTCGGCAAAAGGTTTTAAATTCCTTTCGGAAGGAGGCGAAACGGCGTGGCCGAAAGGGAATTTTACCGGCTTGACCTGGTTATAAACACCACCGGCGACGAGCAAACCAAAGGCAAATTGAAAGCGATGGACCGGTTCATTGAGCAGACCCGCAAGCGCGGGGAGATGCTCAACCGGATGAGGATGAGTCCAGCAGTACAGCTTATAGACCGTATTTCTGCGCCGCTTCGTACTGTTGAGAGAAACCTGAACCGGTTAAGTGCCGTTAAAAAAGTGACAATTGAAGCGGTGGACCGGACTACCAACGTGGTCCGACGTATCACCGGCGCCCTGACCAGCCCGCTGGCCATGCTGGGGGCCGGCGCCGGGGTGGCCGGGCTGATCGGGTACCCGCTAAAGCTGGCCGGGGAGATGGAGCAGGCTAATATCGCTATGGAAACCATGTTGGGCAGCACTGAAAAGGCCCAGAAATTCTTGAGCGATTTGGCCGACTTCGCGGTTAAAACACCCTTCGAGATGCCGCAGCTGAGGGATGCCTCCCGGCGCCTTTTGGCCTTTGGCTTTTCTGCAGAAAGCGTGATCCCGACTCTGACCGCCCTGGGGGATGCCGCCTCCGGTCTCGGCCTGGGCGAAGAGGGCCTAAACCGGATTGTGCTGGCACTCGGCCAGATGCGGGCTAAAGCTAAAGTTAGTGGAGAAGAAATGTTACAGCTGACCGAAGCGGGAATCCCGGCGTGGGATATCCTTTCTAAAAAAATGGGGATGGCTACCGCTGACGTAATGAAGCTATCCGAAAAGGGGCTCATTCCAGCGAGTGAAGCCATAGATATGCTGGTTTCGGGCATGGAAGAAAGATTCCCGAACATGATGGAGAAACAATCGCGGTCACTGTTTGGCCTGCTTTCTACATTAAAAGACTTTGCAAATCTGAAATTCTTTTGGGCCTTCGGCGAAGGCATCCGGCAGGCGGCGGTGCCGGCCCTGCAGAAGTTCATTGATATGTTGTCAGGAAATGAAGAAGGCATGAAGAAGGTCCAGGAACGTTTAACGGAACTGGGACGGACAGTTGGTACCTGGGTTGTGGACAAATTCGAGGCGTTTTATCGTTGGGTAGAAAAGCTATCCAACGATGAGATGTTTAACAAGATGAGTTTTGGCGACAAGCTGATCTATGTGCTTAATCAGGGGCTTGATGCGGTTAGTAATTGGCTAAACGGAGAAGGCGGGAATAAGTTACAAGCAATTTCAGCAAAGGTCGGAGAGATATTGTCAGTAGGTTTAGAAGCAATGGCGCCAAGTATTGCAAAAGCTGCAATAGCAATTGGTAAAGCCATCGGAAGTGCTATTTTGTCTGGATTTGGTGAAGCATTACAGGAAAGTTTTCTCGGATCAATAATACTTGGTGCTTTAGGTGGTGCTGCAATAGGTTCTGTAGTGCCAGGAGTAGGGACGGCTGCCGGTGCTGTAGCTGGCGCCGGATCCGGATTGATAACCTATGGAGCATCCAAAGTTATGGGTGTATTTAGTGGCGAAAAACACGCCACCGGCGGTATTTTTACACGCCCCCACCTGGGGCTTGTGGCCGAAGCCGGACCAGAAGCTGTTATTCCGTTGTCGGCTAAACTGCGGCCACGGGCGCTAAATCTATATCAGGAGACGGGCAAACAACTAGGTGTTCAATCGTATGCTACTGGTGGATTTGCTGGCCCTATACCGGCTATGCCAGCGGCGGCTGGTGCAGGTAATACTGTAATTGTTTACCCTCAAGGTAGTATAAGCATTCAAGTCAACAATCAAGAAATTAATTACGATGCCCTGGCCTTGGAAATTGGCTGGCGCTTTGTTAAGCCGATTAAACAAGCGCTTGAGAATCGGTAAGCAGGATTATCTTTCCAAGTATAGAAACCTTCATACAATTATTGTTTGGAGGTGTTTTAAGTGAATATTTTATTATTTATTATCATTTTGTTGCTTTTGATTATGTTTTTATCAAAGGGTCGAAAAGATATGGAAAGGTTTTTTGAAAAAAATGATCTCCCGAATGGAGAAAAGGTTAACCTTTATACATGGAGCGCCCGAGCAATCTTAATTGCTTTAGTAGTAATGATTTTGGTTTTTGTTATAACTAAAGAGGCGCTTGATGCGATAGCCTGGATGTTTATAGCTTTGTTTATAGTTGCTTGGGGCGGTCCATATGCTCAATATGCAATTGCATGGAATTTTATGACGGATAAGAAAAAAAGAAAATAAAACAGGTGATCCCTATGGACATATACCTCATCGACCCTGCCGGTCCCCAGCTTCACCTGCCGGTCAACCCCGGTGAAGTGACGATCAGGCGGGAAAAAGCAATAGAGACAGTCAATATTATAAACATCGGGGAAGTTGATTTTCCAATCGGTGAGAGGGTGAAAGAAATTGCCTTCTCATCTTTTTTCCCGGCGGAATATGACCCTTCGTATTGCCGGTATGCAGACCTGCCAGATCCCCAGGAGGCCATGAATCAGCTAACGGCCTGGATGATGAAGAGAGGCCCGGTAAGGCTGATAATCACAGACACTATTGTTAACGTTCTGGTGCTGGTCTCGGTTCACCAGAGCATTTTCAGGGGCGGGGAACCCGGAGATGTCTATTTTGACTTGACCTGCCGGACCTGGCGGGAGGTGAAAGTCAGGACGGCAAGGGAGGCGACGGCCCCGGTGGATTCCGGCGGCGTAGCGGTAGAACCGAGGCCGGACCTAAAGCCGGTGCCTAAGATATACGAAGTGAAGCCGGGGGATTCACTCTGGGCCATCGCCAAGCTCAATTTTGGCGACGGGAGTAAGTGGAGTGACATATACGCTTTGAATAGAGACAGAATTGGCCCTGATCCCAACCTAATTGCAACCGGCCTGCAGTTGGTGATGCCGGCATGATTAACCCCGGCCTGCAGAAATATGAAGTTGTCCTTGATAACAAATATTTCCTCCGGGAAATCATTGAAAGCATTATCCTGGAGGAATCCTTGGATGAAATAGCTTACAGGGCAACGGTCAAAATGGTAATTACGCCAGATTTTCCGGGCATTGCCCCGGGCCAAGAGTGTCGGGTGTCCGGCATCCCCTTCGGCGGCTCCAGCATGGTCTACTTGCTCCATCCGGGAGTGGTCTGGGAGTGCGAAAGCGAGACCAGGGGGCAGAAGCACTTGACGGCAACGATCTACGACCGAACGATCTATCTTGCTAAGAGTGAAGACGAATATCTTTTCCCAGCCGGCTCTACAGCCAGCCAGCGGCTGCAGCAATATGCCTCCGACTGGGGAATACCTTTGGGTCAGGTACCTGATACAAGCGTGCCCCTGGCCAAAGCGGTCTATAGAGCACAGTCAATTTGGAACATGATTATGGCCGACCTTAAGGAGACCGTAGCCAAAGGCGGGGATATGTACCGGCCCCGGATGACCCCGGACGGCCTGGAACTGGTCAAACTGGGAAGCAATGAAACGGTTTGGGTGCTGGAGTTAGAACAGAATATCGAGGAGTTAACCCAGCGGCGGACCCTGGAAGGTACGGTGACGCAGGTCAAGGTTCTGGGCAATGCCTCAGAGGACCAGCGTTCTCCGGTGCTGGCCTTGGTAAAAGGGGAGACTGGCAAATACGGCACCCTGCAGAAGGTGCTGAGCGACAGCAAAATCACTACTTCCGGAGAGGCGCAGACGGCCGGTCAAAAGATGCTTACCGGAATGCAGGAGACGTTTAATGTTACCGGCCTAGATATCAATACTATCCGGGCAGGAGATAAGGTACAGTTAAACGGCATGGAACTTTTGGTGAAGTCGGTCCGGCATGAACTCGGCAGCCCCGGCCATATGGCACTGGAACTTACCTGGCCGGAAGTAATCCGGCGGGAGGTGTACGACTATGGCGGACCCGTTTAAGCAGCTTGCTTCCCTGCTGGATATGCGTATGGCTAGCCATGCCGCCCGGGCCGTCTCCGGGGTGCCGTGCGAGCTGGGGACCATCACGTCATCTGGGTTAAAGTTGGACAGCTTTAAGCACGAGATTAAGGATTACTTAGTAGCAGATTGGCTGGTGAAGATACATTTCCCGGCCTTTTCTCTTATCGGTACATCGACTTCTCCGGTGGATGACCAGGGCAATCCATTGCCCGGTGCTTCTACAAGCCCGTTAACCCGGTATGACTTCCAGGCTAAAGAGGTTGACCAGGTAAGGTTGGAGTTAAAAGCTGATCTAAAGCCTGGAGACCGAGTATTAGCCGTGCCGGTCAACAGCGGACAGGATGCGGTAGTGATTGCGAAGGTGGTGCCCAATGCCTAACCTTTTCCCAACCGAAACCGTAA
>Ga0116192_1002540_pt1 | contig 12063 bp, 22 predicted proteins | sample AD_UKC113_MetaG_FD_89876 | JGI IMG/M metagenome (GOLD analysis project Ga0116192, IMG submission 89876) | Active sludge microbial communities of municipal wastewater-treating anaerobic digesters from Hong Kong - AD_UKC113_MetaG | ecosystem: Engineered > Bioreactor > Anaerobic > Digestate...
AAAGATATTCCTCATTATTTAGTTGAAGATTTTGCGTGTACTGTGTTTGATGAGCCTACTATTACTTGTATAGGTCTTGGTCCTGTGAGTATTGAGAGAATGAATGAGATTACTAAGGATTTGAAGTTGTATTAAAAATAGCATAGTCTTCCATTTTATATTCTTTCGTATCCTCATTGGTATTGTTTTGTATTGTTAATTGGGCACTCGCCCCTTTGTATGTCCTTCGTATCCTCTTATTGTATCTTACATTGTTCTAACAATACTTAAGAATTCTTAGATATATTATGCTTACTGTCATACGCTATGCTTCTATATGGAACGAAATTCTATAAATAACTTTCGGTATTCACTCAAACTTATATACTATGAAATAGGAACTCGGCTATAATTCTCCCACGGCGAGTACCTCCTTAATAATTACACATAAATCCCCCAATAAAGAGTTGATTAAATGCAAAAGCAAACATTTTCAAATCAAATGTATAAACAAGCAGTAACAAAGATAAGAGAAAATCATGCATTTCAGATAAGAGAAACAATAGATAAATCAGATTTAAAAGCAATTACTGACATAGCAGATCTTACATTTAAAATTGCTCTTACAGATGATGATATATATAAAGGTCTTAAAACGTTATTTAAAAATTCGACAATAAACGTAAAACCTAAAAAAATTGGTGATGATTACGACTATATCATGCAAGGTTCTGTATCATTCGATGATATTGACGAGGCTGCAGACTTTTTAGCAGGATGTAAATTATTTATTAAATATTCATCTGAGTATTCATTATGTGTAGGTAATTGTAATTATATATTTCATTTTAATGTGGATAGAATAGATGGAGATGTTTACTCTGACTAACTGTAACTCTCCTAATAAATGTCCGTTCTACATATTCGATGAGACACATTATTGTCAGCTTACAAAAACACGAATGCATAAATTGACAGATCCTGGTAAATGTGGAGCTTTGAAGAAGTATCAGAGAGATTATGGGAGGTGATATTATTTTTATTGATTATTTTATATATTTATCAATAGGTGCATCTACATTAACCATGCTTCTCTTTATTACTGCATGGATAACGTGGTTGCATGATGATTATAAATGTTGTATAAAATATACAATTATAGTATTTACAGTTTTGTTTTGTACCTATATGCTAGGATATTCAATTTGTTTTATTTTAGGGTGGGTATAAGGTGATTCATATTGATCTCAATAGTATCAGAATCACTTAATCTACTCAAACTAAAAATATATTATAAATCGCATACAGATAAACACATAGAGATATACATAAAATTTCCAGAAGACACATATGAACCAACACGCAGCGAGTGCCTCTCCAAAATGGAACTCTATATAGATTCATCAATGAAATCATGTGATTTATCTGAGCTATTTATAATAGCAAAACGATTCATAATAGAAAATAATTTGAAGTATTACGAAGTATACACACTTGGGTAATATCATGGATATGAGACTGATAGAAGCAGAAGACGAATTGCTTGAAGAAGATATAAAAGAATTGGAGGATTTGATAGAACGAAAAAAAGTAGAGTTGGATCAAAAGAAAGCTTTATTAAATAGAAATAAAGAATTATTAGAAATAAAAGGGATAAAAGTCGAATAATTTATATAAAATAATATACAATTGGGGAGTGGAATGATGCAAGATTACGAAATTCCGATGACCATATATGATAAACTTATGTGTAGTATATGTGAGGAATACGATTCAAAATTTAAAAGGTTGGCATCTATTGCTAAATTTACTGTTAGAGATAGATACGAATTACCAACCAAAGGAAAGAAAACGTTAAGAATGGGTGGAGTTAATGTATATATATGGAAGGCTCCAAACGATCAATTTAATATTGAATATATTATAGAATTAAAAATAAATAAAAAACAGTTTATAAAATTCATAAATAATTATATGCATAAAAACGGATTCAAAGATTTTGATTTCAATAAGTGGATGTATAAAGATGGATTTTTCTTTAATCTGTCTGAGTATATAAAAACCAAATATAAATTATCTGCAAAAATATATGAAGTTGGTGGATATATACAATATGAAGTTAAAGTCTTCATACATCCAGGCACAAAAATAATAGATATTAATTAAATGTGGGGGACAGAATGCCAGTTATATTTTCTCTTAAAACAGAAGGTGAACGGGAAATTTACTTTCTTATACAGGAAAGTTTCTTCCCGATCGAAGGTGTGCAGTTGTTAAAAACGAGGTTGTCCAATCATATTAAGTTGAATTCTGATTGGATAAGAGAAGAACTGATTGTAATTGCTGAAACTACGATAGAGGAATATGGTGGTACTATTGTTCCTTTCACATTATTCAATGTGAAATATTGAAGGTGATGAAATAACTGTTACAGCAGATGTTAATTGTCCATATTGTGAACAGATAATAACAGTTGCAATGTATATAGGAGAAACTGGAACATTTGTATGTCCAGCGTGTGAGAAAGAATTCATTATTAAATCTTTACTAACTGTTCACAGATTGGATGAATCAACATGATTATTGTACCAAAACAATATTTGCCGTTTATCGAAAATTGGAGCGAAGCTGGTGAATATCCACGTAAAAAGCATGAATCGAATCATACAGCCTGTAGATATTATCAAGCTATTGATAATATAATGGGCTGGTGTACTAGAAGGCATGTAAAAGTTATTAAAACACATTTACATTGTCAATATATGAGTGATAAAGAAGTTTATTTTATTGTTGGCAGTAATGCTCCAGCATCTATATCTGTATCTGATTGATTAAATATGTATTGTAATTTTAATAGACAATAATAAATTTGATTAATGTTCTCTTCTACTTTAGCTTCACCATAAATGCAATTCACAAAATCTGTAACGTCAAATGGTGGAGTTTTAGAAATAAATTTATGTTCAAATTCACGAACAGCAAATAGTGTGGCTGCCAATACTGCGTTTTCATATGGTATTTTATTTCCTATAATTTCTTTATAGTTATAATTTATCTGTGAAAAGATAAAGACGATACGATCAGTCACACTAGAAGGGAGATCATAATAGGTTTTTACAATACCTATAAAATTGTAGATGTCCCTAGATATTGGACGATGAGAAGTATTATTGAGTTTATTATTTAACTTCATACTTATATATATGGTGTTTCACATATATAAATCTTTTGTAGTGTAGTTAAATTTATATATGGTGAATGACATATATTAGAGTGTTGTTAAACGTATTGATCTTTAGAACAATATGAAAAAGTTAAGAATATTATAAAATGGTGATTATAAAATGACAAATGAAGGTTATTTCCCTGACATTGAAACAACTGAAAGAACAAACTTTAAAACAAATGTATACATTAAACCGAAACAGGATATGAAAATGTATGTTGGTAGAGAATTTCATATTCTTAGAGCAGTAGAAACAAGAAGTCTGTTTGAACCATCCTGTTCTTCATGGGACAGAGTCAATGGATTTATGAGAGAAACAAAAGAAAAGCGTCTATGTGCAGAGTGCCCTTATCTGAAAGGTCTTCCACAGGGTGAAGGTAAAATGCCTGTTAAATGTCAGGCAAAGTATGCTCTGTTTATTGAACATACTGATGCTGATAAAGAATTTGTACTTTCTATTAGTGTTCCAAATTATAAAGTATTTTATGAATATAGAAAGTCATTGCTTGAGATGGGTCTTGACGTAAATAAAGTAATTACTAGAGTTACTAGAGAAGAACCTGAAAAGGGTAATGGATTTGCTTATAAATTTGAGTTTGTATCTGAACTTGAACTTGAACTTACTCAGGCTGAGAAGAATGCACTCTCTGATATAAAGGGTAAGTATAAGATTGAGAAAAAAGAAGAAACTGTTAACGATACTGCAGATCTTTTGAAAATCCTACTAGAAGTTGATGGTATAATTATTGATGATAATAGAGCTAGAAGACTTGCAATGACGTTGAGTAAAGATGGAATTGTTATTGATCCGAAGGATCTGTAAGTATTGTTTAAAAGGTGTGTTGCACTTCGTTCAACATCGGCGATGAAATCGCCTCACTAGCTGTGTTAAATATGAGTGATTAATTTCACTCAACTATTTTTAAGGTGATTATTATGGTATATAATTATCATGTTCATGCTGCTAGTGATAGAGGATATGTTGATATTATTGATACTATTACAGCAGATGTTATGTAGATTAGTGTGATAAATTCTAGTGTTATTGAATTTATAAAAGATGGTAGAACAGTTGGGTATGCTCCAGTAACTGCTGTTATTATTGAAGATCAGGATATGTGATTATGGTAAAATATAAAATAAATTTTTCTGGCATTTATATTATAGATGCAGATTCTGAAGAAGAAGCTGCAATGGAGTTTGCTAGTTTATGTGATTCTATAGGTATAGATTTAGATGAATACGATATTGTTAATTGAGGTGTAAAAATGTCATCCACGTTGGATGAAATATATGCAAGAAAAAAGAAAGATAATGGACAAGCTAAGATTGCTGAGGCTCAGAAGAGACGTTATATCGAAGAGGAAATGAAAAATCTTGGTCTTAGTACAGAGGAATACCAAGAGTTTTTAGATAAAAGAGATAGTTATAAACCAACTTTATTTGATGTTAATTTAGCTTTAGATGATTTTGTTGTTAACGAAACACATAATAGGTTAGCATTATTTACGGCTTTCATTATGTCAAAAATACCTGTCTATATAAGCGGGAATTCTGCCAGCGGCAAAAGCAACCTACAACAGTCGGTTGTTAATCTAGTTATGCCATCAGATGCCCTCATATTGGAAGGATCATCTGATAAGGCGATATTTGATCAGGTTTATCAAATAAAAAAGGCAAAGTATCTAGTAATACGCGAGATTAACAAAATAAATCCTATGCTTGTCGAAATACTTAAAAGTATGGGCGAAAATCAGCCATTTATTTATCGTAGAGCAGGTGGATTAGGAAGTAAATTATCAGAAATAGAAATACCGCCTAGGGTTTTTTGCTTTAGTAAAGCAGATGATAGTACAGACATTAGTATTCCAACCGAATTAATGTCAAGAGTAGTTGAATTAGTTGCAGATGGTAGTCAAGAACAGACTAAAAACGTACTTTCGAGGAAGGCTCTTGATCACGAAAATCCTTTTGATATTCAACAAGTAGATATGGTTAAAAGAGCAATGCTTAGATATCACATTAGTAGTGCCCCAGATTATGATGTGTATATCAACCCTATGTCAACTAAATTAATAGATTCTATCCCCACAGTTTTCACTAGCAGCAGACGCGATTATATAAAATATCTTACTAATATAGGAGGCGTTGCCCGCTATCATTTTAAGGATCGTATAGAGGCTATTATACAAGATAAACGTGTATTGTTTGTAAGTCCGCAGGATGTTTTTATTAACGCTTTAATCTTCAATAAAGTATTAGTACAAAGTTCTCTTCGCTGTTCAGATCTCGAACGATTTATAATTCAAGTAATTAAAGATGGTGGATCTTTATCTAAACAACAAGTTCAAATTGGATTGAGAGATTTAAGTTTAAACTATACTAAAAAAATTATTAATATACACTTAGAACATTTAGAAGATATCGGATACATAGAATCAACTAAAGAAGGTTCTACTCTATATTACACTGTAAGTAATTTTTATAATGAATTTTCTATGAAGATGAATTTTAGAGAAATAGTTGATTATTGTATTGAAACTATGCGGTCAGTTGAACATTATAAACCATATTGCGATGAATATATTAATAGATATTGTACTGATGATAAATTGTTTGTTATAGATCCATTTTCTGGAAAAACGATCAACATGCTTGAATACGATTTTACATCTCCATTAGAAGTTGATCTCAGTGGAACCAGAATGAAACGTATCGATGAAGTAGAGACAGTGAAAAAGAGACCTGTTAATTTAACTGATTTCATGTGATTAAAATGAAGAAAAAATATACAAAACCGGTCTTATTAGATGAGTTATGTAGAGCATATAATGAATTAGGTAGAGTTCCTACAGCAGCTGATATGAAAAATAGTAATGGATTTATAAGTTATACACATTATTATGCGTGTTTTGGATCATTTAATAATGCATTAATAGAAGCTGGCTTAAAAACTAATTTAGTCATAAATTATTCAGAAGAATTTTTATTATCAGAACTTTTAAGATTTTATGAAGAAAATGGAAGATCACCTACAACATTTGATTTTGGGCGTGATAGTGGATATCCAAGTTGTAGTCCATATTTTAAAAAATTTGGATCATGGAATGCAGCATTAGCATTAGTTAATTTAGATATAAATTCTATAAAGGATTACACAAATGAATTTTTACTTAGTGAATTACATAGATTTGTTGTAGAGTTTAATAAAGTTCCATTTATAGATGAAATGTGTCCAAGAAATGGATATCCAAGCAGTGCATCATTTATTAGAAGATTTGGATCTTGGAATAATGCATTAATTGCAGCTGGGTTAGAACCTAATATTACATATCATGTACCAGATGGTACTGAAAAATGTGTTAAATGTGGTACAACAAAATCTACATATTGGCGATATGATGAAGATGACAATTTATTGTGTATAAAATGTACTCGTGCTGAACGTAAATATATACAAGGAAAATTAAATCCAAATAGTAGAACTGGTCAAGGCGCTATATGTGAATATGTTGTAAATAATATTTTAGAAAATTGTATAAACTGCAACGCAGAATCATTTAATTCTAAATATGACTTGATATCGAAAACATATGGAACCATTAATGTAAAATCTTCCAGAATTTTTAAGCATAAAAATAGAAATTCGTATTACTGGAGTTTTAGAATTCCTAAAAGTTCAGAAATCCCAGATATTTATATTTGTTTAGCGTTAAATAATGATAGATCTGAAATTCAACATGTATGGATTATACCAAGTGATTGTGTAATAAATATAAACGGCGGTATAAAAATAACTCTTGGAAAAATAGATAAATACGTACAATATGAAGTAGACGCCACACCATATAATAAAGTATACCAAGAACTTGATATATACACATTGCCAGAGTTTCAAAATATAAACCATGATAATTCAATTAGTGGAGAGTTAGTATGAAAGATTCAGAAGACCTCCCAGGTGCTAACAACATGTTCATTGCACCTGATATAATGGAAAAATATACTCGACTATGTGATGAGAAAGTAGCAGAATTATGTCACCAGTTTCCACATATAAGATGGTCTACTATTAATGAGATATTCAATCAAGGGTTTCTTATTGGTAATGCTTTTATCGTGGAGATGGAGACTGAGGATCAGCTGAAAGATATGTATTTATAAAGGCGATAAAATGACAATAACACCAATATTTACACATAAAGCGACTAAATATAATCCAGATTTACATGTAAATAAAATAGAAGGAGCATGGGTCGAAGAGAAGCTCGATGGACAGGCGATTCAGTCTACATTTAATAATGGAGATATTCGATTATACGCTAATGCAAAAGCAAAAGTGTCAAATCAATTTACTGAATATACAGAAAAATGCCCACATATTGTAGAAGAATTAAAGCAAATTGAATTTGATAATATCCATCTTCAAGGTGAAGTTTATTCTAAACATTTGCCAACAAGCGATGCCAATTGTAGATACACTGTAGGTGTGCTGAAAGATTTTAATTCATATGAGAGACAGTTAAACGAGGGTATGTGTTATTATACAGTATACGACATTCCGAGTGCAAGATATAGTACATATGAAGAGCGTTATAGAATACTGCAGGATATTTTTGACGAACACTCATTTAAATATGTATCTTTAATCCCAATTCTAGGAATAAATGAAAATGGAAGTTGGGTAGATTATTTCAATGAGATTGAAAAACAAGGAAAAGAAGGAGTAGTATTATACTCAGCGAGTGCCTTTTACGCATATCCTAAAAGTGAACATAATATTAAGAATAGTTCAATTTGGAAAATAAAAACGATGGATGAAAAAGAGGTTTGCGTAATAGAAAAAATAGAGGGCACTGGCAAGTTTGAAGGAACAGTTGGAAAGTTGCTAGCAGTAGATGGTAATGGTAAACAATTCTTGATAGGCACTCTGGCTGTAGATGACACAGAACGTAATTATATTTGGAACAACGTCGAGTGCCCCTTTATCATTGAGATGCGATATATGCAAGAGACTGAAGATGATTATCGTCATGCAGTAATGACAAGACTTCGCCTCGATAAAGATGTGGACACCTGGAATCCTGAGTGATTAAAATGATATTAGAATTTGCATTATTTATATGGTTTATTTTTTCAATACTAAATACTACTGGATCTATTAGATCTAAAACAACAGATAAAATTCCAATCAGTACTGGTACGCGTGCAGCATGTTTAGTTATTAATATCATACTAGCAGGTATATTTAGTATTGCATTATATAAACAAACAATTATAAACGATTATCCTACAATAATAAATACAATATTGATTTGGTTTATTATAGATTGCATTATTGGTTCATTAGAAAATATAAAAAATTGGAACGCCGGACATACAGTTATTACACCATTGAGTAAAATATACGCAGCTATTTCAGGTGTTCTAGGAATCTTTGGAGTATTATTCATATGGATCTAAAAACAAACTTACTAGCAATTAAAATTTATTTACAAGCAATATATTTACATTTCAGATATAAACAAGACATTGGTGACATCTACTTAGCATACACTCAGTTCTACGGCAATTACAAAATAGTAAAACAACTGTGTGAGCGATGTTATTATAAAAACGTAGACTTTGGAAAAGCATATGATGATTTGATGGAAGTTAAGATAAAATTAGAAGCATTTGCAAAACGCAGGAAAGATACAGATGTACAAGATTTCCCCCACATTGATGATAAAAAATTGTAATTTCTGGAATACATGGGCATTAGCTTGTTATGCAGTAAGTAAGTATGGAGTAATTGTTCCTTCCGGTCCAAATTATACGAACAATCCCGATTATATTCCTCCTAATATTAAAGAAATTACAGCTACTATTGAGCATGGACCAGAAAGTATTAAACAAATGCTAGAGAAGGCACTCCCGCCTATGTATCCCCAAAAACAAGGTGTTGATAATTATATCAATCAATTGATTCCTGGCACCGAAGAGTTTGAACACGGTAGAACATTTCATTATACATATGGTTTAAGATTGAGAGAATTAAGATGTCCAAGAATGAGTGTTGATAATATTGGTGAGTGTGCATACTCAGATACATGTACTGATATATGTAATAAATATGACGTTAAAACAACAAAAGATGATATAATTTGTTACATGGATCAATTAGAATTTATAGCTGAACACCTCGATAGCTTCAATAAACGTTTAGAAGCTACTACAGTTATACCAGAAATTGATTTATTTGCATCAATATGTGATGAAATGGTACAGTCTATTCCTTGTCTAAGATCATTAAAAATAGAAAACTATTACGATAAATACTACGTAATTATTATGCGGTGGCGCTCAAGAGACTTATATAAAGCACATCCATATAATCTTGTAGGACTTATAAATGCTATTGACTCTCTAATAAAAGAAAAAAGAAAAGAACAGGGCAAATCAGAATTAGAACTTGTTAAAATAGTTGAATTCATAGATTCACTTCACACATACGAAGCCGAATTGGAACAAGCAGCGCGAGTGCCTGTTGAAGCTAAAATTATAAATACATGTCTATTTATTTGATATTAAAAATTTTAATCATAAATAAATAAAGAAAGTTTTAAATACAATAACTCCTTTTACTACTAAAATTATAAAATAAGTTGGTGTATGATATTGGTAAATAGGGATATAAACGTAAATGCAATTATCGAGTTATACAAGAATAACGGTGCTACTGATGTAAAATGCACAAAAGGTACTCGTGGTCTTCATATAGATTTTAAAACTCCTATTGATGATGTTTGGCAATATACATTTATTAAATTTACTCAATAATATATTTTAGTGATTATTATGAAGTATCTTATTGAACTTACTGATGGGTCTAAAGTTAAATGTAATGAGCTGATTGAACAGGAATTTATGGTTAGTGCAATAATAGAACATAAACCAAAATGGTATCAGTTCTGGAAAAGAAGTTGCACTAATGATATGTATACATTTAAATATGACTCTATTAAAGGAATATGGATTAAAGGGCTGAGTGATGAAGAAATGCTTACACATATTGAGAGTATAGACATAGCTATGCAGGGTGCTAAAAAAATGCAAGCAATGTGTGGTGAAGAGTGTGAAGATTGTGATGGCGATGTAGATCCTGAAGCAACACCGAGTAGTTATTTCCAGTTTGCTCCAGTTAACCCTAATATGTATGTATAAGTGATTATTATGAAAACGTGTAAAATATTTTGTATATTTTTTGTATTGATTTCTATTATAGGAATTGCAATGGCTGATACAGGCAATGTACCTGTTACTACCAAATTAACTGTTAATGATAATGATATAAACATAATTAAGTTTTATGATTCAGAATGCGATACATTTAATTATGTAATATTTAATGATAATTCTATGAGTATTTCTACTGTTCACATGGATGATCTAGAGATTGATAATGAACGTAAAGAAGCACTTAAAACTAAATATAATATGTATAATTATAATATAATGTTCGAAACATAAGGTGCAGTATGACACTTAGAATAGGTTTAGTAGGAGCACCTGGAGCTTCGAAATCGACATCTGCAGCAGATGTGTTTGTTCATTGTAAACGAACTGGTATAACAGTTGAGTTAGTAAGTGAAGTTGCTCGTGAAGAGATTAATAAAGGTTGGAAAATTAAAAGTATAGCTGAACAGTTTCTTATAAATCAGAAACAACGTGAAAAAGAAGATATTATCCCAAAAGAAATACAGGTAATGATAACAGATTCACCAGCATTTCTAACATATTATTATGCTCTCTGGAACGCCGAGTGCCCGTCTGATGAAAATCTTATAATGACACATCTATATTCAGAATTTCTTAAAGATTTAAAACGATATGACCATGTGATATATCTTAATCGTGTTAAACCATATGTAAAGGATGGTACAAGAGTACAGACAGAAGAAGAATCTGATGAAATAGGTGTTCATTTAAAAACACTTTTAGATATGCATCATGTTAATTATATAGAATTAGATGGTAATGAAGATGCTGTTAAATGTATAATGCAGATTATTGAATGTTCAGTTGGCGATACATAATGTTTGAAGGTGTAGTATTATCAGATGTAATAACATGGTATATTATGCCTAATATAATTGCTCAATTTTTTATGATGATTAATAAAGCATATTATGCAAATATTATATATATACCTGGATATTTGTGTATGTTTTATCATAACTTTCAAATAGACGATCCAAGTCAACAATTTTATTTTATATTTTTTGAAATAAGTTCAATAATAGGTGTTATTTATTATAATTATGTAATACGTAAAAATGTGTTAAGGTGCAAAAATGAAAATTAATGATATTATTACTAGTGAACCGATAGGTTATTTTATTAATAACAGCGGATTCGATAATCAGCTATTTAAAAAACACGATTCTGATAGCGGACAAGACCTTTGTGTCGATCTATTATCTCCAATTGTTATTTACTCAAAAGATCAAAAACTTATAATTGAAAATGATCATGATTACGATGGTGAAGATTTAGAAGTAGTATTACCAGCTAGGTCAAGAGGTATATTCAATACAAGGACAAAGGTTAAACTTCCTGATAATCACGTTGGTCTTATCTGGGATAGATCAGGTTTAGCTGCAGATTATGGTATATCGACAGCAGCAGGATGTATTGACGCAGGCTATATTGGCTATATAAAACTTGTAATTCATAATCATTCTGATGTAGACTTTGTAATTAAAGATGGATACAGAATGGCTCAGCTACTGTGCCTCCCTTGCAATATGAACAGATTTATTGAAGTTGATTCGTTTGAAGAAACTGATCGAGGGTCAGATGGATTCTCAAGTACA
>Ga0116192_1002544_pt1 | contig 12051 bp, 7 predicted proteins | sample AD_UKC113_MetaG_FD_89876 | JGI IMG/M metagenome (GOLD analysis project Ga0116192, IMG submission 89876) | Active sludge microbial communities of municipal wastewater-treating anaerobic digesters from Hong Kong - AD_UKC113_MetaG | ecosystem: Engineered > Bioreactor > Anaerobic > Digestate | place...
CTTTGTTCAATTTGGAACCATATTAATTATAAGTCGCTATATTGTAAACTAAAATATAAAATCAATAGTTTATAATAATATTCGTCGTTTTTTCTAATTATGTATTTTTTTTTTTATCATAATATAAAAATATTAATTCCAAAATTATTTGAATTCTAATGTCATGAAATTAGGACTTTGTTCAATTTGGAACCATATTAATGTCAAGACAGCAATTTTTATTTTAAAACTTTTATGGAATAATTATTCTTAATTGCTATATTGTAACCTTTATTTAATACTTGAATTAATTTAATATTATGTTACAACTTCCTAAACTATTATGATTTTTTTTTATATCAAAACATTTATTGTATTGTACTAAACAACTCTATTTATAGATAGAGCTGAACAATCCAATCTAATGATTGGTTGTGTACAATTATTTTGCAATATATTAACATTCTATTCGATTGTGTTAGAAGATCATTTTTTAAAAATGAAATTTAAACGTATAAAAACATCTACAAAATTATATTGTTTCATATAATTTAATGGCTGTTACAGTTGAAACATTTAGAGAATACAAACCTAGTTATTTTGAAGTGATACTTCATTATTATCGTAGTTTTATTACTTTTATTGTATTTGGTTATCGTAAAATGAGGGGCACACCAATATTTGCACCAAAAAGCTTTTTGCATAGTTTCTTTGATTTTACATTATTTGACAAACAAACAATGGCATTCTATGCAAAATATCCTATGACTATTAATTCAATTATAGATCCTGAAATTACAAACGAACTTTTTAAAAATCATCGTAGTGACCCGAATAGTATTTTTAAAGGCAATAATGTTATGAATAGGTTTCTCGAAATTATTCAAATAATGTATCCTGAAAGTAATATTCAAGCTAATGATTGTATATTAACATGTGATGAATTTCACACTAAAATTTACCACAAGTTCATTTACAAATATTTGTCTCAAAAAACAATTGAAGAAAGAAAAGAAGTTATTAACCAAAACATAATAAGTAAATTTAGTAATCTGGACGGTTGTACTATTGATTTGTATGATATTATTAATAACTTTGTTTGTGATAATTTTACGACAATGTTTTTTGGTAATACTTACACACAAGAAGAAACATCATTTTCCAATTGTTGTTCAAAAATTAGTGAGTATATTCATCATAATAGGATGAATACTATTATGAGTAAAAAACTTTTTAATGATGAGCTTTACGATGATAATCTTCATAATATGAAAGCTACAATAGAAGTTTTTAAAAATATTATTAATAAAATCATTGACGAAAACAAACAACTTTTTGATGAAGAAAACTTTACAATATCCCAACGCCAAGCATTTGTTCCAATAATATTGTTCGCTGGTCAAGAAACAACGAATGTTTTGGCTACTTATGTGATATATACTTTAGGAAAAATAAAGGACTTAATTAAAGAAGGCAGACCTACATTTAAAAATGATGAGCAAAAACTAAATAAGGTTATTGATAATATTTTTAATCACAGTTTAGCCTCTTGTACTCCAGCTCATGGTATTGCTAGAATTTTAAGATACAATACTAAAATTACTTCAACTGATGGAACAAGTAAAATTTACAAAGAAAACACAGTAATAGGTCCAATGCCTTGCCATATTGCAAAACGTAATTTTAAATCCTCGGTAATAGACTATAACGTCTTTATTCCTTTTGGCAAAGGGAAACATAGGTGTCCAGGTGAACATTTAGTTTTAATGGAAATTAAAGAATTGATTAAATATTTGATATGTAACTACGATATCGAAACTAATGCTAACAAAATTAATTTTGTTCAACATATGACACAAAAAATTACAACAAAATTTCTTACAACTTTTCATAAAGTTACAGAGTGAATATTTTAATTTTTTAACTAATTTTTTTATCCAAATAATTTTTAAATAATAACACAACAGATTCCAATGCTGCTTCCATCCATCCTTGTTTAATACCTATCATTTCTCCGACTATATAAATTCCTCTTTCAGGATTCATATGTTTGATAATCCATTCTGTTCTATCTTGAGTACAAGGTTCATAATAATGTATGCCTTCATTCCAATATTGGTGTACAGAATCTAAAATATTAACATCAAGTTCTACATTATTTTCTTTTAATAATTTTTTCAATACATGATTAACTATATTAGGTGATTGTTTTTGTTCGCTAATCTCATGCACATTTTTCCAAAATTCAGCATGATAATTATCACAATAGACCAACATAATAATATTTTTGTTTATTTTAATAATTTTTTTAATTTCATTGTTAACCATAATAGTACCATTTTTAAAAGCTGATAAATTGTCTGAATAAACATAATTACGATAAAAAGGAACAGATTTAATTTTATTGAGGAAATCATAATCAAAGATGTTTTTCAAACAATTAACAGTTGTGGCTGTAATAATATTGTATGCAAAGTAATGGTCATTAACACTAAATATCTCTTTATTATTGCATAAAACTCTTTTAACATTTTGAACTTTGTAGTTCAATAAAATATTTTTATTTTTGCTTAGTTTATCTATTAAATCCTTAAAACTAAAAAAATAAATAAATGATGGTTCTCTTTTAAGATCATCAATTGGATATTTTAAAATAAAATCGTTGATATCTTGATTATAAAAATCAGAAAAGTCTGCGTATAAGTAAAAGAGTTCAATAAATTCTGGCGAAAAATGTTTATGAAGAAACTTATCAACTGTTAACTCAATACGACATTTATTTGAAAATTCAGAATTAGTTTCTTTATCATAAGTGGTTTTGATAAGATTTATTGCTTCATTCATATCAAATTTTGGTAAGTAATTATCGACGTGAATTGATTCACTTTTATTAATTTTAACTTGGTGTCTTTTCAAAATATTGATCATATTAGGACAAGTCTCATCAATAATGCCTGCTCCAAGTTTTACGCTTGTACCATGAAATTCTTGTTCTTTCATTCTGCCACCAAGATAATCGTTTTTTTCCAACAATAAAATATTTAAATCTCCATTTTTTTCTTGTAAACGTTCATACGTATAAAGTCCAGCTAAACCTCCACCAATAATAATATAATCATACACTAAAGATGTGCAAGTAGTCATCATGTAAGTATTTGTTTTAAAGGTTAATATATCTATATTCTCTTAAAAAAAATGATATTTAAATATATTTTATATATTTACATCTTTTAATCTTGGTTTGATATTAATATCATAGTATGAGCCTAAATAAAGATAATTTATTTGAAGATCCTATTTACAATCAAAATGATATAAATAAACTTCCAATTATACTATTTGACAATTCATCTTCGACAGCGAACAAATTTCTAGATGGTAAAAATATTTTTCAAAGTTATTCAATTATTACAACATTATTAGAACAAAAAGGAATTGATAGTTTTAGAATGATGTTATGGAGTGATAAAGTTAAAATTATTGAAGGCATTTTAAGTATCGATAAATTATCTTTAGCACTTTCAAAGTTTGGTTCGAGTGGAGGCACATATTTGAATCACGCTTTTAACAATATTCCAAAAAGTTGGCTAGAAAACGAATCTAATGATATTTATATTGTTACAGATGGGGAAGTTAATGATCGGTCAGACTTTTTAACAAATAGCATTACAACTTTCATAGAAAATAACAAAAACACTAATATTTATATAATTACTTTTGAAGCGAACAATAAAGATTATTATAAACATGGTTGTAATGTCACAAATATTTTGTATGATATAATTCAAAAAAATAATTTGACAAATCACATTAAACAGTATTTGTCATACAATAGAGTTTATCATGATGTTCCATTTATTAATTTTTCTGATATTAAATTAGTTAGAAATTATGTTCAGTTTAAAGACAAATGTTTTCATATTGATAATTTAAGGAAATTTATAAAATATATTGATAATATTGTTGCGAATATAAATGATGTAAATATGTTGAATAATTTATTATTCAACTGTTGTTCAACAATTCATCAAATAGCTGAACTAAAACCTGATATAAAAAAGGATAATATTATAGAATTATTTGCAAGAATATTTTCTACTAAATTAGAATATTCTAATGTTATTAATAAAATTAGCAACCAAGTTAATAAAATAAAACATGGTTGTGCAGACTCTTACAATCTGTATATTAGTAACAAGAAAAAATTATTTGAAATAACCAAAAAAAGTTTAAATAATTCGGTTAGTAAGAGTATTACAACCAATAACGAAGGTTTTTTGTCTATACTATTACCTCTTAAAAAACAAACAACACATAAATATCAAAGTGAATATGTTATGTTATGTGCATCAAATCTACATAAATTGACGAGTTACAATATTGATAATTTTGAATATTCATCTGCGGCGATTAATATAGGTGCTTATGCTGTACCTATAGTTCCTGATACAACGAATATTACAGATTCGAATGTTAAACAATATATTAGACAATGGTTATATGCGATTTATTCAAATTATTACGGCTTTAAAGCTAATAGTGATATCTTATTATACATGTTTTTGACAGATATGTTAAAAGTAATACTTTCTAATGTTAAAGAAAGTGTCAAAATGGTTTATAGAAATTTGGGTTTTCTTATGTTAGATCGTGTATATTTTAATACAGGAATGAAAGAAATTGTATATTTACATAGTGATAAACCACCACTTCCAAACTCGCGCGATAGTAACGAAATGAGAATGATTTTTGAAAGTTGTAGTGCTAAAGCATTTGGTATAAATAGTATATCAGCTTTTACACTATGGTATGCTATTGTACTTGCCCTCAATGATAAAAAACTTGTTGAAAATCAATTACAATTTTGTCAAAAGGATATTGCCGCAGATTTTGGTGACATAAATGCATCAAATTTGCTAGTATTTCTAAGCACAAAATATTCAATAAAATGTACATTGTATGATATTAATGATTGTGTTGATTTAGAATATATTTGTTATTTAACTCTTGATGATACTTCTTTAGAAGGGGGTTATAAAATATTATCACATCAAGTTACTAATCAATCAAAAGCGCTTTGTGATCCCAAGTATGTGATAACAAAGGAAGCATATGATTCTTTTAAGGAAAATCGCAAAATGATATGTCCAATATGCATGAAGAAACTAACCACCAATGATTATATTGTTGTTGGACCTAAGGAAACAAAGGAAAATGTAGTTAATACCGCAGATAATATTGGAAAAGATATTAATGGTAAAATATTAGATTGGTTTAGAAAAGATTATGAGGACATAGTTAGTCCAACTAAAATGATATTTAATATTATGAAAAATGGATACGATAGCTTGCAATTTAAGAATACTAATTTATTAGCTATTGATGATTTAGATTTTATGGTTAAAACATGTAAATTTACAGATAATATGATAGTTAAATCATTAGAGAATAATAATATTAGTGTCAAAACATCATACGAATTTACTAACCTTGTGTCAAAATCACATTCTTTTCTAAAAACTTTTAATTGGAAAAATATGTGTATTGCTGGAGGTTATATAAAATCAATATTATTATGTCAACCAGTTAATGATATTGATATATTCTTTTACGGAATAGATAATAATGAAATTATTAATAAAGTAAAAGAGATAATTAAAAATTTACAAGAATGCTTTTCTAATAAATATATCCTTTTAGCAAACAAAAAGGATACACAAGTTATTGAAATATTGATTATTGATATTTTGGATGTCGATTCTGATTATGACGAATTATTAGAAAAAGATAGTAATCAAAATAATGATTGTAATCAAAATAATGACAATCATGATAAAAGTAGCAAAAATTATTATTTTGAACAATTAAATTCTGGAAATACAAGTCCAGAAATACTCCAAAAATTTAAAGTTTTACACAAAGTTCAACTTATTACGAAGCAAAACAAAGATATTTATGATATTATCAACAACTTTGATTTAATATCATGTATGGCTGCATACGATGGTGTTAATTTAGTATTTAATGAACAAGGATACTTATCGTACAAATATATGTTTAATGTTGTTAAAAAAAATTATAGTTATGTGACATTGTGTAGATTAATCAAATATTATGATTATGGTTTTAACATTGCCTCACATAAATATAAAAAAATAGGAGAAAATGCAGAAATATACTCACTATTTGACTTTTTTAAAATTACATTTAGGGGGGGTAGTGCGGCAGTAAATTTGCGTGAAATTACTGGTTATGAAAAAGATGGTTTTTATTTCAGTAATGGATTAGCAAGATCTAATATTATTGAAATAACTAAATTGACACTAAATAAATCTAATGATAATAGTAATAATAATAATGATAATAATACTACAAATAAACAAAATACAAATAATGGATATTACGGTTCTATTACTGGTTTCGGAACTGATAAAGCTTTAATTACATTGATTAGATATGCAGAAATTAAAAATAAAATAGAAGATGGTAATATAATTTGGAAGATATTTTCTATCACTAAAAATAGTAATATAATTCATCAATTTTTAGAACATATGCCCTTGCGTATTATAACTAACATATAAAAGAGCAAAATTAAAATATTGTTTTAATAATATTATTATTTTTTTTTATAAGCAAGTAATATACATTTAGGATGAACAACAACTTTATCGACAATGCCGATGGCGAGATAGTGAAAAATTTGAATGAAATACTAAAGAGTATTGTAGAAGCAATCCAAAAAATGCGAGAAGAATATCGTCTTATTGAAAATAATAATGATCAAGAAAGTGACATAAAAAAAAGAGAATTAATAGAAATTTTTTACAATTTGACTAATTTTGATAATCAAATAAAAACCCTTAAAGGATACGTAGAGAATAAAGAACCCCTAAAAAATTATGAAGAATTAATAAAAGATATTACGGATAGATTAGCATATTACGGCACCATTAGTAAACAAATAGGACGCACAAATGCTGCTGGTAATGAACATATTATTACAATGTACAAGAAAATACATGGTCTTGTCGGAATTGTAATAGAAGATATATCTAAGCAATCGCATGTGTATAATTCAAATAATAATATAGTTTTAAATGATACAAATGGTACAATCAATCCATTTGCAACCCAACAACCACAACCACAAAATGATTCATCATTTGGATCATTTGTTAATTCATTCATGCCACCACAACCACAACAACCACAACCACAACAACCAAAACAATCACAACCATTAAAAGATTTTTCACTATTTGGCATGTTCGAACAACAACCACAACAACCACAACCACAACAACCACAACAACCACAACAATCAGAAGATTTTCCATCATTTGGTATGTCCAATCAACAACCAAAACAATCACAATCAAAATCAAAATCAAATTCACAACTACAACCAAAACAATCACAACCAAAACAATCACAAGATTATTTGAATTTTAATATGTTTAATCAACAATCAAAATCACAACCGAAAAATAACACTATTGACTTTTTCAACATATTCAATAATAACAATAATAATAACAATAGCAATAATTCTTCTTCAAGTAGTTATGTGGTTGACGATGACGATGATGATGATTACAGTTCAAACAATTTTTCGCATTCACAAGGATCTCAGGAATTACATCAATCACAACAAACGCAAACTACTAAGATATCTGAACTCCTCAATGCTATTGCGGAATATGAAAAGAAAATTAGTAAAGAACACACAGATTGTGATGCTAATATGCCAATGAATAAGTGGTATTTCGAAAGAGACATAAATGGAGTTGGACATTATTATCGTGTTGATAAAACAGGTAAAAAAAATGAGGCATCACTTACGATTGACAACACATGTAAAGCTTTAGGCTTAGATGAAAATAAATGTTTGAAATTAGTTGGAATTTTAAGTGACGAAAATAAAACAAATCAAGTTGCTAATCTCAAAGATTTTATTAAGGGTGAAAATAATATTATCACTTTAGCTAATAACACTCTAAAGCAAATCCACCCTAAATTTGTGCTTGAAATACTTCATGCATTCGATTTTACTTTTGATCCTGAAACTAAAATGATTAATAGTGTTGATAATTGGTTACGAAACGTATTACCAAAATACTTCGATAATAAGAAAGCAGATATGAACAAGTTTATTGTCGATAATAGTAATTTGCTTGATTTATTAGCTTGTTTTGTTAATTTCATTAATAATAATCAAGGCATCTTACATCCAGAAGAATATTACACTAAAGATACCTACGAACAACGACTTCAAAATATAATTCCAGATGTTTCGATGGATAAAATATATTCAATACAATTTGATAATACACCTCAAGCAATTAAATATTTTGGTAAAGCTAATGCATTTACAGATAATTCAAATAGCTTGCTTCGATTTTTGATTGATGGTCCTAATATTTCAGGTTTGGTAATTCCAGGACAATATGGAGGGTGGCAAGGACAATATGGTGGTGCTAACCCAAGTGTTATGGTTGATGGTACTAGCTTTAGATTTCAATTAGGTGGGTTTAATAATTCAAATCCTGAATGTGGATCTCAATATGCCAGAAATATGTACAATAAATTTAAACATGATATTAATTCGTGTGGCAAACAATTAGCCAAGAAAGACGAAGATAACTTCAATAAAATGCTTAACAATCTTAAACGATATGAAACTGAAGTACACAAATATCTTTCTAACATTAATGCATATATTAAAAATAATGGTGATGTTTCAAATACAAGGGAAGTAGTCACTCAACGTGAAATGCAAGAATACATTAAAAATTATAAAATGTATAATCAAAAATATCAAGGACAAGAAAATAGAATATTGAGAGCTTTGTTTAAAATAGCAAGTTATTCTGATAATTTAGATTCAAGGGAAAAAAGTAGAAACAGAGAAATTGTTATGGAAGACATTATTTAATAGGTAATTATATAGTTCATATATGTATGTATTTTTTGTATTAAAAAAAAAATGAAAATATATTTTTTATGATAATCCATTTTTATACTATTTTAATAAATCAAATTAAAAATGTACGTTAGTCCTTATACTAGAATTGTTAGTTGTCCTTATGGGTTCGTCAAAATTAATAATAATAATAATCGTTGTGTAACCAATACTTTTATTGACATTAACCCTGTTAATAATTGTGGATATGGTCGTGTATTCACTACTACTTTTATTAACAATATCCCTCTTCAAAACCATGTAGAAGAAGTTAGTATTCAGGAACTGTATGATTATTATGACTTCGTCAATGGACAACGGATACGACGTACTCTAACCCCAAAATTCTCAATTCCTTCAGAATTATACCAAATTAAGGATGTAATAATTTCAAAAAATTATCCACCTCTTTTTCTTCGAAAAGATAGTTCAGGAAAATGTAATATTCACAAATATTATCCTAACCATAATACGTCAGGCACTTACAATCAAATCACAAATCAAATCACAAATTAAATTTATCATTATTTTTTATCATTGACCATAAATATAAATAATACACATTAATTAAAAATCTTTAATATGCAAGTACAACAAAAACAATTGTAGTCATAAAATTTTCAACAAACTAATATATATTTGTTACAAAAGCATAAGAAAAGAAACAAATAAATAAAGGACACTAAAACAAGACACAAACTTAAATTTATTGTTATTATTTTAAAAGGTGAACATACTAGTTATTATGTACTAATAATAAAAAAAATTAAGTTTGACAATCAGAAATTAAAATAGCACAAACAATTGCTAACAACCAAATGATAAAGCACAGTGGAGTCGCAATTTCTAAAAGTAAAATAAGATATTTAAAATCTTTGTTTTTGCCAACTATTTTTATTTTATGTAAAAAATCAATATATATTCCTAATAAGTTGTTAATTATGTATGTATGTGTTTCGTTGAAATATCGTATAAATTGTAATTTGTTAAAATATTCTTTGTATAATTGTTTGTACATGATATTAATTTTTTCGGTATTTTTTTTTATAGATGTATTGTGGTGTCTTTGAATTATAACTTTGTTTTTAAAAAATATGTTATTGTTTTGTATTGTTAATTTGAGTGGCAAACTTGAAGTTTTGAAATATTGGATTGTATGAGTTTTGGAGTATGGGCTCATATTATTGAAAGGTTGCAGTATTTTTGAAAACATACGATACAAATTAATATTACTAAGTAAATTTAAGTTTTTTTTGAATTAAACTTTCAATTTTACTAAAATTGAAAATTAATAGTAATAAGAGGATTATGTATCAGTAACAGATATTAATACATAGTGTTTTTAATGGATAAATTTCGTAAACTCAAAACAAAACTTAAGTCAAAAAAAGAAAAGTCAACAAGTACAAAAACATTAAATTTACAACCGACTGGTTTTTCTCAAATACTAAAACTCAAAGAAAATTTAAATAAGGAGGATTTTAATATTACAACCACTAACGAAACTTTTGATAATCCGATTTTTAATAAAACTAAAGAATATAATCCGATTTACAACGTATCTTATGAATTACCAAAAAATCTCGTTCAAAATGAATTTATTCTTCCAAATGTTGGCGACGATTTTAATAAAAGTCTTGATTTGAATCAAATTAATAAAGAATTGATAGCTTTAAAATCGAATGTTTTTATTGCTGAGGATTTAATTAGAAAATTTCAACATGATATTGATGATGATGAAATTAAAAATATTAATAAAATTATTAAAACAGTAATGTATGTTGCTAGTCAAGTTCATCATGCGATAATGTATGTGCAAATATCAAGAGAAATTGAGGAAGATGAAACAGATATGTATGATTATCTAGGTAAAGAGCTAACATATCAAATTATGAAGATTAGTAATATGAAGCAACAGTTTACAATGTCTCAAAATAAATTTTTTAGTGATAAAATGAAAATTATTAAGCCTGATATGACTAATGAAGAAATCAATAATATGTTACACAATTCACAGTACACACTTGATAATCCAGAAGATGATGAGACATGTATGATGTTTGCTAAGCAAATAGTAGCTGATAAATACAAACGTGAAGAAGCTAATTTAGCGTTACAGTTTGCAATGGAACAAAAAAAAGAGTTGTTAGAGATTGAAAAATCAATTGCTCAACTTCATCAGATGTCAATTGATTTACAACAGTTAATTTGTGGTCATAGTGAAATGATTGATAAGTTAGAAGAAAATATATTGAACGCAGTTAAATATTCGGGTAAAGGATTGCAAATGTTACAAACAGCAGAAGCAAATAAAATAGCATCTAGAAAAAAGAAAATTATTACGGGTGTTATTATTGCTGTAGTAGCAGGTGTTGCAGTAATAACTATTGTTGGTATTGCCGTTGGTGTGATGTGTTTTGTTGGTTAAGTTATTTTTTTTATAAAATTGAATTTTATTTGTTCAACTTCCTTTAATTAGTAATAATTTTGTAAATCCAAAAATACAATATTATAAAAAATGTTAATATTTGCAATAAAACAAAATTTTACTGATATTATAAATTTAATTAATTCTGAAGACAACAATAAAAAAATCCTATTTTTTGATGATTTTACTATGAAAATAATTAATTATTTTAGTATTCATGAATTACAACAATTGGGTATAGCAAGTAATTCACATATTAATACACTAATTAATGATTTAAACGATAATAATGATACAATTGAAATGCGTTATCATGTAATTTACTTTCTTGCAAAAGAAAGTGTCAATAATTTTGCTACTATTATAAATCAACAAATATTATATTTTGGTAATAAGTATCTCATAACAAATGATATTAGTATTATTAGCGACAAATTTAATAAAATATATTATATGTGTATAAGTAATGTTTTTAACGAAAAAACATTTACATGTCTTTTAGAATCAAATAATTTATTTGGTTATGATAACAAAACATCATATCAGACAAGTTGTGCAACGATAAATTCAATTTGCGATATCTTAAAAATTCAAAACAAATTATTTCCCCAAATTTATAGTAACCACCATATTTTAGCGTCAACAAGTGAAACTCAAAAATATAATAAGTTACATTTAC
>Ga0116192_1002545_pt1 | contig 12049 bp, 9 predicted proteins | sample AD_UKC113_MetaG_FD_89876 | JGI IMG/M metagenome (GOLD analysis project Ga0116192, IMG submission 89876) | Active sludge microbial communities of municipal wastewater-treating anaerobic digesters from Hong Kong - AD_UKC113_MetaG | ecosystem: Engineered > Bioreactor > Anaerobic > Digestate | place...
ATTTCCCTAATTTCCCTACGAAAAGATTTGTTAATTGATCAAGCTGTGCATGCCCCCTCATGTTTTGCGGCAAAATAGATTTGGCATGGGAGACGGTTTAGTAGTCAAGACCAAATATAGCCCTCTTTTAAGGTGTATTTCTTTTAACATGCCGCACCCACTGGTAGTTGATAATAAGCCTCAAAAGGCGTATCATATACCCCTAAGCTCTGATGCAACCTCACTTCATTGTATTTACGGATAAACTCCCCGATACTGGCTCTGCACTCAGCTACCGTCTCATAGCATTTGGTATAGACTTCCTCATACTTTAAGGTCCGCCAGAACCTCTCCACGAAAATATTATCAATCACCCGTCCTTTCCCATCCATGCTGATCCTTATCTCTTTCCTCTGGAGTATAGAGAGAAACTCAGAGCTCGTAAACTGGGCTCCCTGGTCAGTGTTGAAGTATTCCGGGCAGCCACTCTCCAGAGCCTCTTTTTAGACCTCACAGCAAAAGCCAGGCTCCAACGTATTGGCTAGCCGCCAAGAGATTATATAACGGCTGTAAACCTCCATCACTGCCACTAAATAAACAAACCCATGCTTCAATCTGATATAGGTAATATCAGCTGCCCAGACCTTGTTTGGCCGGTCTATCTCTACCTCCCGGAGTAGATAAGGATAAATCTGATAGCCTTTGGCTGGAAGACTCAATCTCTTCCGGGGATAAATCGCTTCTACCCCCAGAAGCCTCATCAGATTCCTTACCCTTGAGCCGCCCAATTCTGTATCCACGTCGCCCCAGCTCCCGACCCATCCTCCGACTTCTGCTTCCTCGAAAATACGCCCCCGACGTTCTCTAAAAGTTGCCTCTTCCACTTCATTATCAGGTTGGGATGTACCTCAAACTAAGCTGCTATCTCAGAAATCGTCTTCTCCCCTTTGGCCGCCTCCAGCGCCATTCTGGCCTTGAACTGGTCATCATAAGTCTCACGCTTTTTCATCTGTGTTTCCTTCTATCTTATTCTAAGGAAAAAACACCTTATTTTGCGACCACCTTTAGTCTGAATTTCCTAGACCATTATACAAAGTTTACATGGCTTTGTTCTTCATTTTATTCCAATGTTAGAGATAATGTTATCTATATCGAAAGTTATCTGATTCTAGAAAGAACATCCAGAACTCAGTATAAAATGTGATAAAGGAATAACATGCCTCTTGGCCTAAAACTGCCGTTATTATAGATTCTCTTGGATCAAAGGCTTATTATAGTTAAATGGACAACAATATTTTTTATCTTTTGAACTTTAAATTTAAAACTACCTTTCCTTGGCAGGAGATGCCTCAAGTAATAGATGCAGTAATAAATCTGGCAAAGTTCATAATATATTAGCAAATCTTTCTGCCATTTTCAGCTGGCTATATTCCCTTACCTTGACGTCAATTCCCTCGTATGGCACGAATCCATATTTTTTATATAGACCGTAAAGGTGAGTTAAGCAATCACGAACACTGGGAATATCAGAAGCATGATAACCCGCGCCTGTTTCCTCTAATAGGTTCGATAGCGCACCTTTTGGCCCACCTATAGCTAGGATCGGCCTCTTTGCAGCAAGATATTCAAACACTTTTGCCGGCAACGTTCCTATCTCATCAGGATGGTTCCAATTTAGTATTAGCAATATCTGCGACTCCCTTTGGTTTCTCAATGAGATATCTCTTGGAACATAGCCATTGATTTCAACCATATCAGACAAACCCAGCTTATCAACTTCTTTTTGCAACCATTCTTCTTTCGGGCCATAAAATCTTATTTTTATCTTAGAACGCTCAATCGTATGCTCTGATATTAATTCTTTTATTGCAATAAAAAGATTACTTGGATCGCGCTTGCCTCGATATAATGTTCCTGTATAGGTAATCGAGAAGTCTTTCGTCAACTCTGGATTAAATAAAGTATCTTCTAAATCATACCCATTAGGAATTGCGACTACCGACTTTTTTTGATGGAATAATCTTAGCTTTTTAGCCCATGGTTCAGATACAGTTACGAGCAAATCAGCATTGAATAAAGTCTTTCTTTCCAGCTTTTCTTCAATCATTTTTCGCATCTTTAAAAATGGGTAGTAATGATTTTGAGTCCACAGATCGCGAAAATCAGCAATCCATTTTATTTTATGCTTTTTTTTTAGCTCATTTGCAATCAAATGGCACGTTACAGGACCTGAAGTACTAATTATTGCATCTATCTTCTCTGAATTTAATAAATGATCTCCCGCAGTTATTGCATGCTTTAACCAATATCTTTGATCATCCGGGTAACAAACAAAGGTTTTTATCATATCCACAATTTTGTTATATATATTATGTCTTTTCTTTTGCATAAAATTAGGTAGCTTGATTTGTTCTTTGAATGCCACCTTCGCTTTTAAACCCAGCTTATCCTTTAATAAGTCAGTCACATCACCCGGATAATCTGTCTCAATTATTCTGACGTTATTAATGATGTTATAGGGAAGTCTGACAGTTAGGATAATTGGTTCCCAGCCAAAGTATGGAAGATATTTAGCCAAACCGTAGGGCCTCAAAGATCCAACCTGCGGGTGCGGAGGAAAATAATATGTAATTATCATCACTCTCTTCATCATATGACCTATATGTTCATGAACTTAACGCTCGGTCAATTCTATCAACTTAGATTATGTATCCCCACATAAGATGCATTTTGGTCTTGACTACTAGACCATCCCACTATTTATGTAAATGCTTTCTAACCAAATAGATATTTATGTTAAAAACATTCATTATTGCATACACGATACCTAACTATATAAGCTCACAAATAATTTTTTCTCCATTTTGGGCCTTTCTACCCTCCTGTTTCACCTGATATTGATAAGTCTTAACGCCAATAAAAACCTTTACAATCTTATAGAATAATTGGTTCGAAATCTTTATCTTAAAGATCTTATCTATTCCCTTTATTCTTCATCATAGCTCCTAGCTTTGTCCAATCAAGGAAATTTATTACAACATATGCTGAGACCTCTGCTCTTTGCCTTCTAATACCTGTCTAAATCGTCGGCATCAATATGTACAACAATAAATCTTCAAAAGACATGCCAGCACTGAAACGCTATCTCCCGCAATATCAAATTTTCATTATCGTTCTATTAGCAATTGTGCTCTAACAGTATGGATAGGATTATTCCATATCCTTCATTCTATAGAAATAACTAGACTACGAACCAATGCAGATGCGCTCTGCCTTATCTATTTCGCCATTCATTTTTTAAATCTCGCTGGAAAATAATCTAATGCATGCCGTTAGGCGGAACCTTTCCGATTAGCCTACCCAATTGTGATATCCAACGTTTCTGTACAATTGCTCGAGTAATGACTCCCATTGTTTGCTCTGCTTCCCCCATACCGTAAAAGCCAAGAGAGCTTTTCGCCTTCATTGTTTAGACCTTATCATTATATTAATAACTCCATTTTATAGAGGGATGTTTGATAAGCTATACTTTTGCGAGTCGCGACCTCATAAATCCATAAAAGCATTTCAGTCTTTTGTTGTTCTCCATAAGAAGAAGAATAAGATGAAACAACTCTTTTAAAAGTTCCATTAAATAAAGATCCGTTTATGAGCTTTATACCGAGTGAGCAATTGTTCCCATATGAGATGACTATGACAGGTTCATCCTTTGTCCCTTCTATCTTGGTATTTAAATTGGGGGCAAGATTTAGCAATATCTCTATATGGCAAGAAATCTGCTCTTCTGGAAGTCTTGAGATTATCAAATTGTCTTCAATTATCCATTGAGAAATTGCCTTCTGAAAACGGATGGAACGTCTATGTATGATCGGTAAAGGCTGCCTTTGATAACCTAAATGTTCACCTATAAAAAAATCAGTGTCGTAATCACTTTTCCAGCATAAGCACTGTGCTTGCGAATCATCCGCCATTCTAAATAATTGGCGCTTAAGTAACCTATTTTGTTCTTCACCGTTTATCATTATTGTGTTATGAGCTTTCGTTGATCTAAACTTATTCCTGCTGTTTGGCTCCGCTGTATACGTATAGGTTCCAGTATCGACTATAATATCAACTGCATCTAGGCATAATTCAAAGCTAAGTTTGTCATTATGGCAGTGCCCCCCAAGTCCACTCTGCCCGTTAGGGCCGCAGGAAATAATCATATAATCTTTGTTATTCCGCATGACAAAAATACCTGAGTCTCGAAAAGCCTTGCTACCTATTTCATGCAAGGATCTCCCACGCATCGCCTCATAACGCAAGTAAGATTCTGGACCAAATAGCCATAGGCATTCAGGTGCGAAACCAAATTCAGCTACTTTATAAGCAGGGTCATTATAATAAATTGAAGCATATCCTAGAAGATATGTCATATCGAGGATTTCTCTTTTATTTAAAATGTGCACGCGGCCGTTATCATTATCTCCAATCTGTGGCATCCGACCATTAGGTTTTAGCACGTATAAGACAAAATCAAACATCTTCTTCATTTTTTCATTAAATGTCGTCGGAAGTTGAACTCCATTCAAGTTCAACAGTAGGGCTGGATAAAAAAAGAGCTCGGTTGCAAGTCGATGGTAACAGGTAGAAGCCTCAAAGTCCATACCATCATCATAGACCTGTTTTTGCATCTCATTTATAAGCTCCCGGATGCCATAATTCCTCCACATTTTTGCTTCTTTAAACTCAGGAAATGTAACCCCGAGGTAAATCAATCCCGCCAGATCAGCAAGATAATGATTGTTAGTAATTCCCCTATTCTCTAAATTGGCCATGATGTGGCGCCCATGAATTAGAAGGCTTTTTATGAATTTAACCATGAATCTATCTGTAAGAGCAGGAGAATCCTTGAAGAAGTAAAAGCCCAAGATCCAATTGCAAATCCGGATGGCTACGTCCATGGTACAGGCCCAGTTGACTCCAAACTTCGGCGGATTGCGATCAATCCAGTCGTCAACCTGCTTTACAAATTCTTCTACGTAGCTTTGACTGCCAGTAAGCCAATATGCCTGACCCAATGTCGTCAAATGCTGAAATCTCGAAAGTTCCCACGGGACCTTGATATCAGCTATACCATAGGGTATCTTGATCTCCTTATAAAACTTATCTGGTTTCCAAGAGTATCCAATCTTAAAATCGAAGTGCCAAGGCAGGTAGCCACAATTTTGTCGACCACCTTGCAAGCGTATAAAATCATCAAGGTTGACATCCCCCGATCCGAGAAGATTAAAGACATGGGAACAAACTTTGTCAGCCTCACCAATGATTTCTTCTCTTGAGTCGGGGAATTCTTTCTGGATTAGATTAATCAGATCCTCTTTTTTCGATATATCGATGAAAAAATTAGGCCGTTTCCCTCGTATGCAGCGTAATAGTTCCTGAAGGCTCATAATTCCTTTTAAGTTCTCGACAAGCTGATCGTCTGTAATATGTCTCGGGAAGAACTTCGCATCAAACTTTTCCAACTTTTGGGTTAAAATTTCCACTGACTTTATGAATGCCTTCTTCATTAAAATATGAGGTGGATATGCTTGGACCTTATCAATATAATAATTCAACCTTTCACTTCTCATAAATGTTCACGATGCTCTTATCTCATCGTTTTTGTGCCAAAAAACCGAATCTGGTACCGAAATAAATTTTCATCTTGGCCAGCTTTAACTTTCGAAGAATACGATCAAAATATGAGTATGGGTTAAATGCTGTTGATACACAATCGACTATTATTAGTCCATTAGATTTAAGCATCTTCTTTAATTCTAATGGAGAAAATTGATATTCATAACCAAATATAGCTGTGCCTTGCTTTTGAAGTTTATTAGAATAATAAGAGTAATATAAGTCCCACCTATTAGGAACAGTAATAACTAAATGTCCGCCTGGCTTCAAAACGCGGCACATCTCGGATATCGCTTTCTTCCTTTTATCGTCGCCGGGTATATGGTCGATAGTAGAAAAGCAAAGCACTATATCATAAAATCCATCTTGCGAATTAAGTTCTGTAACATCAGCTTGGGCAAATTTCAATTTCGAATATAAATGTGCTGGCAACGCCTCGCTAGCTAATCTCTGAGCCATTTCAATAGCTTCTCTATTAATATCAATGGCATGCCATTCTGAAATTATGCTAGCCCAAAAAACCTCATCAATGGGCTCGAAACAACCGATGTTTAGTACCCTTTTCCCGACCATATCTAACCGTGAAAGAAGAGCATAGTCGCATAGCATTTTCATTATCTGGTAATTGATATCATACTTGCTCTGCCAATTGCGGCGCTCGCTTGCCAACTTATTATAAGCATTTTCAACTGCCTCTAGCCTTTTATAATTATCATTTATTATCATATTCCCTCCGCAGTTAGCTTGTCTAAAATTATTATTGGAACCTTCTATCATAACCTTTGATGAATTAGTTAATATCGCAATTAATGACTGAAAGTAACAATAAACTCGTATCAGAACGTGTCTATATATCCCTCCCACCCTTTATGCGGACGAAATGAAAAATACCTTTCCTTATTTCCTTGATCTAGCAGGCCCTTCAAACGTTCGGTGTTTGTGTGAAGCATAATTTTTTCCTTACAGCAATGGAAAACCTCGGGATACAAAAGCGGATAGTTCAAGATTTTGAGCTTCTTGTCGTTAAATCCCATCAAACGGGCACAGACCCAATCAACCGCACAAAAATTAGTTCCTGCTACTATTAAACCACACTTTTTCTTATCAGGTGCTAGAGGGCCATTTCCTTCTCCTCCGATTATGCCATCGACAATAGAAAACACCCTTCGGCAAGGACTCTCTCTTAAATTTCCTCTTTTATCTGAATAGATAAAGATTCTTAAAAGGTCAATTGCCATTCTCCAGGCAGAATCGTTGCCATACCAATTGCCCCCATCAAATATGGCCTTCTCTTTATTTAATTCGAAACCCAAGGGCTTCAACAAAGCTCTTCCTATTCCTACGGCAAATTCATAAAGAGTATCTGTTAGACTAGTTTTTTTAGAAAGAAGAATATCAAATCCAGCCCTTTGCAGTTTTAGTACCGTCTCTTCTTGTCTGCTGAGAATATTATCGGGGTATTGATCCCCCCCTTCTGAGGGTGTCCCAAGTCTATAATGGACAAGATAGTTTTTATTTAAATTTATGCCAACAAGACCCTTAACATTTATCGTTATGCCTGTCTTTTTATGTACTTTCAGTTTAGGCACAGATATTACAACATCAGCGGATAAAATTGTGTTGGATATCAGGTATTCTTGAATCCCATCATGATGATGTTTTATGGTTTCATCCCTGTTATAGTCAGCACCATAAAAGTTTTTTGAATTTTTTAACTCATATAACAAGCTTTTTTCACCCAAGTTTATAATGCTGCCTCCTAGGGGGTCACCGGGCAGCTCGTGCCGATATTTGGAATAAGCAGCCTTAGGAGCATTTGTGACATCAAGCCAGAAATCCCGAAGATCATAAACCTCAATATCAAAATCAAGTTCGTCTTTATATAAATGAACAATTGAATCCAAATTAGTCAATTTTATTAATCGTCCAAAATTGCAATCCATCTGAGGCGCATCCGCAATAATGATTTTGCCTTCACCTTTTAACGCGATATAAACATAATCAACGATAGCTCTTATAATAGACGGATGAGTAATTATACTAAATATATCACCTCCATTCTCATGCCGGTCCAGCACGAAATTCGGTTTTATAACGACCGTGTTGCCAGGCTCTACTATTTCCTTTAGCGGATTCCATATTTGGCTTCCAAAATTTTCTTTGTCTAATCCCATTAAAAATAAAGTTTTTCTTAATGATTCATATACATGATTCTGACATTTGCTCAAGCTTTTGAGCGGATATTCCGGAAAGCTAAGCTGTGGACTGTATGGGGCCTCGTTTGAGTATTCTAAGTATGGATCATAGTAGATTGCGACATTCAGGTTTTCCATAAGTTCTTTAGGACTCTGCACCCTTCCTGCCGACCTTATTTCTTTTTTGCTAAATGATAGCTAAATATTTTAAAGTCTTACCTTAGTCCAAAAAATAGTTAAGCCTTTATCAGGATACCAGTTAGTTATGAGATGCCATCTTCTGTTATATTCTTTGTTAGTTCAGATCTTATCCATTTAAATTTCCCAGATGCCGAGCGTTCAATTTCAGCTATTATCTCGCACTGGACTCTGACTCGCTCCCCAAAAAGCTGCGACAAATCATTACAGAGAGTTTTAACTTCAGCTTCCAAGGTTGTTTTATCGACATTTTCCCAAGGAACTACAAAGAGTAGAACATTTTCTAAAGAATCTTGAACAATTTGAGTATCTTTTATGGTAACGAGATCCTTAAAGGGATGTGTAATCGATGCCGGTGATATCAAAGACCCATCGGGAGTAATGATAAAGTCTCCAATTCTTCCCTCCACATTAGGGAATACAGGAAAATAGTTTCTGTCGCATTTTGAACAGCCAAGAGATATAGGCGGAGAAGCAATATCGGTTGTCCTATATCTAATAAAAGGGCTGGCAAAGTTAAGAAATCCAGTGCCAATTATCTCATTTGTATTAGGATCGAATTCCGTAATTCCATATTGTGGGATGCAATGATAGTCTTTACTCTTCTCACATTCCGCAGCTAACACTACTTTCTCTGTCATTCCATAATGACTGAAAGCTCTGCATCCAAAAACTTCTTGAGTAATCTCGCGCTCCCATTCATAAACCGCCTCGGAGGCAAATAAGACTGCTTGAAATTTAAATGGTAAATTCAACCCAAATCTCTTTATTGAATTCGCGAATGAAGCAATGGCTCCTGGATAACCGTGTAGAAACTTCGCCCCAAATCTACTAATATGCTTTATATAGGAAGTTAAGATTTCTTTACTATCTATCAGAGGGGATAGTCTTAATACCCTTAATGCAGGGTCAAAATGAATAGGATTATTCCTGTCGATTGCGCCACGCATTTCTACTCTTGGACTCCCTGGTAAGTAACCAACTCGGGACCACTGGTGGTAAATGAAGGCAAGCTCTTTTTCTCCCGTAAAAATGTTCTCATAAAACTGTAGTGCTTTCCCTGTAGTACCGCTCGTATGGTTTTTTGATAATTTCTTCCGGTCCAAAGTCTGGTCTACCAATTGCTCTGCATTTGCTTTGAACGTATTTTTGTCTAGTTGGGGAAAACTCTTAAAATCATAAAGATTCTGGATGTTACTGGGCTTCAGACCTCTTTCTTCAAATATTTTTCGATAATATGGTACATTATTATAAGCGTGTTCCAAAAGTCTGCTGAGTTGTTGCATTTGATATTCTTCTAGTTGTGCCCTGCTCCACCACTGCGAATCCTGAAGAAAATTATATGTTTCCCAAAAGGCCTTCCCATATTGAAGACGCGGAGGAAGCAGGCCATAAGCATACTTAAAACCTTGCTTAACTGGGTACGGTAATCTCTTAGCTAAGCTTATTAAGTTCATTCCTGTAATGCGTTATTGACAAGGAAGCTCAGTCTAGTGGCTTCTACATATTGATCTAATGAAACAGGTGCCATCGGTTCACCCTTTATAAACCTGCCGAATTCCTCGAGCTCTTGAAGGTGACCTTTATCTTGCGTACCTTTCCACCCTTTTGCTCTGCCATTATAAACCCGCAGCTCTCTAAAATCATCGATCACCATAGTTTTCCCATCACAAAATATTTCTATGTATTCTTTTGGCAATTGGGGTGAGCCCAGGGCTGTGTAGACAAGCGTGCAAACCGACCCTTCAGAATATTTAATTGTGGCTATAAAGTTATCACGGAAAGATACATGTTTGGTGACGGGCGTGATAGCACTTGCATCAATGCTTACTGCATCTCCATCGGTAAAAAAGTTAAACAAATCAAACATATGGCAAGCTTCTCCGATAATTCTACCTCCGCCTTGCTGGCCTTGAATCCAATTATCAAGCGGTATATATCCCGCATTGACCCGATAGCTTACCATGATTGGGTTTTTTCTTTCTTTTATTAAATTTTTTACGATGGAGGCAGCCGGCGAAAAGCGACGATTGAAACCGATCATAACAGGAACTCTGGTTTCTCTTATAACTTCAACCAGTTCTTCCATCTCATTTTCATTCACTGCCATAGGCTTTTCTAAAAAGATAGCCTTCCCTGCCTTCGCTGCTTCCATTGCCAGTTTTGCGTGAGTGTCATGCCGAGTGCAAATCATTACCATGTCGATTTGATCATCCTCTAGGACATCGCGATAATCGGTTGAACAGTAATCGGCTCTGAATCGTGAAGCCGTTTCTTTAGCCCTGCTGCCTGTCGTACTTACTATTGCTCGAATTAAATACATATGTGAAAGCTTCTGAAGATTTGGAAGATGAACAAGTCTGGCGAAGTTTCCTGCTCCGATTATTCCTACATTTATCCGGCCTTCTTTCTTTTTTGGTGTTGGACAAGCTATGATCTTTGTTTTCAATTTTTCTTGTCTATCTGAGTTATCAAGATGATAGTCTATGAACACAGACAAAGGAGTCTCTTTTCCCTCTAAGCTTTTGTACGCACTGGGCGCTTCTTCTACTGGAAAAATCTGCCCTTTTAATGCCTTGAAATTCAGCTTACCCTCCGAAATCAGCTTTAGATATTCTTCCATATTCCTCTGTTCTGTCCAGCGAACATAGGCATATGGGTAATCTAACCCCTTTTCTTCATAACTCTCATCATAACGACCCGGTCCATATGATGTAGAAATTAGCAGATCTAGTTCTTTTTCATAAAAAGGCGATCGCTTAAGCCCCAGGCCTATGTCTCCTACGATAACAACTTTCCCCTTCTTACGGGTAATTTCAATCGCCTGTTGAATTATTGAGTCATTCCCAGGCGCCGACGCGGTGATGATCGTGCAATCTACACCGGCCCCGTTCGTTAAGTTATCCACTTCTTTTTTTATATCTATCGAAGAACTCACGAAACCAGCATGCATGCCTAAGCTTTTCGCCAATTCCACACGCGACTCTCGCAGATCAAAACCAATCGCTCTGCAACCCGCGACTTTAAGTAGCTGAACTGAAATCTGACCTACAAGCCCTAGTCCGATTACGGCAACTACTTCACCGACTTTCGGATCTGCTCTTCTCACCCCTTGCATTGCAATGGACCCCAATGCAACTGACGAAGCATCCTGTAAGTCGCAATTATCTGGTATCTTAACGACCAGATTTTTCGGCACTAAAACAATTTCGGCATGGTTTGCTTTCCCAACTCCCGCGCAAGCAACTCTATCACCAGGTCTGATATGCTCAACCTGTTTACCTACCTGGATTACATATCCAGAACAAGAGTATCCTACGGGTATAGCAGCCTCGAGCCTGCCCTTTATCATATCAATTGTCTTCTGAATGCCTTTATCCTTCAAAATTGCAAGAACTTTCTTGACATTTTGTGGCTCATGAATCGCCCTTTGTACCAAAGGTTCACCAGAACTTTTGATACCAGATAATTCTGTTCCGGTGCTTATTAAAGAATACGCGACCTCAACTAAAGCGCTGTTATCATTTATCAATGGAGCAGGAATATCATCTACGATAATACTTCCCTTCCTTAAAAGAATTTGTTTCATTTTCGTTCTTTAGCCTTTCTTCAAAATCCTCTTTTTAAATTATATTTTTTGCAAATCAGAGTCGGCCTTATGTACTTTCCATTTAACTCAAGGTATTATTTTCTCCCCTTCGCGAAGTAGACTTCCATCAAAAAGACTAACTATGAGCATACTGTGCTCCAATCACTCCGCAAACGCACTGGTGTCCACCCACTCCTTCTTCAATATGCTCCAGAAGTCTTCGGCCAGGCCACGCAGCACATACTCATAAGGCAGCCAGCCGTAGCCGTGGTCTCCCCAGCCTGTCCCCCAGGAATTGCGGATGAGCAGCGCACCTTTGGTTTTCTCCTGGCTGAAGTTGTTGGTAATCTCGAGCTTATCATCATAGCCGACAGCCATCACCGCATGCCCGCCTTCCATCCGCTCGCGCTTCGATGGAAACGGAATG
>Ga0116192_1002549_pt1 | contig 12032 bp, 9 predicted proteins | sample AD_UKC113_MetaG_FD_89876 | JGI IMG/M metagenome (GOLD analysis project Ga0116192, IMG submission 89876) | Active sludge microbial communities of municipal wastewater-treating anaerobic digesters from Hong Kong - AD_UKC113_MetaG | ecosystem: Engineered > Bioreactor > Anaerobic > Digestate | place...
CATGGGCCGGGAAGAGTTGCAAAAGTCCGCGGGGATCGACTCGGAAACCCTGGACCGGATGCTGGAGCTGGGCATCCTCCGCCCGGAATGCCCCGGGGAATTCGACGAAGGAGACCTGAATGCCGCCTCGAAGGTGAAATCCCTGGTTTCTCTCGGCATTCCCCTGGAGGACCTTGCCTTTTACGGAAAGGCGGCTGACTCGGTGGCTCGCCTGGAGGCGGAAATGGTCCTGAGGGAATGGCGGGCAAATCCCCCGGAGGATCTCGAAAAAGCCAGGCAGAAGGCGCAGAGGGAGTTGAGCTTCGCGAGACAGTATTATTTCGGCCGGGCCTTCCGGAGAGAGATGGAGAGGATCGTTCGCAGAGTTGATCAGCCTGTCGAGACGGGGGCGCTGAAAGGGGGAAAAAGAGGATGAAGCGGCTTTTTCCTTGCGGGGTTTTCCTGGGAATGCTGTTGGCCGCTCCGCTTCCAGCCATGGCGAATTCGCTGCTCAGTAGCGGAGGGTACCTGGCCCTGGTCGCGGAAAAGAATCCCGAGCTGGCGGCATCCGCCTCGCGGGTCGAGTCCCTGTACAGGCTCGTGGAAGCGGTGACGGGTTCCACCCGGCCCCGCCTGGGGTTGGTGGCGAGTTCCGGCCGGATTCTGAGGGAGGGGGAGGGAGAGAGCACCCTTTCATTAAGCCTGGGGAAACGGCTGGACCTTTCGGGCCTTGACGCCCTCCGGATCCGCCAGGCGGAACTGGCAGCGGAGATCCAGGAAGCGCGGCATGCGGAGTTTGCCGCATCCCTGATGAGGGAGGCGGAAACCGCGTACTGGAACGCCGCGGCCGGGAAAAGCACGGTGGCTCTCTATGCCTCGCTTTTGGCTCAGCGGCAGGAGGACCTCCGGATTGCCCGGCTTCGGTTCGAACAGGGGACCGCTGCGAGACTGGATGTGTTCCGAGCGGAAGTGCAGGTCGAAAAGACGCGGGCGGCCAAAACCGAAGCCGAAGCGGCCCTGCGGGACGCCCTTTCCTTGATGGCCCGCCTGGCGGGCGGAGAGGCAGTCGAGCCCTCCGAGATCCCTGCCCGGTTCGAAACGACCCTTTCAGCGGACCTCGAGGCAGCCTGGAAGGCACGGCCCGATGCGCGAAGAGCGGCTCTCGAAAGGGAAGCGGCTGCCGTCGCAACCCGGATCGCAGCCCTGGGCATGAATCCCGTCCTGGAAGCCTCCCTTGCCTCGACTCTCCTGTCCGACTCAAGCACCGTCGTGCCTCCGGAGTCCGACCTCCTGTTTTCACTCAGGATGGAGGTGCCTCTTTACGACGGCGGGCAGACCCGGGCCGAAAAACAATCCAGGAGAATCCTGGAAACGGCGGCCGAGCAAGACGAAAGGGCTTTGCGCGTGAAGGTCGCCATGGAGCTGGCGCAGGCCTCAAGCCGGCTTGCGAAGGCGCAGGCGCTGGAAATGAGCCGAAGGAAGGAAGTGGACCTGGCTTCCGAGGAGCTCCGGATCACACGCCTCAGGTACCGGACCGGTGTGGGCTCCCAACTGGAGCTTCTCGACGCGCAGGTTCGCGAGCAGGCTGCAAGAACCGCCTACCTGGACGCCCTTCGGGAAATGGCCGTGGCCCGGGCCCAGCTTTCCTATGCCCTTGGCCTCAGTACGCTTCCGAAGGCAGAAGCTGGAAGTCGCCCGTCGGGAAAGGAATAGTGAAAAAATGAGAACGCTGAAGGAATTGCTGAGGGATCGAAAAACCCTGGCGTGGATGATCCTCGCGGGGATTGCCCTGGGGATCCTCGTTTTCCGGATCGCCTTCCCTCCCCGAAAGGCACCCGCCGTTTCGGTCTCCGCGATCCGGGCGGAAAAGGGGCTTCCGGTGACCACCCTGGTTGCCGAAAAGAGCAGCCTCGACATCCGGCGAAGCTACTACGGGCTGGTCCGTTCCGTCAGGACCCAGGAAGTGACGTCTTTCCTGAGGGAAATGGTGGAATCGGTGAAGGTCGAGGTGGGGGACCGCGTCCGCGCCGGGGATGTCCTGGCCGTGCTCTCCGGGGGTGAGCAGGCAGCCGCGGCGACAGCCGACCGGGCCTCCGTCGAGGAGGCCAAAAGGGACGTCGAGCGAATGAAAACCCTTTACAGGGAAGGTGCGGTTTCAAGGGCGGAGCTGGAGCAGTCCGTGGTGAGGCTGAAAAGCCTGGAGGCCGTCCTGTCGGCCTCCAGCAAGCGCTCGGCCCGGACCGTGGTCAGGGCTAAAATCGACGGCGTCGTGACGGAACGGCATGCCGAAGTGGGAGAAATCGCCGAGGCGGGGCGGTCCCTTCTCGTCATCCAGGATATGGGGGAACTCGAGATCGAGGTGCTCCTTCCCCAGGCGGACCGATTGTACATCGTCGGCGGGACGGACGTGGAGGTCCCCCTTGAGGACCGGATTGTCCGAGGCAGCGTGAAACGCCTGGACCCTGCAGCAGACCCCCAGACCGGGCTGTTTCGGGCGATCATTGCCATGCCTCCCGACCGGGCGCTTCTACCGGGTGCCACCGTGGAAGCCAGGATCCTGGTGAAGCGGAGCCTGGGGAACGTGGTCCTGCCCTCGGGGATCATCCAGAGAGGGGGGGACGAGAGTTTCGTCTACGTGGTCTCGGGGGACCGTGTCCGGCGCCGGGTGGTCACCCTGGGGGAGGGAGCAGACGACCTGATCGAGATCCGATCGGGGTTGAAGCCGGGTGAAACCGTCGTCGCCGAGGGCTCGTCGGCTCTCTATGACGGTGCCCGGATCTGGGTTCAGCCGGCTGGAGCCGCTTCGGGCGAGGTCTCCCCATGAACCTGATCCGGTTCTGCATCCGCCGCCCGGTGTTCACCTGGGTGACGGTCGTCCTTGCGGCCTTTCTGGGGCTGTATGGCTATTTCAAGCTCGGTGTGGCGCTCTACCCGAAGGTGGACATCCCGGTCATCGTCATCTCCGCTGCCTACCGGGGAGCAAGCCCGGCCGAGATCGAATCCCTCGTCAGCAAGCCGCTGGAGGATGCCGTTTCCGAGGTGGACGGGGTGGACAAGATCGAGAGCTACTCGATCGAGGGCGTTTCCTTTGTCGTCGCGGAAATGAAGCTCGACGTGAACCTTTCGGAAGCCGTCGTGGACGTTTCCAACCGGATCAAGGCGGCCCGCTCGAAACTGCCGGCCGAGGTGGACGAGCCCGTGGTCGAAAAAGTCGACATCAACGCGGAGCCGTTCATGGTGGCGGTTTTCACGACGGACATGGACGGAAAGAAGGCGCGGGACATCCTGGAAGACAAGGTCAGAAGGCGCCTCACCCGCGTGGAGGGGATCGCCCAGGTGGCCCTGGTGGGGGGAGAGGAACGCGAGATCCATATCCTGCTGAACCCTGTCGCAATCCGGAATTTCAACCTTTCCCCGGTTCTCGTTGCGTCCATCGTAGCGGCCAACAACCTGACCAATCCGGCCGGCTATATCGCCCAAAAAGACCGGGAGATCACCCTTCGCTACAAGGCGGAAGCCCGCGATGTCAAATCTCTGGGTGAGATCCAGATCCCCTTAGGCGGAGGGGCCTCCGTTCGCCTGGGGGATGTAGCCCGGATCGAGGACGGAGCAAAAGACCTGCGGGAATTCGCCCGCTTTGACGGCAAACCCGCGTTCCAGCTCCAGATCAAGGCCAGGCCGAACGCGAACATCGTGGAGGTTGGGGCCGGCGTCAGGAAAGAACTGGAAAAAATCCTGCCGACCCTTCCGAAGGGCTTCCGGCTCGACATTCCCTACGATAACTCGAAGTTCGTCTCGAACTCTGTCCGGAACGTCATCCGCGACATGATCACCGGGACCCTTCTCACGGCCCTGGTCCTCTACCTTTTCCTCCGGAGGCTTTCCGCCACGGCGGTCGTCTCCATCGCCATGCCCACCGCCGTCCTGGCGACGTTCATCCCGATGATGATCCAGGGCTACACCCTGAACATGATGAGCACGCTAGGGCTGGCTCTTTCCATGGGGGTCCTGGTGAACAACTCCATCCTGGTCCTGGAGAACATCACGCGCTTTCGGGACATGGGGTACGATCCCATCGAGGCGGCCGAGCGCGGAACCGTTGAAATTGCCCTTTCGGTGCTGGCTACGACAGGGACCAACCTGGGGGTTTTCCTCCCGGTGGCCTTCCTGCCGGGAGTAGCGGGGCAGTTTTTGGTTCAGTACGCCATGGTCATTGTCTATGCCACGCTCTTTTCCCTGTGGGTTTCCCTCACCCTGACCCCCATGCTGGCGGCCCGGATGCCCCAGAATCCCCCCACTCCCCTGTCGTGCCGGCTTTGCGGCTGGTGGGAATGGCTTTATGAGGGGCTGGAGAGCCTCCATCACCGGCTCGTGGTGGCCGCCGTCAGCCATCCGTGGAAAACGCTGGTTCTCACGGGACTGCTTCTGGCCGCGGTTTTCGCGCTGGCACCGCGCCTGGGGTCCGAGTTTTTCCCCCGGGTGGACGAAGGGGTGGTATCGGTGAGCGTCGAGCTGCCTGCCGAAAGTTCCCTGGCCCGGACGGAGCGAACCGTCCGGCGGATCGAAGAATTCGTCCTGAAGCAGCCGCACGTGAAAAACGTCGTGGTGTCCGTGGGAGGAACCGGAGCGAGGACCGGCGTCAATCTCGGGAGCGTGGAGGCCTACCTGGACGAGGACCCGAAACGGCCTTCCACGTTCGAGTTCGCAGACCGGATCCGCCCTTTCCTGGCTTCCCTTCCGGACACCACCGTGAGTGTCCAGGCGGTCAAGACCAGCTTTTCCAGGGGGAAACCCCTGCAGATCGTCGTCACGGGGGAGGAAACCGGGGTCCTCAGCCAGATTGCCGGGGAGGTCATGAAGGTGATCCGGTCGGTGCCGGGGGTCGTCGACGTGGACCTGGACTGGCGGGTCGGCAGGCCGGAGCTGGCGATGGACCCTGTCCGATGGCGCATGGGCCGGCTGGGATCGGACGCGGCGTCTGTTTCCTCCAACATCCGGGGATACATCACGGGGCTCGAGGCCGGGAAATACCGTGAAGGCGGGCTGGAATACGACATCCTGGTGAAGATGGAGCCGCAGCGGACCCAAAGCGTTTTCGGGACCCCGGACCTCCCGGTGATGACCTCCCAGGGAGCGGTTCCCGTAAAGGAGATCACCCGTTTTTCGTACGCGGCCGGCCCCACGCGGATCGTCCGGAAGGACCGCGTCCGCTCGGTGACCGTGGAGGCCGACGTGGTGGGCCGGACCGTGGGCGAGGCCTTCCAGGAAATCCGGTCCGGCTTGAGGGCCCTGCCGGTTCCGCCCGGCTACGCCGTGAAGTACGAGGGGGACGTCGAGGCGATGCGGGAAACCTTCACGGACATGGGGGTGGCTTTCGGCCTCGCGGTCGGAATCACCTTCCTGATGATCGCGGCGATCCTGGAATCGTGGGCTTTCGCGTTCATCATCATCCTGACGGTTCCCCTTTCCGCCATCGGCGTCATCCCGGCCATGGTGGCGACCAACACGGCAGTCAGCCTGTACGCGCTCATGGGATTGGTCATGCTGGTGGGACTGGTGGTGAACAACGCGATCGTGATCGTCGATTTCGCGGAGGGCCTCCGGAGGAACGGAACGGCAGCGGCCGAAGCGATCACCGAGGCTTGCCGCGTCCGTTTCCGCTCCATCCTGATGGCCGACCTGACCTCCATTTTTGCCATGATCCCCCTGGCGCTGGGGATGGGAGAAGGAGGAGCCCTGAGGGCGCCGATGGCGATCGTCGCGATCGGCGGGCTTTTCGCTGGAGGCGGATTGGCCCTGTTCGTCATTCCTCCGGTCTACCGGCTTTTCTGGGAACGCCGGGAGCGCCGAGCGCTTCCCGCCCGAAGAAGATTGCGGGATCGGCTCGCGGGCTGGTTCGGCAGGTTCAGGGGTTGAGCTTCCAGATCGAGGCGTTGAGGATCGCCGCAAAGCTGACCCACGCCAGGTAGGGGACCATCAGCCAGGCGGCCAGAGGGGAAACCGGTTTGAACGCTGCAAGGGTGGCCAGGATGGCGGCGGCCAGGGCCAGGATGTCCACGAGGGCCAGCAGGGGGGACCTGAGGCCGAAAAAGAGGGCGGACCACAGGGTGTTCAGGGAAAGCTGGATGAGAAAAAGGAAAACGGCGTTGCGGATGTTCGGGTCGGCCAGGCTTCCCCTTCGCCAGACGAGCCAGGCGGCGATGCCCATGAGCGTGTACAGCACCGTCCATACAGGCCCGAAAACCCAGCCCGGGGGGGTGAAAGCGGGCTTGACAAGACCCGTATACCACGATTGCAGGCTAGAAGCCGTGAAAAACGAGCCAAGGATCCCCGCGGCCTGGCAGACAAGGATGCAGGCGGCGAGGCGGAGAAAGTCAGGGCGATTCAGGGAAATCCCCCCTTTTTGCAATTGGGTTGAAGCGATCATAGCACGAACGCCGTCGAGCCGGTCAGGAGGGAAAGCCGGTTGAAAATCGAGTGGAACGATCCCGAAGAATGGGGCAGGTTTTGCAAGGGGGCCCTTTCCCCCGCGGAGGCTGCTGCACTGCAGGTCCGGCTTTCGGGGCGGGTTTCCCTCGAGGATGCCCGAAGCGGGTTTCCTTCGACCGTGGCGGGCGTGGACGTGTCGATCCGGAGAGGTCCCCTCGGGGACGTGGCAGTTGCCTGCATTGCCCTGATGGAATGGGGAAGCTGGAAGCTCCTCGGGGTTTTCAGGGCGGAGGAACCGGTTCGTTTTCCCTACATCCCGGGGCTTCTCTCGTTCCGCGAACTCCCCGTGATTCTCAGGGCCGCCGAAGGCCTCCCCGAGCCGCCGGGCCTTTTCATGGTGGACGGGGCGGGAATCGCCCACCCACGCTTTTTCGGCCTGGCGTGCCACCTCGGCGTCGTTACGGGCTGTCCTTCCGTCGGGGTGGCCAAGAGCCGCCTGGTGGGAACCCACGATCCGCTTCCCGGGGAGCGGGGATCGCGCGTTCCCCTTCTTGTCGAGGGAAAGGAGGTTGGAACCGTTCTCCGAACCCGCCGGGGAGTGCGTCCCCTTTACGTGAGTCCGGGCCATCGGGTTTCCCTGGGGACCAGCGGGGATCTTGTCCTCGCTGCCTGCACGCGCTTCAGGCTTCCCGAACCGGTTCGGGCGGCCCATAAGCTGGCAGGGGATCAAACTCTTCTGTATTCTTAATACCCGGAACACTTGCAAAAGACCCGGCTGTCGTCGATGATACGAAAGAAAACCAACCTTCCAAAATTTAAAAGAGGTGACCTGTGCGTGCTCATTACGATCGCGGATCCGTTTGATCCCTCCCTTCCCGGCAAGCTGGGGCAGTTCGGCGAAGTGGCCACCGGCCTGGACCGGCTTGCGGAAACCGATGTCCTCCTGGTCCGGAGCAAGACGAAAGTGACCCGGGAAATCCTGGAAAAGGCTCCGAAGCTGAAGCTGGTCATCCGTGGCGGCGTTGGAATCGATACGATCGATACCAAGGCGGCGGAAGAAAAGGGCGTCCGGGTGAGGAATACCCCGAGGGCTTCCTCGATCACGGTGGCGGAATTGGCTTTCGCGCTCATGCTGGCCGTCCCGACGCGCCTGATCGAGGCCCACATCAGCATGTGCCAGGGCAAGTGGGAGAAGAACGAGCTGAAGCGAACCGAGCTATTCGGAAAAACCCTCACCCTGGTCGGGCTCGGCAACATCGCCGCGGAAGTCGCCAAGCGGGCCCAGGCGTTCGGCATGACGGTCTGCGCCTATGACCCCCATGTCCCTGCGCAGAGGGCCGAGGAGCTGGGGGTGACCCTCCTGGGCGACCTGAAAGAGGCGCTTTCCAGGGCCGACTACGTGTCGCTCCATGTCCCCCTCGTGGAGAGCACGAGAAACCTGATCAACCGGGAAACCCTTTCGGTCATGAAGAAGGGCGCGGTCCTGGTGAACACCGCAAGAGCGGGCGTCATCGTGGCCGAGGACGTCCTTGAGGCGCTCGAGAGCGGTCAGCTGGCCTACTACTGCGCGGACGTCTGGCCGACGGATCCCCCTTCCCCGGACTATCCCATCCTGAAGTCCAACCGGGTCTTCATGGTGCCGCACCTCGGAGCCAACAGCAAGGAAAACCTTCTCCGCATCGGCGAGGAGGTTTGCTCCATCATTCGCGAAGCCCAAAAGGAAGGAGTGTTGTAAGATGCCCCGCAAGCTGAATTTTCACGCAGGTCCCTCGACGCTGCCCGTGGAGGTCCTGGAGGAACTCCAGAAGAACATGGTCGACTTTGAGGGAACGGGTCTTTCGCTGATCGAAGAGAGCCACCGCAGCGCCACCTACGAGGCTGTCCACAACAGGGCCATCGAACTGTTCCGCGAGCTCTTCTCCGTGCCGGAGAACTACGACATCCTGTTTTTGGGGGGAGGCGCGACCCTGCAGTTTGCCATGATCCCCATGAACTTCCTGCCCCAGGGAAAGACGGCCGAGTACGTCGCCACCGGAACCTGGTCGAAAAAGGCGATCGACGACGCGAAGAAACTGGGGAGCGTCAGGATTATCTTCGACGGCAAGGAAAGCGGCTACACGACCCTGCCCGACCCCGCCTCCGTGAAAGTGGACCCCGAATCCGCCTACCTTCACATCACGGCCAACGAGACGATCGGTGGTCTCGAGTGGAAAGACTGGCCTGAGACCGGCGGCGTTCCCCTCGTTTGCGACATGTCCAGCGACATCCTGAGCCGCCCCGTTCCCGTGGAGAAATTCGCCCTGATCTACGCGGGGGCCCAGAAGAACCTGGGGCCTGCCGGGACGACCGTCGTCATCCTCCGCAAGGATATGCTCGACCGGATCCCGGACACCCTGCCGGCCTACCTGAGCTACAAGAACCACGCGGCCAACAACTCCCTGTACAACACGCCCCCCGTCTTCGCCATCTGGACGATCAAGCTGGTCCTGGAACACATGAAGAAAAACGGAGGGCTCGCCGCGGTGGCTGAGCGGAACCTGAAGAAGGCAGGGCTTGTCTACGGGGTCATCGATTCCAGCGGGGGGTTCTACCGTTCGCCGGTTGACGCGCGCTACCGCTCCAACATGAACATCGTTTTCCGCCTTCCCTCCGAGGAGCTCGAGAAGAAGTTCATCGACGAAGCCAAGGCCGCGGGCATGATCGGCCTGAAGGGACACCGAAGCGTCGGCGGCTGCCGAGCCTCTCTCTACAACGCCATGACCCTCGAAGGTGCCGAGGCGTTGGCGGCGTTCATGAAGGAATTCGCCGCGAAGAACGGCTAGGGAGTCGACCATGGGAGACGTTAGAGCCAGGCTGGAAAAAGTCGGCATCGGCCTTCCGGAGATCCTGCTCCCGAAAGCGGGGACGGACCTGTCGAAATGGTCCGTTGTGGCCTGCGACCAGTTTTCTTCGGAGCGGCACTACTGGGAGAAGGTCAGGGAAATCGTGGGCGAGGCTCCCTCGACGCTGCGCCTGATCCTGCCGGAATGCTACCTGGAGGACGGAGATACAGAAGCGCGTGTCGAGGCGATCAATGCCGAGATGAAGAGGGTCCTCGAAACCGTCCTCGAGCCCCTGGAGCCGGGGTTTGTCCTGATTGACCGAAGGACTGCCCACGCGCCTTCCCGCAAGGGGCTGGTCCTGGCGGTGGACCTGGAAGCATACAGCTTTGAAGCAGGTGCTGAATCCCTGATCCGGCCCACGGAGGGGACGATCCTGAAGCGGCTCCCGCCCCGCATGGCCATCCGCCGCGGGGCGACCCTGGACCTGCCGCATATCCTGCTTCTCCTGGACGACCCCCAGCGGACGGTGATCGAGCCGCTCTTCTCGGCACGGGAGAACTTCAAAAAGCTCTATGACTTCGAACTCATGCAGGGCGGCGGCTCCATCGCGGGATGGCACGTGCCCGCGGAGGCCCTGGGGGATACGGTTACCGCGCTGCAGAAACTGGCCTCCGGCGGATTCCTTTTCGCCGTGGGGGACGGCAACCATTCCCTTGCCGCGGCCAAGAGCCTTTGGGAGGAGCGGAAGGCAGCAGGGGCGGGCCCGGATGACCCGGCCCGCTGGGCCCTCGTGGAGGTGGAAAACATCCACGACGAGGGCCTGCATTTCCACCCCATCCACCGGGTTCTCTTCGGCGTAAGCGTGGATGCCGTGCTGGACGAAATGAAGAAGGCCCTGGGAGGAAGGATGGAGGCCGGAACCGCAGACCCCGCTCCGAAAACCGAAGCGGGGCACGTCATCGGCGTGGTCTCCGAAAAGGGGGAAGGTCGGTTTGTCTTCAAGCCGAAGGAAGAGCGCATGACCGTGGAGTTCTTCCAGGAATTCCTGGACGAATACCTGGCGAAGCACCCCGAGGTCACGATCGACTACATCCACGGGGAGGAAGCCGTCCGGGAAATGGGCTCGAAACCCGGCAACGCGGGTTTCACCATGCCGCCGCTGGACAAGTCCGTCTTCTTCAGGCGCATGGTCGAGGTGGGGCCCTACCCGAGGAAGACCTTCTCCATCGGCGAGGCCACCGAGAAGCGCTACTACCTCGAAAGCCGGAAACTGGTGCGGTAAGAAGAAGGACCGCGAGAGCACGTTGCGGGGAGCCTGTGGGTTCCCCGCTTTTTTTTGCCCTTGCCCCGGAAGCGGTGAGTGGTGTTATACTTTTTATGATGTTTTTTTAATGCGCTATTATCTCGATAGGGACGATTTCGAAAGGGGGCTTTGTGGATGGGGAAAATGCGTGGACGGTTTCTTCTTTTGCTCGTCATTTCAATGCTGGCCTTTGCCGGGGCGGCCTGAGGGTTGAGCACCCTTTCCCTGGATTATCCTGGAGAGGGAGCCGAATCGGTCTCCACGTCCTTCAATTTCCAGTGGACCCTAACGCCGGACGTGGATGTGACGAGCCCGGACCTTGTCAGTTACGACCTTTACCTTTCCAAGACGCTCTCGGGGCTTGACGCGGGCGTGCTTTCCCAGGACCTGAAATTTGACGGATACGAGGGGACGTTCCCTTCCGGTACCCTGGACGAAGACTCCCTTTATTTCTGGAAGGTTGTCGCTCACACCCCCTCTGGAGACGTGGGCGCGACGAGCTTCTTCATGACCCAGGGCGAGGGCGCCAGCCTGGTGCTGAAGAGCCCGTCAAACGGCCAGACCGGGGTCGCTCCTCAGAACGTGGAGTTCAAGTGGGAATTCGATTCCGGGGACGATAGCCTGACGGCGGAGGATGTCACCTTCGACCTGTACCTCTCGGACAAGTACGAGACCATTTTCGACGGGGCTCCGAAGAGGTCGGGGATAAAGGCCCTAGATCCTGACGTCGTTGATGGGGTCTTCAGCGTGACGATCAACCAGTCGGTCGGTTACGGCAAGCACTACTGGACGGTCGTTGCCCATGTGGACGGAGATGGCGATTTTACCACCTCCCCGCATGATTTTACGACCCTGAGCGAAGCCTCCGACCCGAACCTCTCGGGCGGATGCTCCGCGGCTCCGCTGGGCGGCCTGGCTGCCATGGTTCTGCTGGCTGGACTGGTCCTGGTGAAGCGGGGCAGGTAGAGAGAAGCATTTAGGAAGCGACCGAGACGAAAACAGGGACCCGGGCGACGCCCGGGTCCCTGTCGCTTTCCTCTTGGCCGAAGGATTTCCTAGAAGCTTTCCTGGGCCGTGCGGGCGATGATCTCCTCCTGGTGGTACTGGTCGAGGTCGACGAAGTAGTCGCTGTAGCCGGCCACCCGGACGAGCAGGTCCCGGTAGTTCTCCGGGTGTTTCTGAGCGTCCCTCAGGGTGTCCGAATCCACGACGTTGAACTGCATGTGGTGCCCGCCCAGGCGGAAATAGGTCCGGATCAGCTGGCAAAGGGCATCGATGCCGGACTCCCCCGCCAGGACGGAAGGCAAAAACCTCTGGTTCAGCAGCGTGCCGCCCGATTTGACCTGGTCCATCTTGGCCAGGGACTTCACGACGGCCGTCGGGCCGTGGCGGTCCGCACCGTGGGACGGGCTGGTTCCGTCCGATTCGGGCAGGAAGGCGAAACGCCCGTTGGGAGTCGCGCCGAGCTTTTTCCCGAAGTAGACGTGGCAGGTCGTGGA
>Ga0116192_1002550_pt1 | contig 12031 bp, 12 predicted proteins | sample AD_UKC113_MetaG_FD_89876 | JGI IMG/M metagenome (GOLD analysis project Ga0116192, IMG submission 89876) | Active sludge microbial communities of municipal wastewater-treating anaerobic digesters from Hong Kong - AD_UKC113_MetaG | ecosystem: Engineered > Bioreactor > Anaerobic > Digestate...
CAAGCATTAAGTTGTAAAATAAAGTAAAGCAATATTATGATTGGCGAGTTTGTGGGCCATAACATTTGATGGCAAGCATTAAGTTGTAAAATAAAGTAAAGCAATATTATGATTGGCGAGTTTGTGGGCCATAACATTTGATGGCGACATTATTATGCAAAGTAACATTACAGTCCGTCCAGTATAAAATGCCTAGTTAAAATATATTAATGGTTAAAAAACAATTAGAAAAAAATGAAAGAGAAAGAATCATCAAATTACGTAACAAAGGTTTAACTTTAGAAGATATAAGTAATATTTACGATATTAATATATCAACAGTTCAAAGAATTATTAAGAAATATAATAAAATGAATAATTTAGATAGAAAATCTGGTACTGGAATTGTAACAAGATATAGCACTGAAGTCATTAAAAATGCTCTATCAGTGATATTGACAGAAAATAGGGGACTTTCTTTATTAGAAATAAAACATAAACTTAAAATTGATCATAATATAAATTATTCTAAAAGTACACTATCGAATATATTAAAAAATTTAAGTTATTCTAAAAAAAATGCTAATTTAAAATTACCATTAACAGAAGAAAATTTAAATGATAGAGAAAATTGGTGTATATTTTATAATAATTTTAAAAATTGGAATAAAATAATATGGACTGACGAAGCTAAAATTTGTAATGATCATGAAAAACAAAAAATATGGATTAAGGAAGGAGAGAACGTTTTCAGATACAAATATAAATATCCACTTAAAATAAATATTTGGTGCGCAATGATAGAAAATAAAAAATTAATATTTAAAATATTTGATAAAACATTAAATAGTGAAAAATATTTGAAAATTTTAGAAGAAAAAATATTACCGCTCTATGAAGAAGATAATACATACATTTATCAACAAGACAACGCACCTTGTCATACATCTTATAAAACGATCAAATTTTTTGGTGATAATCAAATTGAAGTCATGTTTTGGCCACCAAATAGTCCTGATTTAAGTCCAATAGAAAATGTATGGAATTTAATTAAAAATGAAACAAGAAAGAAATATTATAAAAATAAAGACGAAATGATACTTGAAATTGAAAATATAATGAACAATTTTTCAATAGACATTATTAATAAATTAACCAGTAGTATGAATAATAGAATAGAACAATTATTTAGCAATAATTTTGATAAAATAAATTATTAAATGTAGAAATGTGTAATTTTATTTTACTAAAAATTATTGAAAGTGGGCATTTTATACTGGACGGACTGTATGCTAGGTAAAACTGCCAAATTCAAGTAACTTGTATTGTATCATACTTAACAAGCCTTCTTAAGTAACTGACATTGCATATATATACTATTTTAGGATGATGTTTTACAAACAATACTAATTTTAATCATTTTATAAGCTTTTCATGAAATAGTATTTTGGTAAGCCCCATTGTATATACGTACTAATAAAAAATTACTAAAAAATAAAAGTGTACATAATACGACAAAAATATTTAGCTAAAATTGAAGAATAATAAAAATTATTGTAACTATGTATCTACTTTCTCATTTTGAAAACATCTTAGTTTAATAGAATAGACCTAATAAATCAACAATATTATTTTTAACGTCTTTATTCCATGGTTTATACTGTTTGACAATATTTTCTCCGTAAATATATCTATCATAAGAATTACCATAAATCCAATTATCTACTTCTAGTGTATAACTTGGGCCATATACATCTCCAGGCATACATTTATAGATACCTTCTCTCTCTGCAATACCACATTGACCACATTTTAAACATTCTTTTGGCATCAACCCATAACAATCTTTCAAAGATTCATCAAACGTAATTTTATTATTTTGATCACTCAAAGTATTCATTCCAGTGAACGGCACACTCGCAAAAAATTCATCAATGTTTTGATCAACTTTGTAACAAATATAAATATAAAAACTACTTAATAATAATAATAATAACAACAAGTTAAAAATCAATAAGCACATTATTTTGTAGTATAAATTATATATTATATTCAACACAAATTATTATATTTTATAATAATATAATATACAATGGCAGAATCAGACAAAACAATTAAGCAAGTAATCGTTAAAAAAGCTTTGTTAATAGGTATTAATTACATTGGCACCGAAAATGAATTGAATGGTTGTATAAATGATTCAATAAATTTAAAAAAATTTATAATTCAAAACAAATACGTCAATGAATCAGATATTATTATGATGAACGATACTTTGAGCCCAACAAACATTTTGTTTCCAACCAGACAAAATATATTAAATCAACTTACTAACCTAATTACTTTTGCTAGCAAAAATTTAGACAAAACGGTTGAATTATTTTTATCATATTCAGGACATGGTACTGGTATAACCGATAGAAATAGTGACGAAGTTGATGGTCAAGACGAAGCCCTGGTACCTGTAGACTTTAATAAAAGCGGATTTATTCTTGATGATGTTTTAAGATCAAATTTTATTAACAAATTAAGCACAAATGTCAAACTTGTCTTTTTATGCGATGCTTGCCATAGTGGAACAATATTTGATCTAAAATATCAATACTTGTCGTCTGCACCAAATCAAGAAACTATTTTTCCAAAGATAGCAGAAACCAGTTGTGAAGTGGTCACGATCAGTGGTTGCAGAGATGATCAAACTTCAGCAGATGCTTATTTATCAAATACTTATCAAGGAGCAATGACTGCTTCCTTTATTAATAATTATAAAGATGAAATATCTTACAAAGACTTGATTACTAAAATGCGTTCATGGTTAGTAAATAATAGAGATAGATTTACACAAGTACCACAACTTTGTACTGGAAAAAAAATTAACTTGAATAATCCATTTTTATTATCAATTTACAACAATTAAGACAAGTAATCGATAATTTATGACATGTATTTTTTAGCTTTAAAATATCGTGTTTTATACTTTAAATATTTATATTTGTAATAATCCATTTTTTTTGTTCCACCTTTTTGTTCAGTGTTGCTTTGAAATTTGTCAAGATTATTTTTTGATATTTTATTAACGATTTGTAACAAATGATCATACAAATCTTTCGCTGTTCTCAATCCTTCATATTTTTCCATTTTATCATTGTATATTATCATAATAGTGGGAAAAGAATCAATATTTACTATTTCATTAGGTATATGTGTTCTTTCACAAGTTGACGCATAAATTCTACTCGAGTTTTTTATTAACGGTAAAAATTCGTCTTTCCAAACGGGTACAAATGCTTTACACGGGGGACATGTAGCCCAATGATATAATATTACATGCACATCATGGTCATTTGGATTGCCTGCGTGCTCAAATGGTCCATCCACACAAAAATCATTGGGTTTTTTTGAATTATTTGCTATCGACATTATTTTATAATTGATATAGTATATTAATAACAAATAATAAATTTAAAAAAAAATAATGGTAAAAATGATAATAATTGGTCTAGTTATGTTAATACTTGTTTTTATAGTGATTTATAGTTTCAATACACAAATTTTAGAAAACTACGAATATACCACAATTTATAATTGTAATGAATGCAAAAATAAGACTTTCGGTCAATGTACGCAATGTGGTTCGTGTCTTTGGGTAAGAGGATATGATTATAAAAATAATAAATTTTTTGCCGAGTGCGTTAAAGGAGATGAACATGGCCCTTGGAATAATAAAAGAAAAGATAAAGTAATAATGTGGAAATATTCAAGAGATCCCTTCTATAATAATCCTTATATCAGCATGATTTGAATTTATTTGTGAACATAAATTATTAATTTAAATTTATATTTATATATAATGCCTGCTAAAAAATGTTCCAAAGGAAAAATTGCTCGTAAATCTTATACAAGAACCCCCGGTTCCAAGCAAAAGAATTCATTTGCAAGAACACAAAATCGCACCGGAAAAAAAGTATACGTTAAAAGTGCTTGCGTTCCCGATACAGGTAAACCTGGTAAAACACCGAAAAAAGCTAAAATATTACCTAAATTAGGCAATAAATTACATCTGAGTAATTATGGTTATGAATTAAAACAAAATGCTAAAAATAGAAGAGCATCTTTATCCAGAGCATCCAGCGATAATAATCCTATTACTGTATTAAGACGTCTCAATCTGATCAGAAATTATACAGCAGTAGAAAAAAATAAAGCTAAATTAAGCTCTGATGTCAAGTGGATGTCAAACAAGTACACAAAATCTAAATCACGAAAATCTAAAAATAATAAAAAATAGTATTAATATCACCCAAAACCTATAAAAATTTATAAAAAACTATAAAATAAAAATTGATATTTTAACTGTCTAGTGCCCCAACTTTTATACAATCAAGTATAAAACTAATCAAATAAAATAACAATGAGCTCTAACGATACCTTAATCACTATTTCTTCAATAGACAAATTAACTAAAATAATGCCCATCATTATACAAACATTAAATCAAAATAATTTTAATGAGGTTATAGTAGTTAGTCTTCCTAGTCTTTCAAATTCAAGTTTATGTATTCATGACAAATATTCTCAACAAAAAGTATGTATGATTCAAATTAAAGGTAAGGATTTGAATGGGGATGTATGGTTGGAAATAGCATTTTCTAATAATGGTAAAAAAGAAGGCCAGTACACTGTAAAACAACAAGAATCTTATGATTTAATTCGAGATTATTATACTTTTAATGAAAAAGAATACATTAAAAAAGAATTTTCCAAATTTAATATAAATGATTTGGAGAATAACAATGATAAAATTACTTTTAGGATAAATTTGTGCGATTACGACTTTAATACCGTTATTTTTGATGCAAGTCTTTTGGAGAAGGATCCGGAAGCTGTTAATTGTGAATATAAAATGTGTAATGATTCAATCTGGAATAAATGTGTTGGCATTTCTAAATTATTATCAGCATTTAATAATTTAGAAATTACTTTAAAATCTTTATGCAGCATTAACACTAGTTCCGAACCAGAATCACACATTTTAAAACCTGACGCATCTGGTAAACATAATCCCGCCAAAACGATTGCACAAAAAAATTCAGATAATTTCTTGCAACCTACGTCAGTTCAATCTTCTATGACAACACAACCATCTAAATTTGTTCACTCTCCTACTCCTTTACCTAATGTTCCCGTAGCGGATTATAGGGCTAAAATATCAAATGTTAGTTTGGTTAAAGAATCGGATTTATTAGGTAAAGATTGTAATTTGACTCACAGTAATTCAGATAATAAATACAATGAACCAATAAGAGCGCCAGTTATGAGAATGCCTCCGCCTCCTAAAATGTCTACAGACATCAATTCAATGACAGGTCTACTTAATAATTTAACGAATCAAACTAAACAATTAAATTTGAATAATCAATCAAAATTGAATAATCAATTAAATTTAAGTAATACGTCAAAAATTGTGTTAAATCAAAATAACAAAGACGTTCCCAAGGTTGAAAAAAATAATAATGCTAAATTTGATATTGTTGATGACTCTATCGAAAATTTAATTGATAAATTATCAAAGGATAACCAAGAAAAATTACGTCAATTACACAATTTAACATATAGACAATTTAAAGAAATTCATTGCAAAGATAATTTAGAATTGGAAACTTGCATAAAAACTTTTGAAGAGAGTTTCGAAGATATTGATTTGTTAAGAATGTTATTACTACTTGCTAAATGCGAGAGTACTTTATAAATTACTTTTTTGCAAGTTTAAAAATTTTAAAAATGATATTTTTTTATATTATTAATCAGACTTATATAGTTATAGATTATCTTAATATTATAATGGATAAAATAAGCAATATAATCCTTGAAAAAAACTTTAAAATTGAGTATGCTTCCAGTTTAGTGGTTAAAGATAGTAATGATAGTTTAGTTGCAACAATAAGTTATCACGAAGCAAATGATTTATACATAATGATCTTTCGGCAAACTTTAACAATTATTTTTAAATCATCTGACATTGACAAATTTAAAAAATTTATGCAATCTGGCAACATACCTATGAATAATGTAACAGAAATTATTGAGGTCATTACAAAATTAAACTTATCAAATATAAACGTTATAACGCTTGATTCATTTACAATAACATTCAATTTAAATGAATCAGGCGAACATACTAAATTATTGATAATATATAATTTCTTTACTAACGAAGACAATGTGAACGATATAATTTTAATAGTTACAGAAAATAATTCTAAAGGTAAAAATGCAACTAGCTTGAGCATTGCTGACTTGGCGAAATATTTGGAAACCGAATTTTCGCAAAGTTTTTACGTACCCAAAAACAACGGTAACAAAATTAAAAGAGTATGTATTAAAGGCACTAAAAAATACTTGACTAGCTCACCGAAATCATATAATCAAAACTGCATATATGATAAAATTATTTGTAATGATCGAGAAGATGATGTACCTAATAGTCAATGGCTCGCTGAAAAAAGTAGTGCAATAAAAGATTTTGAAAAACAAATGCAAAATCATTCTCGCACTAATCAAACCTATTCCAACTGCACAACCAATAATACTAGCAATATAAATTATTCGAACAGTACAAATTATTCAGGCAATACAAATTATTCGAACAGTACAAATTATTCAGGCAATACAAATTATTCGAACAGTACAAATTATTCAGGCAATACAAATTATTCAGGCAATATAAATTATTCAGGCAATACAAATTATTCAGGCAATAATACAGAAAACAATATTACTAGACAAATTGCTAATTTGTCTTCTGTTGAAAAAGAAGTGTTAGCAAATTTACATTCAATGACACTAAGCGAGTTAAAAATGTTGTATGAAGATAATTTGGGTGTAAACTTGCAGAAAATATTAACTTTTTTCGACCAATTTACTGATTTTGCAATGGATAACATCCATGAAATTTTAAAATCATGTGGTATATGATAATTATGTTGTATATAACATAATATCGTTAAACAATATATTAACCATTATCATTTTTTTTATATTATAAATCTAAAAATAGTAGTAATTATTCATTAAAAAAAAAATGAAATTTAAAATTTAACGAATGAATTATTATATATATAGAATTATTGAATATTAACACAATATACATAATCAATGCAAGGATACTTGAAAAGTAGGGATTATCAATTGAGCAATCAATTTACAATTACTGGAGTAAATGTACATATTATAAGTACTGTTGCAAACTTGGCGGAATTGTATGGTTATGTTATCAGTGATTCTAAAATAAATTTTAATGACACCATATTTAATATCGTCGCAAATGAGATAAATTGTACCATAACTATAACTAAATATAATGACAATAATTACAGTTTTGAATATAGTACCAACGTTAGTCTTGGGGAAAAGTTGCAAAATATTGAATATAAACATATCGAACATTCAATAGATAGACTATTTAGTAAATTGCAAGAACATATTTCATATTCTAAAATTAAATTTAATTTTAAAGAGCAATTAGGACCTGTTTATGTTAATAAAATTATTAATGATACTTTTGATACAATTAGTTTAAGTATTGATGATATTATTGTGATATGTAAGACTAAATTAAATTTGGAAATGGTACAACATAAAGATGCCAAAATAGAATTTGATGTAAATATAAAGTTGGGAAATAATATTTTAGCTGTTACAACTTTACTACAAAATGATGTCATAAAACTGATCAAGTATTATGAATCTTGCGACGGATTAAAATTTTTAATGAATTTTATGAAAATATTAACAAGATTTAATCCTAAAATTTTAAGTATTAACTTTAACGAAAAACCTAACGCGATTTTTGAGATGGAAATTAATGATTTGGGTGAAGCCAAAAACACAATGAAAATTAATTTACAATCAATAGTTACTTCACAATCTAATCCCTTAGATTACATATATTGTATACAATATGCTGAATCTTGTAATTTTATAGTTGGGACAAATTTAGTCAAGCTACTTTATTTGATCTCTGGCGGTAATATGGAAGAATATGAAAGTATTTGTAATATTAAACATAAAAAAAATACAACTGAAAAATTACCAAAAGGGGATAAGCAAACAAGACTATTAATGAAAACTGCAAAAAAAGCTAAAGCAAAAAAAGCTAAAGCAAAAAAAGCTAAAGCACCAAAAGTTAAAGCACCAAAAGTTTTGAGAGTAAAAGCTACACGTGTACCAGCCTTTATTCAAGCTGCAGCTAATTATGTACCTAGCAGAAATCAACCCTATCCTCTTTCGTTTACTACTCTTGAAAGAACTATAAAAACATTTGGTGAAAATCATAAAGCGGTCTTGAAAAGATTCACGAACAGTATGACGCATGCCGAGTTTGTAGAATTTAAAAATGCTTTTAACAATCAAGTGGGTTTTACACCTGAACAAACACAATTAATTCAAATGTTACCCGATGATAAAGATTATGTAATTGCGTTTTTCAAAGTATATGATTTAATTTGAAAAAATCACAAATTTCATCAACAAAAAATGAAATAATAATTATTTTATAGCTAAAATAAACAAATAATATTTATATGAGTAAACATACAGCAAAAAAAAAATTTTATAAATTTAATGGCAAAACTGGGTATAATATCAGTGAGTATTCCAGTTTTTATAAAAATATTTTAAAAAGAGCTGAAACTGAATTTGATATTTTAAAAATCTTCGAAATATTTATAAAAAAAAATATAAATCAAATATCAGTCCTAAAACTTGATTTGCTTGAAAAGTTTATTTTGTCTCTACTTACTAAAAAAAAAGTAAAAGCTATTGTATCGGATGAACTTGATGTTAGTTCGTACAGTAATGAGATATTGCATTTACTCATAAAATTTTTACCGAAAGATTTAAGGTTAGAGACACTAATTTATGATTTTGTTAACAAGTATGGTACTATTCTAAAAGGAATATCCAAGTATGGTTACTATCCATTTAACACATTGTGTTGGTCGTCATCAGAATTACCCGTTAATATTTTTAATAATGTCGCAAAAATTTTGCATGCTATTGGTCATGACATTTTTTCTGAAAATAAAACAAATGAAACTTGTATTGAATCTCTAAATAAATCAAAAATTAGCAATCAATTAAATGACGAAATATTTTCGAGTAGATATTTTACATTACTTGATTTAACCAATAAACAAATAGCATCAACATTTATATCATCCATTAATGCGTTAACGAAAAGTGATTTGTATGAAGAAAAATATTTACACAGAATATTATTTTGTTTTTTAAAAAATTTTAATTTGTGTTATCAGACATTTATTTTGAGAATGATTGATTTGAAAGAAAAAAATTTAATAAACATTAAAACAAAAATGATAACAATATTAGAACAAATTAATCAAATTAATATAAAAAATATCGACCCTTCTAGCGAGTTATATTTATTTTTTGCTAATGAAAAAAATGAGAATAATGATTTTACAGAATTAATTAATATTTTTAACTAATTATCATTCATTATCATTTTGTTTCATGATCAAATATTTTCAATTCAAAATATTATTATAATTAACATGATCAACTATTGTACTAACGACTGTAGAGTATTGCGACATATTAAATATATCTGCATGTTCTGCCTCATTCACATAAATACAAGTAATATTATTTTCAGATAATTTTTTATGCAATTTCATACTTGGTACAATCTTATCATGACTTGATAACACAACAATTGCATTTTTTTCCAATACATTATAATCAATTAACCAATATTCTGGTCCATATAAATATCTTTGTGTAGTATATCTAACGTAAATATCATCATAAATCATACTATTAAAAATACTTGTAGATAATTCACCATTTCTGGGATCAGGTTGTTTAATATAGTTAAAAATTTTATAACAATCATCCATAAAACACACAGGATCCACAAATATTTTAGTATTTATTCTTTTTTTAAATTTCGAATTTTTTAAAACTATTGACATAACTATGGTGCCAAAACTATGACCAACTAAATTAACGTTATACAGGTCTCTCTCATTTAATATATTGAAAAAATCAGTTCGCAAATCCTCATAATCAGGAAACATATACTTGTCTTCCCAACTATTTAATAAACTGTGAAATTCCATATTTGATATATTGGGTAAAATAGGTATAATGATATCTGTATATTCCATTAAACTTTTAACAAAATTTATATATGGCGTTACACCAAAACCTAAACCATGAATGAATATTGTAGTTTTACCATTGTTTTGTGGATTTGTATAATAAAAATATACTATCCCTGTTTTATTCATTATGTGTTTAGTAAATCCAAGATATTTAAGATACATATACGCTAAATTTTTTATGGTAGACATTGCACAATAAACTACAACAGGTTTGTAAGATGTTTCAATTTCAGTACTACCAAATTTAATGAATTGTATGTGATCGTCATTTTCGATATCCTGAAATTTATAATCTATTTTTTCTTCTATTAATTCTAACATTAGTTTTGCACTGTTAATTTGTTCTTGAGTTAATATTTTATAAGGTTTAAAATACATATGATATGTTATCCATTTCAACATTTTTCTCGAACTAATATCTTCCAATTTTGGTTTTACAATTATTTTGCTCGATGATAATTTTCCAATATGAATTGTATTCAAAATCCATAATATTATTTCTTCACTAGATAATTCATTTAGCCAATTATTTTTTAACCAAGTTGTATTAGCACTTGAATGTTTTATCAATGTTTTTTGCTCAGCATAATCAACCGTTTTTTTGTAATAAATATAATTAATTACTTCTAAACCAACTATACTTGCTCCCAATATTATCCAACCAATCATTAATGATTATATTATATACAATATCTAATATTTTGTTATGTTAGATGTTAAATCAATTTTATGTTGCAAATGTATTTTTTGTTATAACGGATATCAAATTTGATCGTTTTTTATCAATTTTACAATTAAATCAAGATTGCTTTTGTTTGCTGGTGTAACCCTGGGTGGATTTGTTGAGATCGAATTTAATATATCAATAAAATTATCGTTACCTGATTTTTTTACTAAATTAATTGAATTTTCTATAGTTTTTGTATCAACTTTTTCTTTTTGGGACGATGTTCTGAAAGAAAGTAAATAATTATGAATTACCATCATGGCTGAATAAACCTGAATATCTTTATCAATATTTGTATTTGCAGCGTTAATTTCTGTATCAATTGGAGATAAATCTATGTCGCTTATAGTTTGATCGAGATTAGTTAACTTAATTTGTGTGTCACTAATGGTTTTTACATATTCGTCTATAATTTTATCTTTATAACTCAATCTTGAATTAATATTTTTAAGATCACTAACTATTCTTTCAACGTAACTATTTTTACCATTTGATGTAGTTTGTAAACTTTGTATCAATTTATCCAAACTATTTCTGTAATCTGATAATATCGAATCAAAATTACCAATATCTTGTTTTTCAATATTTGATACATATTCATTATTATTTTTTTCTGGTACATCATTCGTTTTTATTACTTCAACATTGTCATCCTCGGAAATGCTTGTTAAATCATTAGTTACCGTTTCTCCTTCGTTTTGTTTGACTGGTACCATTTCCACATCGAGGTTACTTACGTAATTTTTAAAATCTTCGTCTGTGGCGTTAGAATTATTAATTAAATTATTAAGTTTTTTTTTTTGTTCGTCACCTATATCATCACCATTCAAAAGTGCATTCGCAACTGTCAAATTATCTTGCGATACAGAACCGCCTTTTTGTAGTGATAATTGATGATAATAAGCTAATTTTTCCTTATAGTAATCCATATTTTTATCATTACTTTTAGCTTTTTTAATTTTTTTTGTATATTTCTTAATCTTATAAGAGTTGTCTTCGTGTGGCATAAGTATATTAATAAAAATAGAAAATATTATATCTAATTATATATAATGTCAATAACAGTTTTAGATGCTTATTACAAAGTATATGGGCAATTTATTTTGGCTATATCTGGATTATCTGGGTGCAATAAACG
>Ga0116192_1002551_pt1 | contig 12028 bp, 7 predicted proteins | sample AD_UKC113_MetaG_FD_89876 | JGI IMG/M metagenome (GOLD analysis project Ga0116192, IMG submission 89876) | Active sludge microbial communities of municipal wastewater-treating anaerobic digesters from Hong Kong - AD_UKC113_MetaG | ecosystem: Engineered > Bioreactor > Anaerobic > Digestate | place...
AACTCTTTATAGACAAAACATGTATGGCATTTAGAAAAGACAATAAAATAAAGAGTAACTTTTAAAAAATTACTATTAGTTTAGCTTCACCTGAAGAAATTCTCGAAAATTCATATGGTGAGGTATTAAAACCTGAAACTATCAATTATCGTACTTACAAACCCGAACGTGACGGACTTTTCTGTGAACGTATTTTCGGCCCCGTAAAAGACTACGAGTGTCATTGCGGGAAATACAAACGAATACGTTATAAAGGAATTGTTTGTGACCGATGCGGCGTTGAAGTAACCGAAAAAAAGGTACGCAGAGAGCGTACGGGACACATTAGATTGGTAGTGCCGGTTGCTCATATCTGGTATTTCAGAACATTGCCCAACAAAATAGGTTATCTGCTGGGAATTTCAACAAAAAAACTCGATTCCATTATCTACTACGAAAGATATGTGGTTATTCAACAAGGTATTTTAAAAGATAAGGTAGAAGAAAACGATCTTCTAACCGAAGAAGAATATCTGGAATTGCTGAATTCATTGCCAAAAGAGAATCAACAACTGGAAGATTCGGATCCCGACAAGTTCATTGCAAAAATGGGAGCGGAAGCAATTTTAGACCTTTTAGAAAGATTGAATCTCGACAAATTAGCCAATCAGCTGCGTCACCGTGCCAGTACGGATACATCCCAGCAACGAAAAGATGAAGCATTGAAAAGACTCCAGGTAGTGGAAGCATTTCGGAGTTCTAAGCACATCAATAAGCCTGAATGGATGATTATGAAAGTGATTCCCGTCATTCCACCGGAGCTTCGTCCCCTGGTGCCCCTTGATGGAGGTCGTTTTGCAACATCAGATTTAAACGATCTATATCGCCGTGTGATTATTCGCAACAACCGCCTGAAAAGGCTTATCGATATTAAAGCACCCGAAGTAATTCTCAGAAACGAGAAACGCATGCTTCAAGAGGCTGTTGATTCACTTTTTGATAATTCAAGAAAATCAAGTGCAATTAAAACAGAATCCAATCGACCCTTAAAATCGCTTTCAGATAGTTTGAAAGGAAAACAAGGGCGTTTTCGTCAAAATCTGCTTGGCAAACGCGTGGATTATTCGGCTCGCTCGGTTATTGTAGTGGGCCCGGAATTAAAAATGCACGAATGCGGTTTGCCAAAAGATATGGCAGCCGAACTGTATAAACCATTCATTATTCGCAAACTTATTGAAAGAGGTATTGTTAAAACCGTAAAATCAGCAAAAAAGATCGTCGATCGCAAAGAACCGGTTGTTTACGATATCCTGGAATATGTAATGAAGGGACATCCGGTACTGCTAAACCGTGCTCCGACGTTGCACCGTTTAGGTATTCAAGCATTTCAGCCTAAACTTATCGAAGGAAAAGCCATTCAACTTCACCCTCTTGCATGTACGGCATTTAATGCCGACTTCGATGGAGACCAGATGGCCGTTCACCTTCCATTAAGCAACGAAGCCATATTGGAAGCACAGTTATTAATGCTATCGTCACATAATATCCTGAATCCTGCCAACGGAGCACCTATCACTGTTCCTTCTCAAGATATGGTTCTCGGATTATATTACATTACCAAGATCCGTCCCGGAGCAAAAGGTGAAGGTATGACCTTTTATGGCGAAGAGGAAGCTATTATAGCCTATAATGAAGGGAAAGTCGATATTCACGCATTGGTAAAAGTGATTGTTGACGATATAGATGAAAACGGCAATCCAATCCGCAAAATGCACGAAACGACAGTAGGACGAGTAATCACAAACGAATATATTCCAAAAGAGGTAGGCTATATTAATGAGCTTCTTTCAAAAAAATCGCTTCGTGATATTATTGGTCTCGTCATCAAAAAATGCGGGATGGCTCGTACTGCTCAATATTTGGATGATATAAAAGACCTCGGATACAAAATGGCGTTCAAGGGTGGCCTTTCGTTCAATCTGGAAGACATCATTATTCCACCGGAAAAAGATGAGCTCATTCGTGAAGGTTATGCTGAAGTTGAGCAGATTATGGAAAATTATAATATGGGATTCATTACTTATAACGAACGATATAATCAGATTATCGATACATGGACCCATATCAACTCGAAATTGTCCAACATCTTGATGAAAAAACTGGCAGAAGATGATCAAGGATTTAATTCGGTATACATGATGTTGGACTCGGGGGCACGTGGTTCACGCGAACAAATTCGTCAATTATCGGGTATGCGTGGCTTGATGGCCAAACCTCAAAAAAGTGGTGCAGAAAGTGCCCAAATCATCGAAAACCCCATCCTTGCGAACTTTAAAGAAGGATTGTCAGTGCTGGAATACTTTATTTCAACTCACGGAGCACGTAAAGGACTTGCCGACACAGCATTGAAAACAGCCGATGCCGGATATCTTACCCGACGATTGGTTGATGTTGCGCAAGACGTAATTGTAACAGAGGAAGACTGCGGAACACTTCGCGGATTAGTTGCTACAGCACTAAAAAACAATGATGAAGTCGTAGCATCACTCTACGATAGAATATTAGGCCGCATTTCTGTTCACGATGTACAGCACCCCTTTACAGGAGAAATTCTGGTACGGTCGGGAGAAGAAATTACCGAAGAAATTGCAAAAAAAATTGAAGAATCGCCCATCGAACAAGTTGAAATCCGTTCTGTTCTCACGTGCGAAGCACGACATGGTGTTTGTTCAAAATGTTACGGACGCAACCTTGCCAGCAGTCGTTTGGTAGAAAGAGGTGAAGCTGTTGGAGTCATCGCTGCTCAATCTATCGGCGAGCCGGGAACTCAGCTTACGCTTCGAACCTTCCACGTAGGTGGTATTGCTTCGAATATAGCAGCCGAAAGTAATATTGTTGCCAAATACGACGGAATACTGGAGTTTGACGAACTTCGTGTAGTTGATCCACAAGAAACAAATGCTGAAGGCAAACCTTACAAAATAGTGGTAAGCCGCCTGGTAGAGATGCGTATTGTGGATCCTAACACAAAAATTGTCTTGCTCTCACACAATGTACCCTATGGAGCAAAGCTGTATTATGGTGAAGGTGACAAAGTACAAAAAGGTGACCTCATTTGCGAATGGGATCCGTTCAATGCAGTTATTATTTCTGAAGCTAGCGGAAGAATTCATTTCGAAAATTTTATCGAAAATATTACCTATAAAGTAGAATCGGATGAACAAACCGGCTTAAAAGAAAAAGTGATCATTGAATCGCGAGATAAAACAAAAGCTCCATCTGCATACATTGTAAACGAAAATGGTGACATTTTACGTACCTACACCTTACCGTTAGGCGCTCATATCGTTAAAAGTGAAAATGACGAAATCAAAGCCGGAGATATCTTAGCTAAGATACCCCGTGCTATAGGCAAAACGGGTGATATTACAGGGGGATTACCACGCGTAACGGAACTTTTTGAGGCACGCAATCCTTCAAATCCTGCAATTGTTGCAGAAATCGACGGCGAAGTGTCATTCGGAAAAGTTAAACGAGGAAATCAAGAAATTTTTGTCACATCCAAAACGGGAGAAGTAAAAAAATATCTTGTGCCTCTTTCCAAACAGATTCTTGTTCAGGAAAACGATTTTGTTCGTGCCGGAATGCCATTATCGGATGGAGCAATTACCCCTTCTGACATTTTGGCTATAAAGGGACCTACAGCCGTTCAAGAATACATCGTAAACGAAATTCAGGATGTTTATCGTTTGCAGGGTGTAAAAATTAATGATAAACATTTCGAAGTTATTGTTCGTCAAATGATGCGTAAAGTTGAAATCGTTGACCCGGGTGATACACGATTCTTGGAAAAGCAACTGGTCGATAAAAACGAATTGATGGAAGAAAACGATCGCATATGGGGCAAAAAAGTAATTGTTGACCCGGGTGATTCACAAATATTCGAGCCTGGACAAATAGTAACTGCCCGCAAGCTTCGCGATGAAAACAGTTCGTTGAAACGCCGTGACCTAAAACCCGTAAAAGCACGTGATGCCATTCCGGCAACGGCAAATCAGGTTTTACAAGGGATCACACGTGCTGCATTGCAAACTTACAGTTTTATGTCTGCAGCATCCTTCCAGGAAACTACTAAAGTGTTGAGCGAGGCGGCTATCAACGGAAAGGTAGATGCATTAGAAGGGTTAAAAGAAAACGTCATTTGTGGCCACCGAATTCCTGCCGGTACAGGTCAGCGAGAATTTGAAAAGATTATTGTTGGCTCAAAAGAAGATTTCGAGAAAATGAATGCATCTGTACCATCACATATTTTAGAGGACGTAACAAAAGAAGAAGACGAATAAATTTATACAACTATTAAAAGAGGGTGTCTCAAAGCTATAAGACACCCTCTTTTTTAATTATTATGGACATCTATTCAGTAATTGCCATTGGGGTCGGTTTGGCCATGGATTGTCTTGCAGTTTCTGTAAGCAAAGGCATATGCGTAAAAAAATTATATCTCCGACAAACGTTAACAATGGCTTTCCTTTTTGGCCTTTTCCAGGCCGGAATGACCTTAATAGGGTATTTTACGGGATTGACCTTTATGGAAACGATAAAAAAAAGCGACCACTGGGTGGCCTTTGGTTTGCTAGCACTCATTGGGGGAAAAATGCTGTTTGAAGGTATAAAAAAACAGAACACAGAATGTGACCAAACCGAAACAAATCCATTCGGTTACATAAAACTGATATCCCTGGCTTTAGCAACCAGCATCGACGCCCTGGCAACAGGTATTATATTTGTCCCTTATCCACAAATTATCTGGAAAAGCGTTACCATAATTGGTTTAATCAGTTTACTTTTTTCCGGTTTAGGAATGCTGATAGGAATCCGATTCGGAAAAGGTTTTCATTTGAAAGCAGAGGTTTTAGGTGGCATCATTTTGATCGCTATCGGACTGAAAATTTGGATTGAACATTCATTCGGATTATAACAAACAGAAAAACAACCTTTAATCAAAATAATTTATAAAAGGAATCTACTTAATTTGATCGAAACCTTTTCCATATACACCAATAACAGAAGCCTGACTGACAAAAGCATTATCGTCGATCTCTTTTACAAGACGAAAGATAGAATTTGATTCGTTTCGTCTTGCAATTACAAGCAACACTTTCTGCGGTTGTTTTGAATACCAACCGATACCTTCGAGCACAGTACATCCGCGATGAAGTTGTACATTTATTTGAGTTGCAATTTCATCGTATTTAGAAGAAAAAATAAAAAACTGCACCGATTGTCGTATACCATTGAGTGCCCAATCTACCGAAGTCGCCATTAAGGCAATGATGATAATACCATAAACAATGGTTTCTATACTTCGAAAAATAAGATAAGAAGAAGAAACAATGGCTAAATCAACCAACAACATGGTTCTTCCGGGAGTAATATTTCGATATTTATTAATGATCATTACTATAATATCAGTACCACCTGTACTGCCATTTACAGATAAAACCAGACCCACTCCTACTCCACACATAATAGCCCCGATGATTCCGGCAATCAGTGGCTCACTTGTCATGATGGGTTCCCATGAAAAACCTTCAAACATGCCAATAAACAAAGCTAAAGAGGCAACACCTATAATTGTTTTTAGCAAAAAATCCGTTCCTAAAATCCGAAACGAAATCAACAATAAAACAGTATTCAAAATCAAAACAGAAACAGAAACAGGAAAGTCGAATGCATAATTCAATAATACACCTACGCCTGTAAGCCCACCGGTCACAAACTTATGAGGCATGATAAACTGAGTTATACCGAGTGCATATATAAAAGTTCCAAGAAAAATGGTAAGAAAATCTTTTACATAGAACTTCTTGAAAGTAAATTGAGCCTGCTTCTCCATACGAGATTAGATAACGATATTGACGATTTTCCCCGGTACTATAATGATTTTTCGAGGTGTTTTGTCTTCGATCCATTTTTTTGAGTTGGGATGTTCCAAAACTGTTTTTTCAATTTCTTCTCGTGTAGCATCTGCAGGAAGATCGAGTGTGAAACGTGTTTTCCCATTGAAAGAAATCGCATATGAAAAGGTATCTTCCTTTAAATACTCTTCCTTATAGGTTGGCCATTGAACATCAAAAATGGTAGTTTCATTACCTAATCGATGCCACAACTCTTCGGCGATATGAGGAGCAAACGGAGATAAACAAATGGTTAAATCGGTTAAAATCGATCGCTTATTGCATCTTAAAGAAGTCAATTCGTTTACGCAGATCATGAATGCTGAAACTGCCGTATTGAATGAAAAATTCTCGATATCGAATGTGACCTTTTTGATGAGTTTGTGCAACGATTTCAATTCTTCTTTAGATGGTTCATCGTCAGTTACCACAAACGTATCATCGGTAAAAAACAAATTCCAAAACTTACGCAAAAAACGATAAACCCCATCAATCCCATTCGTATCCCAAGGTTTAGACTGCTCAATAGGTCCAAGAAACATTTCATAAATGCGTAACGTATCGGCACCGTATTTTTTCACAATATCATCCGGGTTTATCACGTTGAACATAGATTTAGACATTTTTTCAACCGCCCACCCGCAGATATATTTCCCGTCTTCAAGAATAAATTCAGCATCTTTATATTCGGGGTTCCAGTTGCGAAAAGCATCGATGTCGAGAACATCGTTATGCACCATATTAATGTCAACATGAATAGGGATCGTGTCGTACTGATCTTTCAAATTAAAAGAAACAAAAGTATTGCTGTTTATAATTCGATACACAAAATTACTCCTTCCCTGAATCATTCCTTGGTTAATGAGCTTTTGGAAAGGTTCTTCCACACAGGATACCCCCAGATCGAAAAGAAATTTGTTCCAGAAGCGACTGTATATAAGATGCCCCGTAGCATGTTCTGTACCACCGATGTACAAATCGACATTTTTCCAATAATCGTTCGCTTCTTTTGAAACCAGGGCTTCATCATTATGAGGATCCATATAGCGAAGATAATAGGCTGAAGAGCCGGCAAAACCCGGCATCGTTGAAACTTCAAGCGGATAGCCTTCTTCGGTTTTCCAATTTTTTGCCCTTGCCAAAGGAGGTTCTCCGGTTTCGGTAGGAAGAAATTTATCTATTTCAGGTAATTCAAGAGGCAATTTACTTTCGTCGAGAGTATAAGGCATCCCATCTTTATAATATATCGGAAATGGCTCACCCCAATAACGTTGACGCGAAAAAATGGCATCACGTAAACGGTAATTCACTTTACGGTATCCTATTCCGCGCCGCTCTATTTCTTCAATAGCAACCGAAATAGCCTCTTGTACCGGAAGCCCATTCAAAAAATCGGAATTCATCATAATACCCTCTTTGGCATCAAAACTTTCTTCCGATACATCACATCCTTCAATTAAAGGAATAATAGGCAAATCAAATTGTTTGGCAAAAGCATAATCGCGACTATCATGAGCAGGTACTGCCATAATAGCACCTGTGCCATAGCCGGCCAATACATAGTCTGAAATCCAAATAGGCAATAACTCTCTCGTAAAAGGATGTATGGCATAGGATCCCGAGAAAACACCGCTTACCGTTTTATCTGCGATTCGCTCACGTTCGGTTTTCCTTTTCGTTTTCTCCAAATAAGCATCAACCGTTTCGCGATATTCCTCCGTCACAAGCTGCTCAACCAATTCGCTTTCGGGAGCCAACACCATAAACGTAACACCAAAAATAGTATCGGGACGTGTTGTAAACACATCAAACGTAATCCCGCTTTGAGTATTAAAATGAATTACCGCTCCTTCCGAACGGCCAATCCAATTGCGTTGCGTTTCCTTCAACGAATCCGTCCAGTCTATTTTTTCAAGGCCGTCCAGCAATCGCTGTGCATAAGCCGAAACACGCAAACACCACTGACGCATCTTTTTTTGCTCGACCGGATATCCTCCACGAATAGAAAAACCCTCACTCACCTCATCATTAGCAAGTACTGTTCCCAATTTCGGACACCAATTTACCATCGTATCACCCAAGTAGGCAATGCGGTAGTTCATCAGTATTTCTTGTTTTTCTTTTTCCGATTTCGTTTTCCATTCGTCAGCAGTGAAGTGCAATTCTTTGTTTCCCGCGGCATGAATCCCTTCTGTCCCTCTTTCTTCAAAATGTTTTATCAGATTCTCAATAGGTTCGGCACGTTGAAGCTCGTTATTGTAATAGTGATGGAACATTTTTATAAAAGCCCATTGTGTCCATTTGTAATATTTAGGATCACATGTGATCACCTCTCGGCTCCAATCGTAAGAAAAGCCGATTTTGTCTAACTGCTCGCGATAACGAGCTATATTTTTGTAAGTTGTGATGGCAGGATGTTGTCCGGTTTGAATAGCGTATTGTTCGGCAGGCAATCCAAAGGCATCGAACCCCATAGGATGCAGCACATTAAAACCTTGAAGTCGTTTATATCTTGCAATAATATCTGAAGCTATGTATCCAAGCGGATGACCAACGTGCAGCCCTGCTCCCGAAGGATAAGGGAACATATCAAGAACATAATATTTCGGTTTTGAGGAATCTTCCGTAACTTTGTATGTTTGATGATCGATCCAGTATTGTTTCCATCGTTTCTCGATTTCTTCGAAGTTGTAGTCCATTTTCTTCTTTATTTAAAAAACGTTGCAAAGATAGTGAATTAATCAAGAAAGAACAATCGAAAATTTTTTTGCTTAACAATCTCTAAACCCGAACTTTAATTAACTACACTTAACGGTATTTTTTAGCTAAAAATGGAACAATACTCTTATCTTTGTTAGGGTTATGAGAAATTATATTCACATATTATCAGTGATGATAGTCCTGCTTTTGCCTTTATCTTCAAAAGCACAATATCATTATGCCGATTATGCAAATAAAGGAAGCGGTGCGCATAGTTCTACCATTTACTTGATGCCAAATGTCTATCCGGCCATTCTAATAGAAGGAGATACTGTGGCGTGCATGACTTTACGCGAATTCATTAAATATTCTCCTCTTCGTTTCTATTCTCACAAAGACGTAATTCAATATAACAAACTGATTCGTGATGTAAAAAAAACACTGCCATACGCCAAACAAATATCCAAAATCATTATCGAAACATATGAGTATATGGAAACACTTCCAACGGAAAAGGCAAAACAAAAACATCTGGAAGCAATGGAGAATTATCTTTACAAAACCTATAAACCTCAAATGAGCAAATTGACCCGTTCTCAAGGTCAACTGCTCATAAAATTGGTAGACAGAGAAACAAACACTTCAGCATACGGCATTATTGACGGTTTCATGGGCAGTTTCAAAGCATGGACTTACAATGTATTTGCAGGACTATTTGGAAATAGTTTGAAAGTAAGGTATGACCCTTATGGAAAAGACCGCTTAACAGAAAGAGTCTGTGTTCTGGTAGAACAAGGGGCGATTTAAATATCGCTCTTTTTTTATGAATAAAAAACATGATGTATCTTTTTTCTTCCCAATATCCTTTTAGTCCCTTCACAGCGACATTTTATCAATATTACCAATGGATTACGGATCACTACAACTAACCGATTGGTTACCCACTACAAAAAAAGAAATGAAAATTCGTGGTTGGGATTATGTCGATGTGATTCTGTTTTCGGGCGATGCTTATATCGACCACCCTTCTTTTGGAGCAGCTGTTATAGGAAGGCTAATGGAAAAAGAAGGCTTACGAGTAGCCATTGTTCCTCAACCTAATTGGCGTGACGATTGGCGCGATTTTAAAAAACTTGGCACACCCCGATTATTTTTTGCCATTTCGGCCGGTGCCATGGATTCCATGATCAACCGTTATACGGCTAATAAACGCCTCCGTTCCAACGACGCCTACACTCCTGACGGACGCCCTGACATGCGTCCTGATAGAACAACCATCGTTTATACTCATATCCTTAAAGACCTTTATCCCGATATTCCTCTTGTTATCGGAGGAATAGAAGCCTCCCTTCGACGCATTACCCATTACGACTATTGGGATGACCGGTTACATAAAACTATTCTTGCTGATACACATGCCGACCTTTTAATTTACGGAATGGGCGAACAACCCTTGAAACAACTCATTCAAGAGATAAAAAACGGGAAAAGAATAAATGAAATCTACGACATTCCACAAACGGCTTTTCTTGTTCCTAAAAATTCAATTCCCCCCAATTCCTTCGGTGAGGAAAAACGCCTGTTCTCTCACGAAGAATGTCTGAAAGACAAACTTAAACAGGCAAAAAATTTTCGTATAGTAGAAGAACAATCCAACCGTCTATATGCCGCACGTATTTTACAGGATGTAGATGACAAAACATTGGTTGTAAATCCACCTTTTCCACCCATGATCGAAGATGAAATCGATGCATCATTTGATCTTCCCTACACTCGCCTGCCCCATCCCAAATACAAAGGAAAACATATTCCGGCATACGAAATGATCAAATTTTCGGTAAATCTTCATCGGGGTTGTTTTGGCGGCTGCGCTTTTTGCACCATTTCGGCTCATCAGGGAAAATTCATTGCTTCACGCTCCAAACACTCTATACTAAACGAAGTAAAAAAAATTATCAAGATGCCCGATTTTAAAGGCTATATCAGCGATCTTGGTGGTCCCTCGGCAAATATGTATCGCATGGGAGGGAAAGATTTATCCATTTGCGAAAAATGTAAAAAACCTTCCTGCGTTTACCCTAAAATCTGCAGCAACCTGAATACCGATCATTCTGCTTTACTCGACATATACCATACAATAGATGCCATGTCGGGGGTCAAAAAATCATTTATTGGCAGCGGAATCCGTTACGATATGCTTTTACATGAAAGCGAAGATGAACAGACCAATAAAGCCGCAAAAAACTATATCGAGGAACTGATTACACGTCACGTTTCGGGAAGATTAAAAGTAGCACCCGAACACACATCGGACAATGTATTGCAGATTATGCGAAAGCCCTCGTTCGATCAGTTCATCCAATTTAAAAAAATCTTTGACTCAATAAATCAGAAGCATCAATTAAATCAGCAACTTATACCCTATTTTATCTCCTCACACCCGGGTTGTACCCTCTTGGATATGGCAGAATTGGCAGCAACCATCAAAAACCTAAAGTTAAAACCCGAACAAGTACAAGATTTTACACCTTCACCTATGACATTGGCTACCGAAATCTATTATACGGGTTATCATCCATACACCCTTGAGCCCATATATAGTGCTAAAACAAAAGAAGAAAAAAACGCCCAACACCAATTTTTTTTCTGGTATCAACCCTCAAATAAACCGGCCATAATTGCCGAATTGAAACGAATCAATCGCCCGGACATAATAAAAAAGATATATCCAAAAGATTAATATAAACTAAATTCTTAAGATTTTTCTTTTTTCGTGCAGCGTTTTTCCGAATATGTCATCTTATTTATAAAATAGAAATATTCCGAAAAACAGCCAATCTATGAAAAATTATTTGCTTTTCCCCATTGTAGCAATTGTCATATCTTTTACTGCTTTTTCATGCGATGACAGTAGCTCCGAAGAAAAAATTTTCGACATAACATATTACTATAACAACACTACACTTAAGAGCTTAAAAGGCGAAAAGAGCATTCCTGCGATTTCGTCAAACGAATACTATTAATAAAAAATCACACCGATTAGTTCTATTTCTTATATGACTTTTTGATTTTCCAAAACCGGCAAAACCCTGTGAAGTGTATTGCCGGTTATTTTTCTTTGTATTTTTATGTAAATCATGTTACAAAACATACAAAATAATTTCTTATTTAAAATTAAACCCTCTATTTTTGAATTCAGATAAGTTCAGCACAGTTATCGTTTTTCATGAGTTTGAAATTCAATCACAGTAGCACCAAAGTTCAACAACTGGCCGATTTTATAAGGCAATCCATAACGGTTAACGAATACAAAGTTGGAGAAAAATTGCCGTCGATAAATTTTTTGAGCCAAAAATACAATGTTTCGCGCGACACGGTTTTCAAAGCATTAA
>Ga0116192_1002553_pt1 | contig 12026 bp, 9 predicted proteins | sample AD_UKC113_MetaG_FD_89876 | JGI IMG/M metagenome (GOLD analysis project Ga0116192, IMG submission 89876) | Active sludge microbial communities of municipal wastewater-treating anaerobic digesters from Hong Kong - AD_UKC113_MetaG | ecosystem: Engineered > Bioreactor > Anaerobic > Digestate | place...
CAGGAAATAATAGACGCAACCAATGAGATAAAGAAAAAATCAACCGCTGAAGTAAAAAAGAAAATGTTTGGTAAAAAGTTTGAAACAAGCACTGAAAAAAAAGCAAAAGATAAACTTGAAACTTTAAAAGATAAATGGTATGAGTGATATTGATTACAAAAGAAAATATGAAGAACTTGAGGCGAAGGTAAAAATGTATGAACAGAATGGAGTGGCTAAATTGTATTACGCTTTAAGTAGAAAGGCATGGGAGATGGCTGATTTGATGAATAGCACAAATTTAAAAGCAATACCTCTTGATGACCCAAAAGATAAAACTTTTGATAGAATGAAAGTTATTTGGAATGACGCTGCAAGTATTGCTCAAGCTGTAGATTCATTAGGGAAAAGTGCAGGATTTACTGGGAATGAAGAATTGGATATTAATAAAAAACCATTTGTTGATACAATAGCTCAATCAAGGCAATGAGTTTAATTGAGATATACAATATTAAATGCGAGATTCCAGATTTGACAAGCAGTACGTTTGTTGAAAATTGGGATACTGATAATCCAAGTGAACAATATTGGAGAAGAAAGCTATTGCCCGACTTCTTCAATCAAGTAGAATACGACAAGGAAGGTAATGCTATATTAACCATTCAGCAAAGAGAGTATGCTACAAGAGAGGTTGAAAGGTGTAGAAATGGCTTTTGGTTTATGAATAATGGGTTTGAAACTTACATTACCGGTAAGCATTATTTTTATTTACAGTGGTGGAAGTTAGAGGATGATATTTATGCCGATTACAGAGATACAGACAGAAGGTATTTTATTTACTTAAATCATTGGGAAAATACTCCTTGGTGTTTGGGTGTAATTAGAGGTAAAAAAAGGCGTGAAGGAGCGACATCTCAAGCAACAAGTAATTTAATTTACGAGTGTGTTTTTTATAAAAATAGTATATGTGGATTAGTTAGTAAAACTAACACAGATGGAAGAACTGCATTTACAAATATGGTGGCATTTGGGTACAGGCAGCTTCCAGTATTTTTAAAGCCAAAACAATTAAACAACAAAGACAGTGTATCTGAGTTGGTTTTTGCCCATAAAACAACAACTATTAAAGATGGCAAAGGGGCTACTATTGATAATGATACAGGGCATAGGTCAAAAGTAGATTATCGTGCGGCAGGAACAAATGCTTATGATTCAGGAAGACTTAGCAGGGGGCTTTGGGATGAAGGTGGAAAGTGGGATGTAGAAACTCCATTTTCTAAATTTATTGCCATTGTTAGCAAGACAATGGTTAAGGGTATTAAAAGGGTTGGTTTCATGGAATGCCCGTCTACTGTAAATGAAATGACAAAATCAGGCGGCGCAGAATATAAAAAGGTTTGGGATAGTGCAGACCAATTTACGCAAGAAAGGACAAAAAATAGATTAGTAAGGTATTTTACTCCGGCATTTGATGGGTATGTGGGTTTTATTGACAGGTATGGTATGAGTGTAATTGATAAGCCTACAAAAGAGCAATATGATTTTTTGGTTGAACACTATGTAGGAATTGGGGATTTAACAGAAGAAGACGTTAAACTTGGAGCAAGGGACTATCTTATTTCAAAAAGAGTTGGTCTTGAAGGAACTGAACTTGAAGAAGAAATAAGGATGAATCCTTTTGATGAAAAGGAAATGTTTTTGTCTGCCGGAACTGGTTGCTTGTATGCAGCGCAAGCAATGAGAATGAGACAGCAGATAGAATGGTTGAAATACAATGATGTTATTGATCGGGGAAATTTGGTTTGGGAAAATGGAGACGATTGGTTTAGGTTAAAAGATTTACCATCAGGCGAAAAAGAATTGATTATTGGGAAATTAAATTGGGTTCCAAACAAAAATGGAATTTATGAAAAATTAAAAGGGTGGACACCTAAAGAGCCAAACAATGTTTATGAAAAAAATGGTTATTTTTTCCCTAACGGTAATTACTCAATAAGAATGGCTTGCGACCCATTTAAATATGATAAAACAAAAGACAATAGAAAGTCAACTTGTGTGGCTTATGCTTATCAATTACCTGATTTATTAGGGAATGAAAATGATTTTGATGATATGTTTACAATGCGGTATTCAGATAGGCCAAATACAACTGATATAGCTAATGAAAATGTATTAAAAATGGCTTGGTATTGTGGATGTCAAGTATTATTTGAAAGAAACGTAAACCATTGGAAAAAATCTTTTCAAATATTAAAATGTAGTGGGTTTCTAACTTGGATGGCAGATGAAGTAGAGCCGGGCATTTATACAGATGGTAAAGGAGTTGTAGTTCAGGCAGCTTGCGATTATACTGAAGCGTATTTGGAAAAAAATACAGAAAAGATATATTTTAAAGAAATGCTTTCTGAAGAATCAGGTTTTTTAGGATTTGAGGTAGAGAATACACAAAAATATGATGACGCAATGAGCGCCGGATTTTGCTTTATTAATGTAAAGCACAAGAAGTATGTAAAACCACAGACAAGCAAAACAAATATTGAAAATATAATGCCTTATAGACAGGCTGTTTAAAACCTAAATAAAATGCAATATCAAGATTTTAGCGCAACAGGAAGTTTTCCATATCCAAATCATAATCTACCTGCTTCAAGTAAAGGCAGAGATTGGTGTATGCAGTATGCTAAAGCTGCTTACTATGATTGGCAGTATGGGTTCCCTAAAGCTGTATTTTCCGCTAACGGGGGGGACTATGAGAAATTCAGAATGTATGCGTTAGGTAAGCAGCCAGTATCACTGTATAAGAAATTAATGGGCGTTGATTCTCAAACTAACCAAACATGGCTTGCAGTAGATTGGAGTATAAGGTCTATTGTAAGCGGTTACAGGGATAAGGTGATAAGCAGGTTAATGAAGGAAGATTACGGTGTTGTTGCTACTCCTATTGATATGTTAGCCCAATCAGAATTAAATGACTACATCAATGAAATGAAGGCTAAGTTGGCAGTAAGAGATTTAATGATAAAGCAAAATCCTGAATTAGCACAACATCCACTTTTGGGATTACAACCCGGAGACCCAACCGATATTGAAGAATTAGAAATGAGGCTTCAAATGAATGAGCAATTCACAAGAAGTCAAGATGCAGAAAAAGCCATTGCATTAGGGTTTTATCAGAATGATTACAAGAATTGGAGAAGAAAGATTTATGAAGATTTATTTGATTTAGGCGTAGCAGGATATTTTGAATGGTTAGGTGAAGATAACAAAGCAAGGTTTCGTGCAGTAAATCCAGACAATGTAATTATAAACTATTGCCGTGATGCTAACTTTAAAGACCTTGTTCATGCAGGTGAAATAGTTGATGTGTCATTAATTGATTTAGCATTGATAAATAATGAAGATGGTACACCAATGTTTGATGATAAAACATTGACAGAGTTTGCAGGAAGTATTGCAGGTAAATACGGCAATCCTTCAACAGTTGGTTCGGGTGCAAGATGGATGAAGCCTTATGATAAATTTAAGTGTCGTGTACTACAAATGTATTTTTATACTTACAATGAAGAAACATTTACCGACAGGAAGGATAGCTTAAATAACCCTGTGTTTAGAATTGAAGAATCAGGTAGGGGAGATAAAAACAATCCAAGATATAAACGTAAAAGAATACAATACGTTTATAAATGTTCATGGATTATTGGTACTGATAAGTGTTATGATTGGGGGATGTGTTATGACCAAAAAAGAACCAATGATTTAACATCAAAAGCAAAAACATCATTACCATACAAGTTTGTTGCTTATAATTTCTATGAAATGAGAGCGCAAGGTTTTATGGAAAGATTAGTTCCATACATTGACGAATATCAGTTAACTACTTTAAAAATACAGAACTTTAAGAACAGGGCTGTTCCAAGTGGATGGTGGATAGATTTAAGTGCATTGGAATCTACTGCAATGAAAAAAGGTGGTAAGGATATGACACCAATGGAACTATTACAGATGTTCTTTGAAACAGGTGTTTTGGTGGGTAGAAGTGTAAGAGAAGGCGGCGAACCTCAATCACCAAACTGGAAACCTGTAATACCTATTGAAAATACAGCCGCAAGTGAATTAGCCATGTTCTATCAAGATTTAATTCAAACTATCACAACGATAGAAAAAATGACAGGGTATAATGATATTACAAGCGGGAACCCAAATCCTAAAACACTTGTTCCCGGTTATCAAATGGCAGAAGTGTCAACACAAGATGCTTTATATCCTTTGGCATGGGCAGAAGAAACACTCAGTTTAAGGTTAGCTGAAGATGTATTATGCAGGATGCAGCAGGGAGTTAAAAAAGGTGGCGTAAGTGGATATGCGCCTGCACTGAATAGTAATACGTTATTTTTTATGACCATTTCGCCTGAAATTGCATTCAGAGACTATGGCATTGAATTAGAAAAAAGAACCACCGATGACCAAAAAGCATGGCTATTACAGCAAATGCAAATGGATATACAAAATGGGTGGTTAGATACAAGTGATGCAGTTATATTAGTTAATACAAAAAATGCAAAGCAGGCACAAATGATATGGTCTTATCGAGTTAAAAAGGCCAAAGAAAAAGCCAACGACCAAGAGTTACAAAAAATACAACTCAATAATCAGGGGGCAAAAGAAGCTGCACAAATAGCACAACAATCCGAAATGTATAAATTCCAATTAGAATTGAAGCATAAGGAAAGACTGAAATTTATGGAATTGCAGGCATCATTACAGGAAACAGAAATGAAGATAAATAATGAAAGATTGATTGCTAACCAAAATAATTTAACCAAATTACAAGTTTCAGATGACGCAGCAAGTTCAAAAGTAATAGCGCAACACGTTTCAAGTGAGGGAGATAAAGTAAAAACTGCCATTTCAGGTGAAGCGGCATTGGAAAAACAGCGTATTGCCAATGAAAAACCAACAGCTACAAAAAAATAATTTTGCAATATCTAAAAAAATAAATAATATTGTTCATCCAAATCAAAGTATTAAATGAATTTCTTAAAAAAGTTTTTAGACGCTGATGTTATAGACCAAGTATCACCAGCAACACAAACTCCAAATATCGCCGAATTAATGGCAAAGCATGGAGTTCAAAATAGTTCTGAAAATATGGTGGCAACACCTATTTCATTAAATACGGAGAACCAAGAAAAACCAGAAACACAACAAAGCGGTAGTGAAGTTGCGACGACTAACGAAGCTGTAAGTGCTGAAAAGGTTAATCAAGAAACTCCTACTCCAATCGTAAACGAACCAACAGTTTCTCAAAAAGAAATTCAGCAAGTTCAGCAAGATTGGAAAGAAGTTCTTAAATCACAACAACCTGACACAGTATTAAAGGAGTTAGGGTTTAGTGAAAACGTGGTGAATTTTGTCAAGGAATTAAAAGATGTTGACCCTAAAATGTTGGCATTTTTAAGTACATGGCAGAATAATGGAGATGTAACAGGGTATTTAAAAGAATTAACTACTGATTACTCAAAGATGCCAGCCGAAGAAGTGATGCGACATCAACTAAGGCAAGAGTATCCAAAAGCAACACAGCAGCAGTTAGAAATCCTGTTTCAAAAAAATATTGTTCACGCATTTGGTTTAAATTCAGAAGACCCTGATGAGCAGGAAACTAGCCGACAGCTATTAGAAGCAGAAGCAGACCGACACAGGGATAAAATGATAGCTAACCAACAACAATACTTACTCCCAACACCACAGCCTAAAGTAGCAGCACCAGTGGATAACAGTGCTGAAATTGAAGCACAGCAACAAAAGCAGCGATACGATAATTACAAAAATCAAATCAATAATAGTTCTTTAACAGTTGACCTTTTCAAAAACAAAGCGTTGCAGATAGGTGAAGGTGAAGAAAAATACTCTTATAAGGTAGATAAGCCGGAAGCCTTAACAAATATTTTGTTTGATTCAGAAGCATGGGCAAATAGCTTTTTCGACATTCAGATGAAACCGGATGGTTCTAAAGAGTATATACCAAATGTAGAGAAGCAATTATTTGTAGCAGCAGCATTAGCAGATTATAAAGGATTAATCAACAGTTTAGGATTGCACTTCAAATCTTTAGGCGGTAAAACCGTCACTGACCACATAGATAATGCCAGTGAGAATACTGGTAATGTCACTCCCACCGCAGCCGCACCTGCATATAAATCAATAGCCGAATTAATGGCTAAACAAGGCAGGATAGGTTAGCTACTGTACAGGTTGTAAGAAAGATAATAACAATTTTATTAAACTTACAACTTTACTACAATGGCAGTTACACAAGGTACGGTGATAAAATCGTACGTTTCCGCAATCGACTTCTTAGACCAAAGGGATATTGACCCTAACATCTACGACCAAAGCAGGGATAGGGCGTTCACAGATATTATGAAAATCGTGAACCGTTACAAGCCTGCAACAATGTTCTACTACAACAACTTCGTTAATAACGATGTATATGAAGTAGGTACAATCAGTGCAGTTTCTACAACTGGTTTGGCGCAAATTCAGTTTACAATCAACACCGCAAGTACTTTCCCAAGAGTAGGTGATTTGATTATGACCTCAAACTCAAACAACATCGGCAAACAGGCAAGGGTGCAGGTTGTTACGTTTGGTTCAGGAACAGCAACACTTACAGTACGTTCAGTAGGTGGTAATGCAGTTCCATTCTACGCAACAGTTGGCGATAGTGTAGCATTTTCTTCTAACGCTTTTGCTGAAAAATCAGATGCACCAACCAACAGGCGTTATGGCTTAACCAAATACTACAATAACATTCAAATCTTCCGTGAAGTTGATGAGATTTCAGATGTACAGAAGGTAGCAAAAATTGAAGTTAATGTAGGTGGCGATTACCATATTCTGCCATATCAAACCATTCAAAAAGTAATTAAAATGAATGGCGATATTTCAGTTCAGATGTTGGCAGGTTCTCAATCTTCTACATTATTCAATGATGCAAGTCCATTCCTTGCAGACCCTACAAGCGGCCTGCCTGTTCAGACCACCGGCGGTTTGGATTGGTACTGTATCAACTATGGCATCAATGATCAAGCAGCATCTTTGGGAACATTTGGCTTTACTGAATTGGATGACATCATTGATAACTTCATTGCCAATAAAGCACCACTGGATTACTTCGTATTCATGGGAAGCCGTTCTTATCGTATTATCTCTAAGTTCCTTAAACAATTAGGTTCTTCAAGCGTAGATAGCCGCCGTTTGAATGTGGATGGTAAAACATTCGATTTCAACGTTGAACACCTTTCTTATGGTGGATACGAATTTGACTTTGTTCATGTTCCTATCTTCGACCATCCGCAATTGTTTAGCTCTACATTAAGAGCAGACGTAAACGGTTCTCTTTATCTTGTTCCAAAAGACAGCGTAGATACAGTAGATAATGGCCGTCAGGCACGTATCCAAATACGTCATACACCTACTCCTTTGATGGGTACTTCTGCTAATAAATCAGCAAACGGTATCATTACAGAATGGAGAACAGGCGCTTTGGCTGAAATACCAACAGGTTCAGTAATGCAATTGCATACTGATTGGGAAACAGCACAAGGGTTGGAATGTTTGGCCGTTAAGCACTTCCAGAAATACAGAATAGTATAGTATTATAGATAACAGGGGCTAACCACCCCTGTTATTTTAACCATCCAAATAATTAATTAACCATCCAAAATCAAAAATTATGTTATTAGCACAAGTAGGCGTTTACAACGACCTTTCACCTGAATTAAGAAAAAAATTACAGGATAAAGTAGAAGAATACCCTAATGGGATAAGGTTTAAGTTTCATATTTCAAGTATCAACCCTGACCCTACAAAATACAATGGTGAATATCTATGGCCTAACATTTATACACTTGACCCTGCTATTTTTACTATAAGGGATGAATTTGAAAAGAGAGAAGGTAAACAGAAAGTAAAACAAATAGCCCTTATTGCAGGATTAGATGATAAGACAGGAATTGCCAACAGGTTTCATAAAGTAAAAGTAGAAGGTAGGTCAAGAGGTATTTATAATCTGGATACAGCAAATAATCCTGAATTAATTGAATGGGCAATGTACTTGTTCCTTCATCCTAAATTAAAGGATGGAATGTTTCAGGATAAAAATAGGGTTCCTGTAATTGAATTGATAGATGAAGAAAAAGAAGCAAGAGAAGAAAGAAGAACAAGGAGAGATAAGAAAGAAGCTATGGATAAAGCATATTCAATGAGTGACTATCAGGTAAAGGAATTTGCAGCCGCAATGAATTGGGATACCACAGAAGAAAATGAAATGCTTAGGAACAAAATTGAAATAATGGCTGAAACAGACCCAACCATGTTTAATGATTTTGTTAAGAGTGGTAAACTAAAATATCAGGCCGGTATTAAAAAAGCAATTAATAAAGGCATATTGAAACTTGACCCTTCTGAATGTAAATTATCATGGGCAAATACCAATCAACCAATTATTGCATTAGGTATTAGCCAAGATGGTAAAACAGATTTAGAAAGATTGGCTGCATGGTTTGAATCAGCAGGGGACAAGGCAGATGCAGCATGGAAAAAAATTGAATCCTTAAATAAATCAGAAAAAGAAGTTTCACAAGTTTGATTTGGATATTGGTTGATTAGCTTAAAATGCTATGAGCCGGATGGGTGCTTTCGCACTTCTGGATTAACTTTTTTAAATTATAAAAATGGCATTTGTAGAGAATTTCACCGCAACACAAGTTTTAGGAAGCCCTTCTGAAATTGTGCTTACTGATACTTCCACAGGAAGTGATGTAAATATAGTTTCAAGAAGGGTTTCTTTTCAAACAAATGAAAGCACTTATTTAGTGCCAGATGGTACAAGTACAGATTATGTTGTTTGGCCGATAGCTGATACTACACAAACAGATGATGTTTTAGACAAGGATTATGCACTATACGTAACAGTTGAGTGGATAGATATAAATGGGGATGCTTTATACACTAAAGTTTTGTTACGTGGCTTTACTTCTTACAATGAAGATGAATTATATCTTTCATCTCAAATGGAAGCCGCCAATCAGATGAATATTAGTGATAATAGCTTTTTGATGAACCAATTTTTAATGAGAAATTATGTAGATAGCGGTAATCAGGCATTAGAAAGGGCAAGCGATATTACAACAGCGCAAATATGTTATGACCAAGCAACTATTTTAAGGACAACATCTCAATACACACTTAATGTTAACAGTTAGTGAGAAGATAAATATTGCTAAAATTTCACAGCCTTATGCAGCAGTTGACATATTGAGAAAAGGATATGCAGGTGGCGGCGTTGATTTAAGATTGGCATTGAAAATTTATACTGTTAGAAAAAGTGTAGAATGGAGGGCATCAATGGAAGATGATGCAGGATATACAAGCTATTCAGCAGGGTTAATAAAAACATCTAATTTCCTTTATAGCCTTTGTGGTTATTATGGATTGGGTTCATTTGATAGTGGTGGTTCAGTTGCTCCAATAGTTCCAATAACACCTGACATTTATCCATTCTTTATAAGCAGTTCTGATTTTGAAAGTGATGGAGTTACTTACATAAATGAAAATATAGTAGGTGATAATATAGCATTATTTGTAAACCAATGGACACAGCAATGGTGGCCGCCAGAAGCAGGTTTCTTTGTTTTAACCAGTAACGGTTTTAGAGTAATAGTGGATGGTTTTAATGCAAACGAACAGAATTATACTATTATGGTTCAAAGGGTTTATTCTCCAACAACACCAGTAACAACAGATAACACATTGCAGATTGATAGCAGTTTTTCGTTATTGATAGACAGTGATAATCAACTTTTAATAAATTAATTTACTATGGCAATTACAGCACCAAGTCAGATATATCAATTGTATGCTGATACGCAACCTAATACTTCTTTAGATGATTTAACTGTATTTCAGCCTAATGATGCCGGAGCAACAAGAATGGGTGCTAATACATGGAGAAGTATCATGAAGGATTTGGGAGTTCCGGTAACTGAAAAAATATCATTAACAAGTGCTGAAATATTAGCATTAAATACTACTCCAAAAGTTTTAGTTGTAGCACAAGGGGCAGGTTATGTTATACAGCCAATAGCGGTTCAAATGTTTTTAGATTATGGAACTACCACTTATGCAACCAATACAACAGCAAGAGTAAAATATAGTGGCATATCTGGAAACTTTGCTACTAATTCAGTTTTAAGTTCTGTATCCGACCAGACAGCTTCACAATCTTGTTTGTCATCATTACAGTTTTCAAGTGCGATAGATAACGTTGCATTGGTTTTAGATGTTCAAACAGGAGACCCAACAACAGGAGACGGTACATTGAATGTTTATATTACTTATTGTGTTATTACATTATAAATGAAATACATCTTTTTAATTTTAATATGTTTTATATCATTGGGTATCTTTGCCCAATCATCTAATCCACCTTTGCAACCAAGAAGTACAGCTAATGTAACGGTATTGGATAGTAGTTTATTTACTGGTAAGTCTTTTAGAATACCAGTATTTACTGATACAACAGCAGCTAATAGGTATAAGACATTGGATAGTTCAGGTAAACTAATTTATACATACGATGTAAATAATGTATGGTTCAGGTCTGTTAATCACAAGTGGTTACAATTTGGGCAAGGTGGAGGAACAGTTATTATAAACGGTTTAGACAGTGTAACATTTCAGGCTCCCAATTTAATTTGCACATGGACAGGTGGTTTTTCAAATTGCTTTGCACTTGACCAATTCTTTGACAGCGTTTCCCAAAACTACAATTCAACAAGATTTATTTATTATAACAACGGTAATGTAGTTGATTCAGTAGATGGAACAACAGGGATACCAGCAGATAGTATATTCTTTACAAGCCCTTTTCATGTAAATGATAGGACAGTAAGCATGTATCAGGCATCTAATACAGATAGTGGTTGGATAGCTCCTTTTCAAAAACTTGACAGTATCTATATATCCAATGATTCTCTTTATCAAACATCAGATGGTTTTGATAGGTTTGTTGGTTTAACAAGTAGTGGTGGTTCTGACACAGTTAATATGAGAGCAAGATTTATTGCTGGTGCAGGAATATCAATTACAGGTACTTATCCAAATCAAACCATTGCTTCTACAGTGACGGGTGGAGCTACAGCAGGAGTAATAAACTGGCCGGGAACAATATACAGTACACCAACAACTGCAAGCTATGCAAGCAATACATTAACATTTGCACCAACACTCGCAAATCAAACAGGTTATACAAATTTTGGTAATAATGGCACAAGTAGTGCAGCACCTACTTTTTTCGTAAACAGATATATTGATTCAATAAGAAGAACTTCTGGCTCAACCACTGTAGAAGCAAAAGTAAATGGAGAATGGAGGACAGAATTTGTTGATAGTGTTGGACAGCAGGTAATATATAATTGGAGTGTTATAGATTCATTATCCACACCTCCCGGAAGTCCGGCTGAAGGAGATATTTATCTAGTAAGCACGTCACCAACTGGAACATGGGTGACACATAATAACCAAATTGCTACTTACACATCCGGAGCATGGTCTTATTCAACACCTGTATCTGGTAACCTCATATACAATTCTACACTCTCTATTGTCAATAAGTACAATGGTAGCACATGGGTAAGAATAACTCTTTATGCACCACCTACTTGGGCACTTACGGGGAATGCAAGTGTTGGTTATAACAACTTCTTAGGTTCAACAACAGCAAATACTCTAAGGTTCAGAACAAATAACGTCAGAAGATTATGGATAGATTCAGTTGCAACAATAATGAGGTTGCAATCTAATGATAACTCATACGGAATAAGATTTCAGGCAAAAGATAGTTCTAAAATCGAACTACTCACTGGAGATGGGTCAGTTGGTGGAAGCTGGTTTGCAGGGGCTGCAAATACTATATCAGCACACTCTTATAGAGGCAATTTAATACAAGGGTATTATAGTACGAGAATAAACATTACCGGACC
>Ga0116192_1002555_pt1 | contig 12020 bp, 23 predicted proteins | sample AD_UKC113_MetaG_FD_89876 | JGI IMG/M metagenome (GOLD analysis project Ga0116192, IMG submission 89876) | Active sludge microbial communities of municipal wastewater-treating anaerobic digesters from Hong Kong - AD_UKC113_MetaG | ecosystem: Engineered > Bioreactor > Anaerobic > Digestate...
AGGGAGTGCGGATAGCCGTGGTATCCCTTGAACGCCGGTTTGGCCTTCTTTCTGGCTGCAAGCTCCTCGCTGAGCACATTCAGATCCCAGGTTGTGATGTTGGGGCGAATGTGCTCTCGGAGTCGCTCAAGGATTTCCGCCACAACCAAACAGGCCTTGCGAATCTTCTCGATCTCTCTGGCGGACCTTAGAATGATCAATCCCGGGCCCCCTATCCAAGGGCTGAAACCACACGGCCGAAAATTTCCTGGATGCTTCCCAACCCGTTGATTCGGAGCAGCTTTGCCTGCTTCTCGTAGTAGTCGATCAGGGGTTTGGTTTGCGCTTCATAAACCTGGAGCCTGGAAGACACGGTGGCTTCGTTGTCGTCGTCCCGCTGATACAGCTCCCCGGAACACTTGTCGCACACCTTGTCCTTTTTGGGAGGATCAAACATCACGTGGAAGCCCGCCCCGCAGGCCCGGCAGGTTCGGCGCCCGGTGAGCCGTGCCAGAAGCTCTGAGCTGGGAACCTCGATGCACACGACCTTATCGATCTTCTTTCCCAACTCCAGGAGCATTCCGTCCAGGGATTCCGCCTGGCTCACATTCCTGGGAAATCCGTCCAGCATGAAACCCTGAGAACAATCGTCCTTTTGGATTCGCTCCCTCACCAGACCCACCACCACCGTATCGGGAACCAGCGCCCCCTGGTCCATATATTTTTTTGCTTCCAGTCCCAAAGCGGTCCCTTCCTTCAGGGCGGCCCGGAGCATGTCCCCCGTAGAGATCTGCGGGATATGGTAGCGATCGATCATGCGTTTGGCCTGTGTTCCCTTCCCCGCACCCGGTGGACCCAGCAAGATGATGTTCATGGTCGTTCCTCCCTTTCTGAATCATTGCGTCAAAACACCCTGTCTCATGACCTCGACCCTGCCGGAGCACCCCCCTACCCAGGGTCTGCAAGTCCTACCGTCTCCCGCGTATTCGCCCCTTCTTGAGAAAACCTTCATAGTGACGTGAGAGCATGTGTGCTTCAATCTGAGCAAGGGTGTCCATGGCAACTCCTATGACGATGAGGAGCGCGGTCCCACCAAAATAGAAAGGCACGTTGAATTTCCGGATCAACAGGGTAGGAAGAACGCACACGGCAGAGACGTAAATCGCACCACCCAAAGTGATGCGGCTCAACACCTTGTCGATGTATTCGGCGGTGGGTCTGCCCGGGCGGATGCCGGGGATGAATCCTCCGTATTTCTTCATGTTGTCGGCCACATCGATGGGATTGAAGACGATGGCCGTATAGAAGAAGCAGAAGAAGACGATGAACCCCACGTACAGGACCGAGTAAAGCCAATGGCCCGGGGAAAAGGCATCGGCCACCGACTGAACCCACGGCACCTTGATGAAGTTGGCCACCGTGGCGGGGAACATGATGATGGAAGAGGCGAAGATGGGCGGGATCACGCCGGAGGTGTTGATTTTCAAGGGGATGTGGGTGTTTTGACCGCCGTAGACCCGACGACCCACGACGCGCTTGGCGTATTGAACGGGGATTCTGCGCTGTCCGCGCTCCATGAAGATGATCAACCCGATCACCACGACCATCATGATGACCAGAAGCAGGGCGACGAAAAGCGAGATTTCCCCTGCGCTCAGGAGCCGGAACGAACTGATGGTGGCATTGGGAATCCCGGCCACAATCCCGGCAAAAATGATCAGGGAGATTCCGTTGCCGATGCCCCGCTCGGTGATCTGCTCGCCCAGCCACATGATGAAGGCGGTCCCGGCCGTGAGGGTGATGACCGTGATGATGCGGAATCCCCAGCCCGGATACAGCACCACCATTTCCCCCCCGGGTCCCGTCATTCCCTCAACCCCGAACGCGATGCCGAAGCCCTGGATGATGCTGAGAATCACGGTCCCATAGCGCGTGTATTGGGTGATCTTGCGGCGCCCCGCCTCCCCTTCCTTGCTCAACCGTTCCAGGTGCGGGATGACCACGGTGAGAAGCTGCAAGATAATGGAGGAGCTGATGTAGGGCATGATCCCGAGGGCGAACACGGAGAGCTGGCTGAGAGCCCCCCCGGAGAACATGTCGAAGAGGCCCAGGAGCGTTCCCTGGGCCGCCCGGAAAAACGCGGCCAGTGCTTCGGTGTTGATGCCCGGGGTCGGAATGTGCGCCCCGATGCGGTAGACGGCCAGCAACAGCAACGTGTTGATGATCCGTCGCTTGAGCTCCGGAATCTTCCCGATATTCTGAAAACCTGTCAGCACCCGTTAGGTCCTCTTTGGTAAGGAAATCAGCTCCACCCGGCCTCCCGCCGCCTCGACCTTGCTGATGGCCGAGGGACTTGCCTTGTGGACCCGGACATGGATGGAAAAGGAAATGTCCCCCTCTCCCAAGAGTTTGATTCCGGCGCTGCCCTTCTTCAGGTATCCGGCACGAATGAGGTCGGGGATATCCACGGTGCCCGCGGGTTCGAAGCGTTGGAGGTCCTTGACGTTGAGGATACTGAAGCGGGCGGCGAAAATGTTGGTGAATCCCCGCTTGGGAACTCGCCGCTGCAAAGGCATCTGCCCGCCCTCAAACCAGGGAGGAGTTCCCCCGCCCGAACGGGATTTCTGGCCCTTGGATCCGCGGCCTGCCGTCTTGCCCAGCCCGGAGCCCGTGCCCCTGCCGACCCTCTTCTTGCTGTGCTTTGCTCCCTTGGCCGGAGCCAAATCTTCCAGTCTCATTGATACATCCATGATGGTTTGGAGTAGATTCCAGGCAACGAATTGCCGTCCAATGGAGGAAACCGTGCACCCGGAACGTGTCCCCGGTGCGACATGATCGGCGGTTACCGCTCTTTGACTTCCACCATATGGATCACCTTGCGCACGGCCCCCAGGATGGTAGGGGTGGCATACAGGTTCACCGTCTTGTTGACCCTGGTGAGGCCCAATGCCTGAAGGACCTTGCGGTGCTTCTCCGGGTGCCCGATGGGGCTTCGAACGAGTTTGACTTGTATGGGGGTGGCCATCGTCTCTTCCTTCAATATCCTAGGTCGCCTTGGGTTGTTCCGGGAATCCCGGAATATTGGACTCGTCCCGCGCAGGCCCCCGGACTTCCCGGGGCGGTCCCTCCCGCGCCGGATCGTGGATCGAGATCCCCGGGACGGACCGAAAGATTACTTCTGTGCGAGCTCCCGCCCACGAACCTTGGAGACGGCGTCTCGGCTCCTCAAGGACCTCAGACCTTCCATGGCTGCCTTGACGACGTTGTGTGGATTTCTGGATCCGATGCACTTGGTCAGGATGTCGTGGATGCCGGCCGCTTCCATGATGGCGCGCACCGCGCCCCCCGCAATGACCCCCGTACCGGGGGAGGCGGGTTTCAACACGACGGAGGACGCACCAAAGCGACCCAGGACCTCGTGAGGAATCGTCCCGTTGACAAGGGGCACTTCAAACATCATTCGTTTGGCTGATTCCATTCCCTTGCGGATGGCTTCGGGTACTTCGTTGGCTTTTCCAAGGCTGAACCCGACGCGTCCGCCGCCGTCCCCCACCACCACGATGGCGCTGAAGGAAAAGCGACGTCCACCTTTGACAACCTTGGCGACCCGACTGATATGGACCACCTTGTCGATCATTTGAAGTTGGCTTGACTCCACTGCTAGCAATTGCATGCCTCCCTATGAGAAGATCCCCATCCTTAGAAGTTAAGCCCTGCCTGCCGAGCCGCATCGGCCAGGGCCCGCACACGGCCGTGGTAGATGAACCCGTTTCGATCGAAAACGACGCTGCTGATGCCCTTCTCGAGGGCCTTGACGGCGACCAACTCCCCGACCTTCTTGGCGGCTTCCACTTTCCCCTTGGAGGAGGACGCCTCGCGATATTCCGGTGAAAGGGTGGAGGCGGCCACCAGGGTCTGCCCCCTGGTGTCGTCGATCACCTGGGCGTATATGTGCTTGTCGCTTCGAAACACCGACAACCGGGGCCGCTCGGCCGTGCCGGCAATCTTTTTTCGGATACGCTTCTTTCGTCTCTGACGTGCAATCTCACGCGGGTTTGCCTTCGTGACCATTGTGCTTTCCCTTCGTTCCTACTTCTTCGAACCAGCCTTGCCCACTTTGCGGTGAATGTGTTCCCCGGCGAAGCGAATCCCTTTTCCCTTGTACGGCTCCGCCGGTCGGAGGGCACGAATCCGGGCGGCGGTCTGGCCCAAAAGCTCCTTGTGGATTCCATCCAGGCGGATCACCGTCTGACGTTCCACGGAAGCCTTGATGGATTCCGGCACCTGGAACTGCACCGGGTGGGAATAACCCAGGCTGAGGTTCAATACGTTGTTTTGCACCTCGGCCCGATATCCGGTCCCCTGGATCTCGAGGACCACCGTGAACCCTTGACTCACACCGTGCACCATGTTGTAGACCAGACTCCGCATGAGTCCATGCAACCCACGAGTGGGACTGGCGTCGTCCTGCCGTTTGATCCTCACCACCTCCGGCTCGATCTCCAACTCCAACTGCTGCGGAAGGCGGCAAGAAAGGGTCCCTTTGGGCCCCGTTACGGTAATCATGTCGTTTTCCTGCGCCACCGCGACTCCCGAGGGGACTTTGATGGGCAACTTTCCCACACGTGACATGCTGTTACTCCTTGAGCCTGATGCTCCGTAGTTCCACAGGTTGGAGGACGAAAAAGGCCGCCTGCTACCAGATGGTGCAGAGCAACTCCCCGCCGATCCCTTCCTGCCTCGCCTGGTGATCGGTCATGATCCCTTTGGAGGTGGATAGAATGCTGATACCCAAGCCGTTCCTTACCCGGGGAATCTCCGAGTGTCCCACGTACACCCGGCAGCCCGGCCTGCTGATGCGCTTAGTGTCCGCAATGGCGGCCTGCCGAATGTCGCTGTACTTGAGGTGGACCCGAAGAATGCCCTGCTTGTTGTCCCGAATCAGCTTGTAGTTTTTGATGTATCCTTCCTCTTTCAGGATCCGCGCAATGCTGATCTTCATTTGGGAGGCGGGGATATCCACCTTGTCGAATCGTGCCTTTTGTCCATTCTTGATCCGATTGAGGAAATCGGCGATGGGATCCGTTACGGCCATACCAGATACTCCTTCTGACTCCCCAGCCAGCCTACCAGCTGGATTTGACCACGCCCGGAAGCTCCCCCTGCAGCGCCATATTCCGGAAGCAGATGCGGCAGATGCCGAACTTGCGCAAGTAAGCCCGGGGTCGTCCGCATACGGGGCAGCGGTTGTATTTCCTGACACTGAACTTGGGGGTCCGTTTCGCTTTTGCAATCAAGGATTTCTTTGCCAAAGTAGTCTCCTTCTTCAGCCTACTGCCTGAAAGGCATTCCCATCAGGCTCAAAAGGGACCGAGCCTCATCGTCCGTTGCGGCGGTGGTGACGATGGTGATGTTCATGCCTTTAATCCTATCGATCTTATCGTAATCGATTTCGGGAAAGATGATGTGCTCCTTGATTCCCAGGGTGTAGTTCCCCCGACCGTCCAGGGACTTGGGCGACACGCCTCGGAAGTCTCGAACCCGAGGCAGCGCCACATTGACCAGTTTGTCGAGGAATTCATACATGCGGTTTCCCCGCAATGTCACCATGCAGCCGATGGGCATGCCCTTCCGAAGCTTGAAGGCGGCGATGCTCAGACGTGCCCGAGTAATGACCGGCTTTTGCCCGCTGATTTGGCCCAGCTCCTCGGCTGCCGAATCCAGGATCTTGATATTCTGGATGGCCTCTCCCAGGCCGATGTTCAACACGACCTTGGTGATCCTCGGAATCTCCATGGGACTCTTGTATTGGTACTTTTCCCTCAGCTTCGGAGCGATCTCCGTTTGATACCTTTCACGCAACCGCGCCATACCTTGCCTCCACTCCCGCACCATAGGCGGTGGACGTGACTCTTAGTCGATGACCTCGCTGCATTTCTTGCAGTAACGAACTTTGCGGTCGTCTTCCAGAGTGCGATAGCCCACTCGGGTCGGGTCGGTACACTTGGAACAGATCAATTTGAGGTTTGAGATGTGAATGGGCGCTTCCCGCTCCAATATACCGCCCTGACGGCTTTGGGGGCCGGGTTTCATGTGCCGCTTGACCATGTTGAGCTTCTCAACGATGACTCGGTCCTTTTTGGGAATCACGCGAAGCACCTTGCCGGTCTTGCCCTTTTCCTTCCCGGCAATGACCATCACCATGTCGTTCTTCTTAATGCGATACTTGCTGCCGGCTTCCATGGAATACGTCCTTCATCCCGCTAGAGTACTTCGGGGGCCAATGAGATGATCTTCATAAATTGCTTTCCTCGCAGTTCCCTGGCTACGGGCCCAAAGATCCGAGTCCCAATGGGTTCCTTCGCCGCATTGATGAGGACGGCGGAATTGTCGTCGAACCGGATGTAGGACCCGTCGGGACGGCGTACTTCCTTCCTGGTGCGCACGACCACCGCCTTCAGGACATCCCCCTTCTTGACCTTGGCATTGGGAATGGCTTCCTTGACCGATACGACGATGATGTCGCCCACGCTGGCATACCGTTTGCGCGTGCCCCCCAGGACCTTGATGCAATAGAGGCGCTTTGCCCCCGAGTTGTCCGCGGCATTGAGCTGAGTTTCTGCTTGAATCATGACCTACTCCGTCCTCCCATTGCTGCCGTCCCTGCCGGGAACCCGACCATGGCGACCGGCAACAGCCTCTGGCCTAAATGGAAGCCTTTTCGAGAATCGTCACCACAACCCACCGTTTGGTCTTGCTCAGGGGGCGGCTTTCCTGGATCAGCACCCGATCGCCCACACCGCAGGAATTGTCCCCGTCGTGGGCCTTGAACTTATTTCGCCTGCGGATGAGCTTGTGGTATTGGGGATGATGGATGAGACGCTCGACCTGCACCACCACCGTCCGATCCATCTTGTTGCTCAAAACCGTCCCAATTCTTGTCTTCCTATTGGACTTGAGATTTTCCATCTTTCATCGCCTTATGCCGCGGTCTTTCGTTCCGTTTCAGTCAAGACGGAGAGGATCCGCGCAATGGTTCTCTTGGTCTTGTAGAGCTGCGCGGTGTTTTCCAGCTGGCCCGTTGCATGCTGGAACTGCAGGTTGAACAGGGCCTCGCGAAGCTCCGTGAGCTTGTGGACCAGCTCGTCTTTTGTCAATTCACGAAGGGCGCTCGCTTTCATAGGATATCCTGTCTAGATACAAACCGAGTGGGAATGGGAAGTTTGTGTGCCGCCAGGCGGAGGGCTTCCCTGGCCACCAGTTCGGGAACCCCCTTGATCTCGTAGAGCATTCGTCCGGGCTTGACCACGGCAACCCAAGCCTCGGGAGAGCCCTTGCCTTTTCCCATTCGAGTTTCCGCCGGTTTCTTGGAGATGGGCTTGTCGGGAAAGAATCGAATCCACACCTTTCCTCCCCGCTTCACGTGGCGAGTGATGGCAATACGGGCCGCCTCGATTTGGCGGGAGCTGATTCGCCCGCATTGCTCCGCCCTCAGGCCGAAATCGCCAAAACTCAGAGTGCTGCCCCGGTAGGCGGTGCCCCGCATCCGGCCCTTCTGCTGCTTTCGATATTTAACCCGCTTGGGCGCTAACATCGGAATGTCTCCTGTCTCTCAACTGCAACCTGCCCCGTTCATAATCTCACGCAGGCAACGACGGCAAGGCCCCCCCGGAACCCGATCCCACTGGGTTCGGCGTTCCCCGGTCGCCCTTGCCGCAAGGCACATCCCTCTCAGGGAAGAACCTCCCCCTTGAAGATCCAGACCTTCACGCCGATGATGCCGTAGGTGGTCTTGGCCAGAGCCGTGCCGTAATCGATATCGGCCCTCAAGGTATGGAGGGGCACTCTTCCTTCCCGGTACCATTCCCTCCTCGCCATCTCGGCTCCCCCCAACCGCCCGGCGCAGGCCACCCGGACTCCCTTGGCCCCGAACTTGAGCGCCGCCGTCACCGCCCGCTTCATGGCCCGGCGAAAGGCCACGCGGCGCACCAGTTGAAGGGCCACGTTCTCAGCCACCAAGGTGGCGTCGAGTTCGGGACGTCGCACTTCCTGGATGTCGATAAGGATCTCCCGTTTGAATTTCCTCTCCAGGTCCTGGCGCAGGGCTTCGATTTCCGCCCCCTTTTTGCCAATTACGATTCCGGGTCTTGCCGTATGAATGCGGATTTTTGCCTTGTTGGCCGCCCGTTCGACTTCCACCCGGGCGATGCCGGCGTGGGACAATCGGGCCTTGATGTAATCCCGAATCAGCCGGTCTTCATAGACCAGCTTGGGATAATCACGGGTGGCGAACCATTTCGAATCCCAGGTTTGGATGACACCCAGCCGGAACCCAATTGGATGTACTTTCTGTCCCAAACTCCACCTCCACCATCTTCAATCGTTAAGGTTATTTCTCCGCCAGCACAACGGTGATGTGACTCGTACGCTTGAGGATTCGAGTGGCTCGCCCCATGGCCCGTGGGCGCCAGCGCTTGAGCCGCGGTCCCTCGTCCACAAGGATGACCTTCACATACAGGGTATCCACATCCACGGTTCGGGCATTTTCGGCGTTGGCCACGGCCGAGCGCAAGGTCTTGTTGATGAACCGGGCACTCTTCTTGGGTGTGAACTTGAGAGTCGTCAACGCGTCCGCAACCATCTTGCCCCGCACCAAATCCGCAACCAGTCGAGCCTTGTGAGGAGAAACGCGCAAGTACTTGCTAACCGCTCTCACTTCCATTACTTCTTCCCCTTCACTCTGGATTTTTTATCCCCTGCGTGGCCGTAAAAAGTCCGGGTGGGCGAAAATTCCCCCAGCTTATGTCCCACCATGTTCTCCGTGACGAAAACCGGGATGAACTTCTTGCCGTTATGGACGGCCAGGGTGACTCCCACGAACTCGGGAACGATGGTCGACCTTCGGGACCAGGTCTTGATGACCTTGCGGTCCCCGGTATCCCTGGCCCTGCGAACTTTTTCCATGAGGTGGCCATCCACAAACGGCCCTTTTCTTAGCGAGCGAGGCACCTTATCCTCCTGTGCGTTTTGCCTCCCGGTCCCCTTTTCCGGGGGGGGACCGGGCTATGAGGCTATTTGCGTCGACGAATGATCATCTTGTCGCTGGATTTCCCTTTGCGTGTCCGGTACCCCTTGGTCGGGACCCCCCACGGCGTGCAGGGATGCCGTCCACCGGAGCTCCTGCCTTCCCCGCCGCCCATGGGATGATCCACCGGGTTCATGGCCACGCCTCGAACGTGAGGCTTTCGACCGTACCAGCGGGTCCTTCCCGCTTTGCCCAGGGAACGGTTTTCGTGGTCCGTATTGCCCACTTGGCCGACCGTGGCTTTGCATTCGATGGGTACCATGCGCATCTCGCTGGAAGGCAACCGCAGGATGGCGTGCCGACCTTCCTTGGCAATCAACTGAGCTCCCGATCCGGCGGAACGGGCCAGTTGCCCTCCCTTTCCGGGCTTCATCTCCACGTTGTGGACCACGGTACCCAGGGGAATGTTGGCCAGCTTGAGGCAGTTTCCCGGCTTGATGTCGGCGTCCTGGCTCGTGAGAACGGTATCCCCGACGGCAATCCCGATGGGAGCCAGGATGTAACGCTTCTCCCCGTCCGCATAGTGAAGCAGGGCGATGTGCGCGGAACGGTTGGGATCGTATTCGATGCTGGCCACCTTGGCCGGAATGTTCTCCTTGTTCCTCTTAAAATCGATGATCCGGTACCGCCGCTTGTGACCGCCTCCCCGGTGCCATGCCGTGATCCGGCCTCGGTTGTTGCGTCCACCGGACTTCTTCATGGGTTCCAAGAGGGCCTTTTCAGGCTCCCGACGGGTGATCTCGTCGAACTTGGGAGTCGTCAGAAACCGGCGCCCCGGGGATGTCGGGTTGACTGTCCTATTGCTCATGCTCGTTCTCTCCCGTCTTACACGCCCTCGAAAAACTCAACTCGCTGCCCGGGCTTGATGGTGACGATCGCTTTCTTCCAATCAGGCTTCTTGGTGAAGAAGCGGCCCGCCCGTTTCCGTTTGCCCTTCATGTTCATGGTGGCCACCTCCAGGACGTTCACCTTGAAGATGCGCTCCACCGCCTGGCGGATTTCGATTTTGTTTGCCCTGCGGTCCACTTCGAAGTACAGCTTGTTATGCGCTTCCTTTTCCGTGGTGCTCTTCTCCGTCACCAAGGGACGCTTGAGTATCCGGTAAGTCTTTTCGTTCATGACCCCAATGCCTCCTCTATCTTTCCAACCGTCTCCCGGGTTAGAAGCAGGTGGTGGTGGTTGAGCACGTCGTAGACGTTGAGTCCCTCGGATCGCAGGACCTTCACATTGGGAAGATTGCGAGCCGATTTCTCGACCAGTTCATCCCGCCACGGAATGACCACCAGGGTCTTGGCCAGGTCGAAGCGCTGAAGGATGGCGCAAAAATCCCTGGTCTTGATGCGTTCCATCTGCAGCTGGTCCAAAACGGTGAGTTCCCCGTCGGCGAGCTTTTGGCTGAGGGCCATTCTCAGCCCCAGGGCCCGCACTTTCTTGGGGACCTTCATCTCGTAGCTTCTGGGCTGGGGTCCGTGGATGATGCCGCCCCCTCGCCACAGCGGCGACCGAGACGTTCCGGAACGGGCGCGTCCCGTACCCTTCTGGCGCCACGGCTTCTTGCCCCCGCCGGCCACCTCGCTTCTGCCCTTGGTCTTGGCAGTCCCGGCTCGACGCCTGTTCAGCTGGTAGAGCACCACCTGATGCATCACATGGGGCTTTACGGACACGCCAAAAACATCGTCGCGCAGATCCAGTTGCCCGACCACGTCCCGATTTATGCTATAAACATCCACAGTCGGCATGGTATTCCTCGAATCTCCCGCAGGCCTCTCGATTCCTGAGTTATTTGCCCCGATTGGTCTTCCGAATGAGCACGATTCCGTTCTTGGCCCCGGGGACCGCCCCTTTGACCAGAAGCAAATTCATCTCGGGCCTCACATCCACAATCTGAAGGTTCATGACCGTGACCCGCTTGTTCCCTTTCTGGCCCGCCATCTTCTTGCCCTTGATGACACGACCGGGAAAGGTGGCGTTCCCGGTAGAGCCGGGCTCACGGATGTTCTTGGACCCATGGCCGGCCGGTCCCCGCTGAAATCCCCAGCGCTTGATGGGTCCGGCAAAGCCCTTCCCTTTGCTCTTGCCCACGACGTCGATCCGCTCGCCGACTTCAAAGGCTTCCACGGATATCTCTTGTCCCAGCTCAAAACCGGCCGTGTCCTCCACGCGCACCTCCCGCAGCACCCGGAAGTACCCTTTGCCCGCCTTGTCCATGTGTCCCTTGGTCGGTCGGTTCACATTCTTGGGCTTTCGGCTGCCGAACCCGATCTGGAGAGCGGAGTAGCCATCGGTCCCGGGGGTCTTGACTTGGGTGACGGTGCAGGGTCCGGCCTCTATGAGCGTGATGGGCACCACACTGCCGTCCTCGCCGAAGACCTGGGTCATGTCCAATTTGCGTCCGATAAGTGTCTTGATCATGGCAACGTACTCTTTTCTGCTCAAACCAGACGGTTGAGAGGTCCTAAAGCTTGATCTCCACGTCCACCCCCGCAGACAGGTCCAGCTTCATCAAAGAATCCACCGTCTGCTGGGTCGGATCGAGTATGTCGATCAGGCGTTTGTGGATGCGGATCTCGAACTGCTCTCGCGACTTCTTGTCCACGTGGGGCGACCGAAGCACGGTGTAGCGCTGGATCTTGGTGGGGAGAGGGATGGGGCCGGCCACCCTCGCTCCCGTCTTCTTGGCCGTCGACACGATTTCATTGGTGGACTGATCCAAGAGCTTATGATCGTACGCTTTGAGGCGGATGCGAATTCTTTGATTTGTCATGGTCGTCGATTCCTATTCCTGGGGGGTCCCCCAAGGGACCTCTTCGGATGGCAAAATCCTTGCCTTTCCTTACTGAATGATCTCGGTAATGACCCCGGCGCCGACGGTGCGTCCGCCTTCCCGGATGGCGAAACGAAGCTCCTTTTCCAACGCTACGGGCGTGATCAGGTGCACCTCCATGCTGATGTTGTC
>Ga0116192_1002558_pt1 | contig 12013 bp, 9 predicted proteins | sample AD_UKC113_MetaG_FD_89876 | JGI IMG/M metagenome (GOLD analysis project Ga0116192, IMG submission 89876) | Active sludge microbial communities of municipal wastewater-treating anaerobic digesters from Hong Kong - AD_UKC113_MetaG | ecosystem: Engineered > Bioreactor > Anaerobic > Digestate | place...
CAGCGAGCATACCCTTCTCGGTGTGAATTTCAATCAGCGCGCCGCTTTTTGCAGCCACGGCGGCGGCAGCTTCGAGTGGGGCTTGAGGTATTTCCCGCCAGTCGGCTTCCAGGGCGATTTTGATGAATCCCGCGCGGATGCTCTTGGGCTCGTCCGCGCATTCCTGTAAGGAATCAGTCAACTCCCCAAGAAAGGTATCGGCGATCTTTTCCTCGTTGGCTCTAAAGAGACCGTAATCAGGGGAATAATATTTTCGACGGTGAAAACCGGTGCAGGCGATAATTTGCACCCCGGTTGAGGAGGAGAGGGAAGCCAGTTTGCGACCATCGCGTCCGCAACCGCCAGGTTGGCAATCCAGAAGGCTCAAGCCGCCAGCTGCCAGGTAAGCGCTCAATTCCTTTTTGATGGCATCAAAATCGTTGAGAACAGGCGCATCTGCATCTGCTCCGGGGACAGCGTCGATCCAGACATGATTATGAGCATCGGTGATCCCCAAAGCGGAATATTCAACAGGACCGGTAACGGTTTGAATTAGACTCGGTTTCTCCTGCAATTCTTTGGGTTCCATATTTCCTTCAGGGCTCAAGAACAATCTTAAGGGATTTGCGATCTTCCGCAGCCGCAAAGGCTTTTACAGCCTCACGCAACGGGTAGCGCTGGCTTACCAGGTCAGAGAGATCGATCAATCCTGAATTGACAATGCGTGTCGCTTCCCAACAATCATTGGTGCTGCACGCGGTAGTTCCAGTGATAACCAACTCCTTGTAATGCACCAGGTTGGAGTCAAAGGTAATGGTGGGTCGGTCTTTGGGCAACCCTCCAAAGAAGTTTATCCGTCCATTGATGGCTGCCAGGGTGAGGGCGCTCTCCTGCGCGGCATGAACGGGCGCAGCCACGATGATCACATCTGCGCCCCTGCCATCACTCTCCTTATTCAACACGGTTTGCAGATCTTCCTGGGTTGGGTTGACCACCCGGTCTGCCCCCATGCTGGCTGCCTGTTTTGCCCGATCAGCAACAGGTTCACTGACGATCACCCGACCTGCACCGCGCACTTTGGCGAGTTTGATATGCATCACGCCGATCGGACCTGCCCCGATGACCAGGACGACCTCACCCGGACGAATGTGGACGGCATTTTGCCCGCGTAAAACACAGGCAAAAGGCTCCATCAATGCGGCAACTGCCGGATCCACGGATTCACTTACCCGGATTACATTTCCCTGGCGAATGGCATTTGCCGGCACCCGCACATATTCCGCGAAGCCGCCATCAATGGTTACACCAATCGCGTCATAGGTGGCGCAAAGATTGTTATTACCACTGACACATTGCGCACAATGTCCGCAGCCCATATTTGGTGCGATGAACACACGTTCACCCACTGTGAATCCTGTTAATTGAGATCCGACTTCTGCAATAGTGCCCACCACTTCATGCCCCGGGATACGAACCGTTCCCGGTGAATACATGCGGTGGTTACCGTGAAAGATCCTCAGATCTGTACCGCAGATGCTGGCAGCCTGCACTTTCACCAGCAATTCATCCGATTGAATCTGGGGGATCGGCACCTCTTCCACTCTCAGGTCCTGCGGACCGTGATATACAGCTGCTAACATGAATCCTCCATACCGGTTTTAGCCGGTGATCTCCTTCAAGTAAACGGGACGCTCCTCCAGGAAGGATTTTGTACCCGCCAGAACCCCAGCTACCGCCCACCGTCCATCTGCGCCGCCTGCGCGTGGTTCTACTTCTTTCTGAATGCATTCGACGAAGTGCTCCAATTCGTAGATATACGCCCAGGCGAAACGTTGCGGCCAGGTTCGCACGATTGGCTGGATGAGTCCCTGATCGCGATTTGTGCAGACCACGATGGCTTGCCCCTCAAGTGTGCCAATCTGCATGATCCCTTTATCACCAATAATCTCCGCGCGTGCATCATAGCCATAACCACAGGGGCAAACACCGGAGATCAACCCCAGACCGCCACTCTCGAATTTGACATTTACCAGAACATTGTCATAAAAGTTTGGGGTGTTCACATTGTTGGCAGCACCTTTGAAGTTGGCAACCTCTGTATAAACGCGCTCCAGGTTGGATCCCATCAACCAACGTACGGTATCCCAATCATGACTGTTCACTTCCGCCAGCATGCCGTTCGAGGTACGCAGATCGCGTGCCCAGGGCGGTGGAAGACCGGGACCATGGGTGTTGGACTTGATCATCATTGGCTGACCGATTTCTCCGCCCGCGATACGTTCCGCGGCAGCAGCAAATTCGGGGTCGAAGCGGCGCATAAAACCAATTTGAAGCAGGACATGATTCTTTTCACAGGCAGCCATGATTCCATCGCATTCTTCCAGGTTGAGCGCCATGGGTTTTTCGCAGAACACATGCTTGTTGTGATCGGCTGCCAGACTGGAAAGAGGCAGGTGGGTGGGGGTGGGCGTGGTGATTACCACGGCATCAAAATCAGCCCCTTCAAGAGCTTGTTCCAGAGAATCAAATTGCTTTTCAATGCCAAACTCAAGTGCGGTTTCTTCCCGGACGGAAGTCATCGGGTCCACCAGTGCTACGATTTTTCCGCCTGGAACGTGGCGGCTGATCGCCCTGGAGTGATTTTTACCGACACGCCCTGCACCGATCATACAGATTCGAACTTGATTTTTCACAAACAGCTCCTTTACGAAAGAACTTGAATCTAAGATTGGTAAAACTGTTCCAGCATTTCCTGCATCCTGATATACCTCTTGACCAGTGGCTGGTAGACCTGAAATGATGCCGGATCCGGCTGGATCGGGTCACCGATGGGCAGGGCTGTTTTTTGGGCATGTTCGGCGAGGTTTTCGATGATTCCGGCTGCTTTACCAGCGATCATTGCCGCGCCCCAGGTGCCAAATTCATTCCCTGCCAACCGCTGGTAGGGAACACCCAGAACGTTGGATTTAATTTGATTCCAGGCATTGCTACGCGCGCCGCCTCCCACAGCGCGGGCTTCCACCAGAGAAAGATCAGGGATGAGCTCTCGCAGAATTCCCAGATAGTAGGCATACTCATAGGCAATACTTTCCAGAATGGCTCGGAAGAAGTGTGCCTGGGAATGCGACCAGGAAGCGCCGATCCAGCTGCCGCGCATTTGCGGAGTGGCGGGGCAAATACGACCGCCCAGGTGGGGGGAAAAGAACAGACCATCCGCGCCGGGAGGGAGGGCGGCTGCCCGCTCGATCATGGCAGTGTAAAGAGATTCATCCACTGGCAGCGGCTCGCCGCGATTCGTGTTGAAAAAGTTATCTCTGAACCAGCGCAGAGCAATGCCACCGCCGCCAATATACGCCAGCGGATTCCACAGACCGGGAATCACGGAATGCATCGTCAACAGCGCCCGGTGCTGGGTATCAGCAACAAACTGATCCGTGCAACCAGCCAACACAGAAGCGGTTCCAGCAACATCGAACAACATGCCCGGCGACACGATCCCCGCCCCCAAGGCATTGGCAGCAGTATCACCAGCCCCTGCCGCGATCATTGTTCCGGGAGCAAGCCCAAAGGTGCGGGCAGCGGTGGGGCTTACTTCCCCCACCACCTGCCAGGGGTCCACAATCTGGGGGAGTTTCTCCATATCCAGATCGAAACGGGCACACAATTCTGCCGACCACTGTTTGTTTTTAGAATCGGCAAAACCTGAGAAATGGATGTAGGTGTAATCAATGAAGGCTTGTTCAGGTTTTAATCCTGCCATTTGACCCGCCACATAAGTGCCCGGCATTACATATTTTGCCGTGCGCTCATAAACCTCCGGCTGCTCATTTTTCCACCATAACATTTTTGGCCCGTGGTTGCAGGTAGGCGGGCAGCCAGTCAGACGGGTGATCAGCTCGCCGGCTTCCCGGTTCATTAATTCAATATAGGATTCACAACGCATATCCAGCCAGGAATCGAAAGGCGCTGACGGGTTGAATTGGTCATCAATCATTCCCACCCCAGCCATTTGTGAATCGAAGGCGATCGCTGCAATTTCCCGGGGATCAATTCCACTCGCCGTGATCACTTCATGGACTGTTTTTGCCGCAGTGGTGTAAAAGTCCTGGTCATTTTGTTGCACCACACCCGGCTGCGGGTAATAGAGAGGGACCTCAGCACTGGCTTCAGCAACCTTGGCGCCTTCCACGTGGAAGAGTGCGGCTTTTGTGCCGCTCGTACCAAGGTCAACACCAATCAGGTAACGCTGCTTCATGCATGCACTCCGCCAAATTGGCTAAGATTTATTATTGAATTCAAGGTTTTTATGAACCACATCAGCCGGGGAGCTCGTAAAGGTAGAGCTGTGCTCCAACGCCAGTTTTGATTGGTCATGCATGCGGATCAGTTCAACTTCAAACCGCGAACGATCGCCACGATGAACCGCATGGTAATATTCAATCGGACGACCGCTGGCATCATAACTGACGCTGTCCAGCATCAGCAGCGGTGCTCCACGTTCAATGTCGAGCAATTCCGCTTCCACTTCATTCGCAAGCACTGCTTCTATATAACGGCGACCCCGCGCGAGGAAAATGCCAGCTTCTTTTTCAAGATAGGCATAAAGCGATTGGTTGGTAAGGTCAACCGTTGCCAGTGGCGGGAAAATTTCATAAGGGATATAAGTGGTTACCAGTTGAATGGGTTCGTCATTAATAAACCGTAATCGCTGAATATCAATGATGTTCGTCCCGGGTGAAATATCCAGAAATCCGGCGACCTTTTCTACTGCGGGCACAACAACCTGATGCAGCACTCTGGTGACCGGTTTTAAACCCCGCTCGACCATGTCCTGGTAGAATCCGGTGAGGTTTTGAACGAGACCCTCGCTGATTTTTGGTTCTGCGATGAAAGTACCTTTGCCTTTGCGGCGATTGATCACCCCGTCCAGTTCAAGTTCCAACAGTGCCTGGCGAACGACGGTGCGGCTGATATTGTAGATTGCGCAAAGTTCCTGCTCGCCCGGGATTTGATCGCCTGGTTTCCATCTCCCTAAACGGATCTGTTCTTTCAGGATATCCATTAATTGGATGTAGTACGGGATGTGACTCTCAAAATTGATCTGGGGAGAGATGTCCATAAGACTCCAATATAGCGCAAATTGTTGTAATCCTGTTATTACAACTTATTATAGAGAACTTCAGCAGGCGTGTCAATAGTTTTTGGGGCGAAAATTGGAAAGGGTCAGCACATCGTACCCGGTTTATGAAAAAGACAGATGAGAGCTTCAGGGAAAAAATTCTTCCTGGAAAACCGCGGATTTTTAACAATCTTTCTATTGTAATTACAGTCCGAGAAATATATAATAATGTTATCCTGTAATGACATGTTGCCCGCGGCTGGTCGCCGGGCAGTGATCGGATTCAAGTTAGGCGTAATAGTTGTGATGGACGCATCAACCAACACCATATTCTCAGGAGGAAGGCGATGAAAATAGGAATTGACAGTTATTGTTACCACAGATTTTTTGGCGAGGTTTATCCAGACCAAAAACCACCGGCTAAAAACATGACGATGGAAGATTTCTTGAGACGGGCGCATGAACTCGGCGTGGATGGCGTGTCCCTCGAATCCTGCTTCTTCCCCTCATACGATCTTGGCTGGTTCAAAGAACTTAAGGCGCAGCTGGATCAGTATAAGTTTGACCGTGTCTATGCCTGGGGGCACCCGGATGGATTAGAGCGTGGTCAGAATTGGACAGCTTACAACGAGATGATCACCATGATCCCTTATGCCAAAGCGATTGGCGCGGATGTAATGCGCGTGGTGGGCAGCAGTCTGATGTTCCGGCATGAACCCCACGGTCCGCAGATCACCGCCCTGGTGAAAATGTTCAAAGAAGCGGTCAAAGTTGCTGCCGATCATGACATCAAGCTGGCAGTAGAGAATCACATTGATTTCACCTCGGATGAAATTTTGCAGTTGCTTGGCGAGATCAATTCACCCTACTTTGGCTTGAATTTTGACACCGGCAATTTCCTGCGCCTTTTGGATGATCCCATTGCCGGGATGGAGAAACTCGCCCCGTACGTGTTGGCAACCCACGTTAAAGACTTGATGCCAGATCGCAATGCCAAGCCGACAGATTGGTTCTTCTTTGCCGGAGTACCGGTCGGCATGGGATTAATTGATAATGAGGCGCTGGCGAAATTGCTGCAAAAGGCAGGATTCAATGGTTTCCTGGCGGTGGAGATTGACCATCCTCATACCGATTGGATGGAACGCGAAGATGAAGCTGTAGCGATCAGTGTGAAAGAGCTCAAGCGCATTGCTTCCTCGCTGGCATAAGGTCCCTCTCACCATTCTTGTGGAGCGATGAAAGGAGAAACTCACATGAAAGAGGTAAATGTTGCCATCATTGGCACCAAATTCATGGGCAAGGCGCATAGCAATGCCTGGCTTGCAGCCCCCCGGTTCTTCAAGGTAGGGCTAAAACCTGTACTCAAGGTAGCCTGCGGACAGGACCCGAAAGGGACAAAGGATTTTGCGGATAATTGGGGCTGGCAGGAAACCGCCACTGACTGGAAGAAAGTTGTGGAACGCCCTGACGTGGATATCATCGACATATGTACTCCAACCTATTTGCATAAAGACATCGTCCTGGCTGCAGCGCAGAATGGAAAGGCAATTTTTTGTGAAAAACCGATTGCTTTGAATTACGCTGAAGCGAAAGAAATGTATGAGGCGGCTGAAAAAGCCGGAGTGTTGCATTATCTCAATCATAACTACCGCCGCACACCGGCAATCGCTTTCGCCAAGTCGATGATTGAAGCGGGCAAGCTGGGGCAGATTTTCCACTGGCGGGGAGCTTATCTGCAGGACTGGATTATTGACCCGAATTTTCCATTAACCTGGCATTTACAGAGCAAGTTTGCCGGCGCCGGTCCGCATTATGATCTCAACTCGCATAGTGTTGATCTGGCGCGTTACCTGATCGGTGAAATTGACAGTGTTTCCGCCATGATGAAAACGTTCATCACTGAGCGCCCCCTGCCTGGCGCTGGAGCCGGCACTTTCAAATCGGGCTCTGCTGGTGCGGAAACAGGAAAGGTCACGGTTGATGACGCTGCCTTTATGGTGGTCGAGTTTGCCAATGGCGCCCTCGGATCCTTTGAAGCCAGCCGCTTTGCTACCGGTCGTAAAAATTACAACTATTTTGAAATTTATGGCAGCAAAGGCAGTCTCCTCTTCGACCTGGAACGAATGAACGAGCTTCAATATCTCAATCTCGAAGATCCAGCGGATGAGCAGGGGTTCAGGACGATTCTGGTGACCAATGCCACCCATCCCTATGTAGGCGCCTGGTGGCCGCCGGGTCATATCATCGGTTATGAGCATGAATTCACACATGCTGTCTATGACTTCCTCACCGCACTGGAAAAAGGGACAAAAATTACTCCCAACCTCTATGACGGATTGAAGGATATGCAGGTTCTGGAAGCAGCCATCCTTTCAGCCAGAAATGGTCGTAAGGTTTTGGTGTCTGAAGTTCAATGAAAAATCACCGGGGTGAGGAGATTCTCCTCACCCCCGCATTATCTTAATGGAGTGGCGAATGAAGGCGATATTGGTGCCCGTTTATTTCAATTCCCCTGATGACCCGGAATTTGTCAGTCATTTGGCGGCAATTAAGGAATTGCTCGAGGATGTAGCGGAATTCAAGGAACCCATCGCGCTCGGCAGTGCCGTTCCCCCAACGGATGGTGTCATCTTTCCGCAAATGCTCGGAGAAGCATACCGGCGATCAGAGGAGATCCGGCAGCTGCCTCAACCGATCATGGTGGTGACATCGGAATTTGGCACCGTTTCGATGTGGGACTGGGAGATTAACACTTACCTGACCACCAAGGGGGTGGAAGTCATCGCGCCAAACACGCTGGAAAAAACCAAAATGGCATGCCGGGCATTTGCCCTTAAACGCCAGCTCAGCCAGGGCAAGTTCCTGGTCTATCAGGATAAACCTGCCAGTGGCGGTGGCAAGCAGGATCCGATCTTCAAACGATTTTACTGGTGGGAAGCGGAATGTGTGGATGCCATTGAGCAGCGCTTCGGTTTGAAAATTGTAAAAAAGAGTTTTCAAAAACTGGGAGAAGATGCCCGGAATATCCCGGATGAACTGGCACGGAAGGAATGGGCGCTACGCTCCGCCAGGATCCCGGTTTCTGGGTTGAATGAACGGGCAATTTTAAGCGCGATCAAACTGTATCTCGCGATCAAACGCGATCTTGATGCCGACCCCTCCATTTTGGCGGCAGGTATGAACTGCTTGAATGAGTCTCATTTCTGTGATACCACACCCTGTCTGGCGTGGAATCTTCTCTACGAGGAAAGGCGTTTAATCTGGGGCTGCGAAGGGGATATCGTCTCAATGTTGACCGAGTTGTTGGTGGAGCGCACCATTGGAACACCAGTCATGATGACCAACCTTTATCCCTTTGTGATGGGTCAGGCAGCCCTCAAACATGAACATATTCCAGATTTCCCGCCTGTTGATGGGAACCCTGACAACCACGTTCTTGCTGCCCATTGCGGCTACTTTGGCGTTGTACCGCAGTCTTTCTCGAAAGAGTGGACGTTGCGCAGGAAGGTGCTTGCCATTGTGGATGATAATGCCCACGCCATCGATGCTCGTTTCCCTCTTGGACCGGTGACTCTGGTCAAGCTGACCCCGCCTTTTGATCGCTGGAGCATCATCGAAGGGAATCTGCCAAAATTTGTCCAGTACGAGAATTCGGATTGTCTGAACGGAGCTGTCATTGAGGTTCAAAACGGACTCAAAATGGTGGATGAAGTGGTATCTCACCACTATATTTTTACCACGGGACACAATCTGAACGCTTTATCTATGGTATCAAAAGTGTTCAATCTGGCGTGCGTTACATTGCAGTAAACCGGTTGGCAAACCCGCAGCCAAACCTGACTGCGAAGGGTAACTTATGACAATATATGTCATAAGTAGATAAAAAAAGAATTTAAGTATTGACTTTTCATCACAAGTTGGTATACTAATCATGTCACCTGTAATTACAACTTGGTTTTCCTTGCTCATTTGAATTAGAACTGCAGTCTTTCCGTTCTATAACTTTTTGTTCAGTTCGTGTAACACGTACGCCTTAGATCGTTGGTGATTAACCATATTGTTCTTTGGATAGGTGGTGCTGAAACTGTAATGAGTATTAACCGGGAACTGGTAAACAAGAGGAGTCAGCCTGTTGTCGCTGCGGCGTCATCAGAACAGCCGTACCAGTCAGGGGTATATCAGCATTCACTTTTCATTACCCGCTCGGAAAAAGAAATCATTGATCTGATCCGCACCCATGAGGGTCTGACCAAAGGGAATCTCGTTTCACTGACCGATTATTCCCGCACCAAAATTTCCAGTTGCATTGATTCCCTGCTACAAAGAAAATTAATCATCGAAAATGATGAAACCGAATACTCCGGCGGTCGCCGTTCCAGATCCTACAGCATCAATGGTGGTTATGGTCTGGTAGCCGGGGTGGATATCGGCGCTACGAGCATCGACCTTGCCGTAGCCGATTTCTCGCGTAAGATCTTGATGCGTTATAGCGAGGCAGCATTTGTGCGCGAAGGTCCTATTAAAATTCTGGGTCGTGTTTGTTCCCTGCTCGAGAAAATAATCCGGGAAAATGGATACACCCCGGAAGATGTGTTGGGAATTGGGATGGGGATTCCAGGACCGGTTGATTTTTATTCCGGTGTTGTTATCTCTCCTCCAATCATGCCAGGATGGGATCGTTATCCGATCATTCAAACTGTCTCCCAGTGGTTTACTCAAGCCAATATTGTCGTGGATAACGATGTTAATCTCATGGCGCTCGGCGAGTTACACGCCGGAAACTGCATCGGCGTAGAAAATCTCATTTTTGTCAAAATTGGCACTGGAATTGGCGCGGGAATTATTTGCAACGGTCAGATATACCGCGGCGCCAGCGGTTGCGCCGGAGACATCGGGCATATCAGCGTCAGTAAATCCGGTCCAATGTGCCATTGCGGCAACAAAGGCTGCCTTGAATCGTTGGCGAGCGGACCAGCAATGGCGGAACGGGCACTCATTGCCGCGGAAGCCGGGAAAAGCCGCTTTCTTATCGATCGTTATGCTGCCAATGGAAACAATCTTACTTCTGAAGATATCGGTTATGGCGCTCGCGAAGGCGATCAACTTTCGATTGAAATCATCCGCGAGAGCGGCGAGATGATTGGTGACGTGCTGGCAGGACTGGTCAATTTTTATAATCCTGAAATGATCGTCATTGGTGGCGGGGTGAGCAATCTGGGAAACCTGCTGCTTTCTTCGATCCGGCAGGCTGTTTTGGGCAGGTCCTTACCTCTTGCCACTCGAAATCTGAATATTGTTTTTTCCGCCACCGGACCTGACTCTGGAGTGATTGGTGCCGTAAACCTGGCTGTGGATCATCTCTTCAGGGTAGTAGCTTCCGGTGAAGTTGAGTTTGATTAAGGAGCAAGTGATGAAGTTTGGTGTCAATACTTTCGTCTGGGTTTCCCCCTGCACAACGCAGGCAGTCAGTGAGCTTGCTCCGCGTGTCAAAAAAATGGGATTTGACATCCTCGAGCTTTCCATCGAGAACCCGGAAATGATTGATCTTGATCAAGTAAAAACCGACCTAAAGGCAAATGCTCTTGAAACCATCGTGTGCGGCGCTTTTGGTCCGGAACGCAATTTATGCAGTGACAACCCGGGTGTGGTGGAAAATGCCAAAACGTATATCCGTTGGTTGATTGATGCTGCAGAATTTTTAGGTTCTCCTGTAATTTGTGGACCGATGTATTCAGCCGTGGGGAAAGATCATCTTGAAGAGCAAGCAGCCAGAACACGTGAATGGAACCGGGCAGTGCTTGGCATCCGTGAGATGGCTGAATACGCTAAACCCAGGGGAATCCGGCTGGCAATGGAGACGCTTAACCGCTTTGAAACTGATATGCTAAATGTTGTTTCCCAGGGGCTTGAATTTATCCATCAGACCGGAATGGATAATGTTGGCTTGCACCTGGATACTTTTCATATGCATCTGGAAGAAAAGGATAGCGGCGCTGCCATCCGGTTGGCAGGCGAGAAGATATACCACTTCCATGCCTGCGAAAATGACCGGGGTGTTCCCGGAACCGGACAGGTGCACTGGGAGGACATCGCCAGAGCTCTCAAGGATGTTCAGTATGATGGTCCGGTAGTGATTGAGTCCTTTACCTCGCAGGTGAAGGAGATTGCCCGCGCGGTTTGTATTTGGAGAGAAATTGCTCCCAGCCAGGATGCGATCGCCGCGGATGGTTTGAAATTCTTAAAAAAAATCCTTGCTTGATTTTGTTGAGCTATTGAGGTTCTTATGGAAGAAATGAAAATGCCCGAAGAAAAAATGAAGGAACCAGTTTTGGAAGTCAGGAATATCACCAAGCACTTTCCTGGTGTGCAGGCATTGAATGATGTATCGCTTAAATTCTATGCGGGTGAAGTTCACGCTGTTGTTGGCGAGAATGGCGCCGGAAAATCAACCCTGATGAAGATTCTGGCAGGCGCCTATGTCCCGGATTCGGGGGAAATCCTGCTTGATGGGAATCGGGTTGCCTTTACGCATCCGCAGGAAGCACATGAAAGAGGGATCAGCATCATCTATCAGGAATTCAATCTCTTGCCCGATCGGACGGTAGCGCAGAATATTTTCCTTGGTCGTGAACCTTCCAAATTTGGTCTGGTTGACAGCCGTCAAATGAACAAGATGGCGGAAGAAGTGATGCGCGAGATTGGCATTGAAGGGCTGATCGCCCCTACGGCGATTGCCGGAACATTATCGGTAGCGGAACAGCAGCTGATTGAAATTGCCAAAGCTATTTCACTCAAATCCCGGATTCTCATCATGGATGAGCCAACGGCGGCATTAACCATCAATGAAGTCCGATTACTGGATGACTTGATCCTCCGTTTGAAAAAACGGGATATGGCGATTATCTTTATCTCGCA
>Ga0116192_1002559_pt1 | contig 12011 bp, 8 predicted proteins | sample AD_UKC113_MetaG_FD_89876 | JGI IMG/M metagenome (GOLD analysis project Ga0116192, IMG submission 89876) | Active sludge microbial communities of municipal wastewater-treating anaerobic digesters from Hong Kong - AD_UKC113_MetaG | ecosystem: Engineered > Bioreactor > Anaerobic > Digestate | place...
CAGCTATTCAACGATGGACAGCATCATCAACGGGAATGTCGACGAAATGCGGATTGGTGTGGATAAGGTTCTGGCGATAGCTGAATACTTTGGTGTGACTGTCGAGGAGCTATATGGCAGGCCCGTTGTTCAAAAAATAGAGGAAGTGCCCGCTCGTATTGCCGGCTTATCTGCCGAGGAGTCGGAGCTTATAAGGTTATGGCGTGATGCGATGCCCGAAGGAAGGGCAGCCGCTAAGGCCGTTCTCCTTGCTTATAAAGGGGCGTCAAAAAACGAGTCGGTAATATAATTTATTATGATTTCACACGCAAGCCACCCGGTTCTTCAAAATAAAAAAGCCTCCCGCATGGGAGGGAAAGGAGTGTATCAAAATATGGGTTTCAGGTTCAGAAAAAGCATGAAGATTTTACCCGGCGTTAGGCTTAATCTTAACGCAAAGAGTGCAAGCGTATCGTTCGGCCCGAGAGGGTTGAAACACACGATCAGCACCACCGGGAGAAGGACGACGACCGTCGGCATCCCGGGATCTGGTATGTCTTATTCATCATCCAGCAGCTCCCGGCAGACATCCGGAGACGCTGGCCATATGTCTGATCAATACATAGAGAGGGATCCGGCAGCCGTGTCGCCAAAAAGTAAGACGGTCACGCTGCTGCTCTGCATATTCCTCGGTTATTTCGGCGTCCATCGGTTCTATGTAGGTAAAAAAGGAACTGGACTACTGTGGGCGCTTTCCGCTGGTGTGTTCGGCATAGGCTGGATCGCTGACATAATAACCATCGCCCTCGGTTGGTTTTGGGATGCTCAAAAACTGCCAATAAAGAAGTAAAGGAGGTGGCACCGTGAAGGCTGTCATATATGCACGTTATTCATCACATAACCAGCGCGAGGAGTCGATCGAGGTACAGCTGCGCGAGTGCCACGAGTTTGCCGAGCGCAACGGGATGCTTGTCATCGGGGAATACTGTGACAGAGCCCTCACTGGAAAGACAGACAAGAGGCCAGACTTCCAGCGTATGATCAGAGACAGCGCAAAAGGGAAGTTTCAGGTCGTGATCACCTATAAGGTGAACAGGTTCGCTCGTAACCGATACGATGCGGCCATGTATAAGGCAAGACTTAAAAAGAACGGCGTCCGGGTTGTCTATGCAAAAGAGACGATCCCGGACGGCCCTGAAGGCATCCTCCTCGAGTCAATGCTCGAGGGGTATGCTGAATATTATTCAGAGAACTTGAGGCAGGACATCATCGGAGGGCTGGAGGATAATGCCCTCAAGTGTAAAGTGAACGGCGGTGGCATAGCCCTCGGGTATAGAGTCGGAGCTGATCAGCGCTTCGAGATAGATCCCGCCACTGCTCCGATCGTCAAGGAGATCTTCGAGCTTTATGCCAGCGGCATGAATGTCACGCAGATCATAAACTTAATGAATGAGAGAGGACTCAAGACTTCCAGAGGCAATCCATTCAACAAGAACAGTCTCAGGAAAATGCTGAGAAATGAGAAGTATATCGGCGTCTATCAATACCGCGACATCCGCATTGAGGGCGGTGTGCCTGCTATTATTGACCGGGCGCTCTTTGAGGAGGTTCAAGCCATGATAGAGAAAACAAAAAAGGCCCCGGCCATGGCCCGGACTGAAGTGGACTACCTGCTGACGACGAAGCTGTTCTGCGGCAGGTGTGGCGGTAACATGATCGGAGAGAGCGGAACCGGCAGGCATGGCACGGTATACTATTACTATAAATGCAATAATAACAAGCGCCGCCGCGTATGTGATAAAAAGGCAGTAAAAAAGAAGTGGATCGAGGAGCTGGTTGTCCGGGAGACTGTGCAGCAGGTTCTTCAGGATGATGTCATCGAGAAGATCGCCGACGCTGTTATGGCCCTTCAGGAGCGTGAGCTGACGAGCACCGTCCTCTATTCCATGGAGCAGCAGCTCAAAGAGACAGAGAAGGCCATCCGGAACATTATGGCGGCCATTGAGCAGGGGATCATCACACCGACCACGAAGGAGAGGCTCATGGAACTGGAAGCTCAGAGGGACGACCTCATTGTCGGAATATCCAGAGAGCAGATAAAGAAGCCGCGCATTGAGAGGGATCAGGTCATTTTCTGGCTTGAGAAGTTCCGAGGCGGTGACTATACAGACGAGGACTACCAGAGGACAGTCATCGACGCTTTTGTCAATGCTGTCTACCTGTACGACGACGAGATCAGGATCGCATATAATTACACCGGGCCGCAGAGTACAGTCACGAGGTCGATCGTTGAAAACTGCGATAAATCAGGGGCTCCAGAGTGTTCGACTTTGGCGTCCTTTGCTCCACCAGGTACAAAGGAAAACCTTGTAACATAGCGTTACAAGGTTTTTTTATGTCTCAGAAAATGAGCCAGGGCCTGCTCTCTTTTGTAAGAGGGCAGGCCCTATGTGATTATTGTCAGCCAGTTTGTCATAATGATGGACGACACCATAGATCCTATGGCCTTGGGGCCCTGTTATTTCGTATTTGTACTTACATTCAAAATTATTAATTTTTCCTCCCAAAATGACAATATATTACTGTAGTCCATAGAGCGATGAAAGTTTGATTCCAGGATATGGCGCGGGGTTTTCTGAAAAGATTTGTTTACGCTTTATGATTTATGGTATCTTTGAATATATGAGACACACTCAAAGCATCCAAAGAGCAGCGGGCCAGAATATAATCCCGGTGGAAAATCATGATTGCTTTTGATAAAATGAATATTGCTTTCGGAAGAATTCTCAACTTAGGCCCGACATGAAAGAACGCAGAACGCACTAGGGATGCCGCCGCTTAAGGAGATGTATATGTGAGAAAGTTTAGATTGTTGAGTTTTCTCAATAACTTGTCCGTATCCCAAAAGATGCTCCTCATCTTCATTGGGTGTGTCATCCTGCCTATTACCATACAGAACACATTCTACTATAACGACACCGAAGAAAACATCCAAACAAGTATGATGCAGCACCTGACCCTGTCTCTCAGCGAGAAGGCTGACAAGGTCAGCGAGACTATCAACGGCGTCATTAACCTTTCCAACCGATACAATACCAATGAGGAGCTCTATAAGCTTCTGGACAGCAACTACTCCACCGACATCAATTTCCTGGTGGTCTATCAGGACAACATTGAGCAGACCATCTTCACGGACTTGGCTTTTAACCGTCAGGTTCGCAGAATGGTTCTTTATTCCGACAACCCTACCATCTTAAACGGGGCCCTGGTCAAAAAGATCATCCCCTGGGACAATAGAACCCTGGGGGAGACCCTGCTGGATCAGAATTATATTAATCTCTCACATACCGATTATGGGCCCTTTTTGCGTGTATCTCTTATTCCCACCAAAACCCAGAGCATGTACGACAGAAGCTTCAGTGTCATCAGAACACTTACCTATTATCCACAATACTACCATTACAACAAGGCCATAAGACTTGATATTGATACCTCCTATCTGTCGTCAATGCTAGAAGAAACTGATCTGTTTTCTAATATAATCCTTACTGATTCCGATAACCGAATCATTGCTTCTGCCAACACCTATAAGGAATTTGGCAGCTATGATATATTCCATGAAGATAAAGTCCAGGAGGGCATGGTGGTGCTCAAGCAGCCCCTTGCTGACATGTCGTTAACCTTATATGGTCTTTACGACTCTAATATGATTGCTCAAGAGTTCAGCAAGATGCGATGGAAAACGACCAGAGTAGCTCTCTTAAACATGTTGCTGGCAGTATTCTTTATTTTCCTGGTTGCAGGGAATATTACCAAGCGCATCCGGAGCGTGGTCAAGCAGTCCATGCAAATTGCCCAGGGTAACTTTATTCAAACGGCCCATCATTCCATGGGGAAGGATGAAATCGGAATATTGGCCGAAAGTATGAACCACATGAGCGAGCAGTTGAAAACCCTTATTGACGAGAAATATAAGTCTCAGCTTGTCAAAGCACAGCTTGAAAGAGAGACTGCTCAGGCCAAGCTGCTGGCACTGCAAAGCCAGGTAAATCCGCATTTCATGTTTAACGCCCTGGAATGCATCCGACTTAAAGCTGTTGTAAAGAATGAGACTGAAACAGCGCAGATGATCAAATACATGTCCCGTATGTTCAGACATATCATCAATTGGGATGATGATATCATCTGCCTTAAGGATGATATGAAATTCCTTGATGAGTTTCTCAGGATCCAGAAGTATCGCTTTGACGATGAGTTTGAATATAAAATAGAGGTGGAAGCTGCTGCTGAGGAGAGCCTTCTGCCTAAACTGATCATTCAGCCCCTGGTAGAAAATGCCTGTGTCCATGGGGTTGAAGGAATTTCTCATTTGCGATTTGTGCGGGTCACAGCCAGAGTTCTGAGCGAACGTCTGATTATCACTGTCTCGGATAATGGTTCGGGAATAAGTGACCAGAGGCTGGATGCGCTTAATCAAATGCTCAAGGAAGGGAAAAAGATATCCGAGAGTGTCGGTTTATATAATGTTCATCAACGATTGGCCTTATTCTATGGCGATGAGTTTACCTTTGACATCAGAAGCCGTTTGGGCGTAGGTACCGAAATCTGTGTGACTATTCCCTTACGATTCAAGAAGGAGGATTTCAGTGTACTCAATACTACTCATTGATGACGAAAAAAGCATAAGAGAATATCTGCCGAAAGCCATTCCCTTTGAGCGTTTTGGATTTGTAGTCAAGGACACTGCCATAAACGGGCAGGAAGCGCTCCAGAAGCTTCCACAGGTCTGCCCTGATCTGATTATTCTGGATATCAGAATGCCCGTCATGGATGGTTTGCAATTCCTCCGAGCGCTCAGACACAGCCCTTATGCCAATACGTTTGTCATCATGCTTTCGGGATATAATGACTTTACCTATGCCAAGGAAGCTATGAAGTACGGCGTCAAGGACTATTTGCTCAAGCCCGTTGATGAGGATGAGATATTTCCTTTGCTGGAGAAGATGCGTGAGGAATTGGATAAATCACGCAGTGAGAAAATTCTGGGTGACATCCGTGAAAAGATGAAACTGCTCAACAAGCTTTACAGCGGCAGCGATGTTGACAGAAAGCAGTTTATAGGGTTTACCTTTATGACTGTTGTTGTAATGCCCTGTAACGAGCCCATAGAGGAGGAAACCCCCCATACCCTTATGCAGGAATGTCTGGCAAGACATCTTGGCGACCTGGAAAACTGTTTGTTCAGAGTGCGTGGCAGTCAATATACTTATCTTTTGTCACCGGACATGCTGTCTGGCTTTAACAGCAAAAAAAGGCTTCTGGCCGTAAGCCTGCAGAAGGAATTGAAAAAGGAGAATCTCAACTGCTCACTGCTTTTTAACTCCTATGTTTTTGAACATGAATCAAAGAGCTTCAGAGAGGACTTTTCCGATCAGCACTATGAAATGCTGACCGAACTCTTCTTTAACCCGCAGGAATATATGGATTATCATCCGGGTATGATTAAAATGTCCAGCGATCTGCCTCATGAAGCCAAGTTTCTTGAGGATATCAGAAATCATTTTATACACCTGAGTAAGAATGATATTCTGCAGGATATGGAGAACCTTTTTAATGAAATTGGCAGTGTCCGTTTAGGGATTCAATATATTCAGGAAATCAGCTTCAGAATCTTTTATATCATCAGCGATGAGATGTCAAAGATTACTGATGCCCAGGAAGGGGAGGCCTTCCTTACCAGGCCTGAATGGATGGAATATCAGTATTTCACCCTATTTCCCAAATGGAAGGAAATACAGCTTAACCTGATTATTCGCGGCATTGAGTTCATTGAACGCAGCAGCAAGATTTCCAAATTGGGTATCAGCAAGGGGGTTATCGAGTATATTCATCTGCATTATAAGGAACAGATAAAACTGAAGGATGTGGCCGAGAAATTCTATGTGAATGCGGCCTATCTGGGAAGAGCCTTTCAGAAAGCCACAGGCGTCAACTTCAATCAGTATCTTAATGATCTTCGCATTGCGGAGGCCAAGAAGTTGTTGCTTCAAACTGATAAGTTAATCTATGAAATAGCCAATGAAGTAGGCTATACTGAAAGTAAATATTTCATTATGAAGTTCATCCAAAGCGTGGGAAAAAGCCCATCAGAATTCAGAAATCGCCCATAATTACATGTGGTTTAGTAATTGGAGTACAAAGTATCATTTTTGGAATGTATTACAACACCTTTGATGTTAGAATTTGATTAAAAAAGAAAGGTGGTTGTATGGATAAGAGACGGTTAAGTAGAATATGTTCATTCATCTTAATATCGTGCCTGATTCCCATTTCAGCCGCCTGTGTAAAAAATCCTCCAATGAACAGGGCGACTGGCCAAGCGACGTCAACACCTATGGATACCGGTTCCTATATTGACGAGGATACCGGACTGACCCCCATGCCCGATGCCCATAATCCCATAACCTTCAAAATTTTCATCCGTGATCCCAGCGCCGCGCCTTCAAAAAGCAATCCGGTGCTTAGAAAAATCACCGAGCTTACCGGTGTGACCATAGAATATGAATTCCTCGTAGGCGATCTGGCACAGAAGCAAGGGGTTATGATTGCCAGTGAAGATTATCCCGATGCCATTTTTGCAGAAGCAAACAAGTTCATTGATGCGGGCGCCTTTATACCTCTGGAGGATAAGCTGCCCAATTACCCCAATCTTTATGCCCATTACTCTCCCTTTGCGGACGATATGACCTACATAGACGGGCATCAATATATTCTTGAGATTTATAGCGTGACTCTTAATGCGGCACCCCTCTTTGAGCCTACGGGTCCGGGCTTTTTTATTCAGAAGGCGGTACTGGAAGATGCGGGTTATCCCATTCCAAGAACTCTGGACGAATACTTCCAGCTTATTGAAAATTATAAAGCAAAGTATCCTGAAATAGATGGTATTAAGACCATAGGCTTTGAAATTCTCTGCGATGGGTGGAGGGATTTTTGCTTGCGTAATCCGCCCCAGCACTTAATGGGTGCAGGAAATGACGGTGATGCCTATGTGGATCCCATCACCTTTAAAGCATCCCTCTATCAAATCTCCGATACAGCCAAGGACTATTATAGAAAGCTGAATGAGGTCTACCATAAAGGACTCATTGAGGCGGAGACTTTTACCCAAAACTACGACCAATACATATCCAGATTATCTTCAGGTGCTGTGCTTGGCTTCTTTGATCAGGGGTGGAATTTTATCCCTGCCCACAATGTTTTGGAGGCCGAGAAAAAGTATAACCGCACATACATTGCTGTTCCAATAGCCAATCCCGGTGTTAAGGACAGTTATCTTGATGCGCCCAGTGGATCTATTCCTGGCAATAACGGTATAGGCATTACCAAGAAGTGCAAGGATCCAGACAGGCTTCTTGCTTTTTATGACTGGCTTCTGCAGGAAGATGTTCAGAATTACTTACAGTGGGGTATAGAAGGCAGGGATTATATTCAGTTGAGCGGCGGGGGAAAGGTATTTACCGAAACACGCCGTAAGATTCAGAATGATGATGCGACCAAGCGGGATCTCACAGGATATATACTTTGGAACTATTCGCCTAAGCGGCAGGGCCTTTATGAAAATGGAGAACCCTGCGGTCCGGACGATTCGGCCGATGAGTATCTTATGTCCATGTCCGATTATGATCGGAGCTTCCTGAAAAAATATGGCATCAAGTATCCCGCGCAACTCCTTTCAGATCCCGTCGAAAGACCGGCTTATTATCCGCTGTGGGCCATGTCCCTGGGCGATGGAAGTGCAGCCAGTGTAGCAGCCAACAAGGTCGTAGAAACCTGCCGGAAATATTACCCACGATTGATTCTCTCGGCACCTGATGAGTTTGACAGACTATGGCAGGAGTTTGTTACCGAGATTCAGAATGGCAATCCGCAGCCATACCTCGATGAAATAAACCGACGTATTGCAGAAATTATGAATAGGAATCGGTAGTCTTAAGTCGGACCCATGAATAATTCGGAGTAAGGGATTTACCCTGGCTCTTGATTGTTATACTCAAAATCAAAACTATTTTACGGGAGAGATGAATATGACAGAATTAAACCCAGCGTTGCCTCGAGCAACAAAAAAATGGAAAAAAACCCTCAGGCTATATTCGCAGCAAAAATCACTATTCTTCATGATTCTTCCCTGGATGATCTTTACCTTTATCTTTAACTACTTGCCATTGACAGGCTGGATCATGGCTTTCCAGAATTTCCGGCCGGGCAAGGGTTATTGGAAATCGCCTTTTGTGGGCTTTGACCAATTCGCTTTTCTCTTTAGGGAACAAGGATTCTGGCGCGCCTTCAGAAACACGCTGGCCATGTCCACTATGAATCTGGTCTTTGGATTTGTATTTGCCATTGGCTTTGCACTGCTTTTGAATGAAATCAAGAATACATATTTTAAGCGTACAGTACAGACTATTTCATACCTGCCGCACTTTTTGAGCTGGATTATTGTGTGCGGACTTATCTCCAATATCCTGTCCACCTCGGACGGTGCCTTCAACAATCTGTTGATGTGGCTGGGCATCATTGACAAGCCCATCCTGTGGCTCGGCGAACCTAAGTACTTCTGGTGGATCGTAGCCTTTGCCAATGTGTGGAAGGAGACGGGCTGGAACTCCATTATTTATCTGGCGGCCATGTCTTCTATTGATACTTCTCTGTACGAAGCCTGTGAAATCGACGGCGGAAACAGATACAGAAAAATGTGGCATATTACCCTTCCTGGAATTCGGCCGACCATTCTGGTGCTGTTGATCATGAACCTCGGATTCATACTCAATGCGGGATTCGAAGTCCAGTATCTCTTTGGTAGGGGCCTGGTTATGGACGTTTCCGAAACCATTGATATCTTTGTTCTTAAGTACGGTATCACGCTGGGCAACTACTCGCTGGCGACCGCAGCCGGTATCTTTAAATCGGTTATCTCCATATTCATGATTGTAACCACCAACTATCTGTCCGGCAAAATCGAAGACGAAAGATTGTTCTAAGGAGGGGTTCAAGATGATAGCAAGCAAGAAGAAGTTCAAATTAGGCTCCATTGAGCCCATCGTTTTCAGAACTGTAAATACCATTATTATGCTTATTGTAATTGTGGTGATGCTCTATCCGTTCTGGAATACGGTAGCAGTTTCACTCAACAACCCGCAGGATACGCTTAAAGGGGGTATAACCCTTTTCCCGAGAATATTCTCCACCTACAACTATGAGACGGTATTCAAAAACAGACTGCTTTTGATTGCCTCGGTTAACTCGGTCTTAAGAACAGGTATATCCACCATCCTTGGTGTAATCGTAGCGGCCATGATCGCCTATGTTCTGTCCCGACCCGAGTTCCTGTGGCGCAAGTTCGCTACAAGATATTTTCTGGTGACCATGTATGTGTCTGCAGGCTTAATTCCTAACTACTTCCTCATCAGGGATTTGGGCATGATCAATGACTTCTCTGTCTACATCCTGCCTGGCCTGGTCAGCGTATTTAATGTCATCGTTGTAAGGTCCTATATCAAGAGCTTGCCTTCCAGCCTTTTTGAGGCAGCGTTTATTGACGGCGTGGGCCATTTCCGGTGTTTCCTTTTGATAGCTATGCCATGTAGTAAGCCTGTTTTGGCTACAGTCGCCCTGTGGTGTGCTGTGGGTGCCTGGAACTCATGGTTTGATACCTTTATTTACTGCTCCAGTGATGAAAATCTGACCACCCTTCAGTATGAAATGATGAAGATGCTGGCTGCCGCCATGAGTTCTAGCTCCAGATCCGGCGATGCGATTTACCAGGCCGGGCAGGCTGCCAGCAATATGGTAACGCCTGTTTCCATCAGAGCCGCTATTACTGTAGTGGCAGCAGTCCCCATTCTGGTGGTCTATCCCTTCCTCCAGAAGTACTTTGTTAAGGGTGTCATGATTGGTTCGGTCAAGGAATAAAGCAAATAAGGAGCTATTTACTCATGAAAGACGGTGCTTTTTATACACAACAATACAGAAATCTGTTTGCCGAACAGGGAATATCTGAAGAGCAAATAGATAAGAAAATCAATGATACCTTTGAAACCATGTTCTTCCACCCCGAAGAGCGCATTTACTTTGAGAAGGGCGAGGATATGGGATATATGCTGGATACAGGCAACCTGGACGCGCGCACCGAGGGCATGAGCTATGGTATGATGATGGCGGTGCAGATGGACAGAAAAGATATCTTTGATCGTCTGTGGCTCTTCTCAAAAACCTATATGTACCAAAGCTCGGGCAAATATCAGGGTTATTTTGCCTGGTCTGTTTCTCCCGAAGGAAAAAAGAACGCCGAGGGGCCGGCGCCCGACGGCGAAGAGTATTATGCCATGGCGCTGTTCTTTGCCAGCGCCAGATGGGGCGATGGGCCGGAGCCTTTTAATTACAGCGTTCAGGCCAGAGATATTCTGAAGCATTGCCTCCATCAGTCCGAATTGGTTAAGGGTGGGGACCCCATGTGGGATCCCCATAACCACTATATTAAATTCGTCCCCGAGACACCATTCACCGATCCTTCCTACCATCTGCCGCATTTTTATGAACTGTTTGCCTTATTGGCCGACGAATGCGACAGACCCTTCTGGCGTGAAGCGGCTAAAGCCAGCAGAAGATTCCTGCATTTAAGCTGCGACAAGGTGACGGGCATGGCCCCCGAATATGCCGAATATGACGGAAGAACCAAGCTTTTATTCGGCAAGAAGTGGGAATTCTATTCCGATGCCTATCGTGTTGCCATGAATATTGGCCTGGATGCTTCCTGGTTCAATGAAGATGAGGGATTGGGGGATATTGTTGACAGACTGCAGGCCTTCTTCAGTGAGAATACCCGTTTGGGTGAATATGAGGCCTACACTGTAAAAGGTGAGCCCATGGGTGAGCCTGCCATGCATCCTCTGGCCATCATTGCTACCAATGCAGCAGGATCATTGGCCGCAAAGGGCAAGTATCGGCTGGATTGGGTCAGATATTTCTGGGAACAGCCCCTGCGAAAAGGTGAACGCAGGTATTATGACAATTGCTTGTATTTCTTCTCACTGCTTATGTTGGCGGGACGCTATAAAATTTATCTTCCTAAATAGTGTATCCAGATTATAAAAATTGAATAAAGGGAAATGGAGAGAGTGCTATGGCAAGGTTTGAGGATCTTACCGCGCTTTTGCAGGAGTTTGTGAAAAATGGTCCTGCAGGTTGCGGCTGCGCCGTCGCAAAGGATGGCAAAATTCTGTACGAGAACTATTTTGGCTATGCCGATCTGGAAGAGAAAAGACCCATGGCTGATGACACCATCCATCGTCTGTTCTCACTCTCAAAGGTCATTGTGTGCACGGCAGGCATGATGCTTTATGAAAGAGGCAAATTCCTGCTGGATGACCCCATCTATGAGTACATTCCTGAATATAAGGAAACTTATGTTTATGAGTGTGAAGGCAACGGCAATTTCCATGTCAGAAAAGCTAAGAATCCCATGCTGGTCAAGCATGCCTTTACCATGTCGGTGGGCTTGCCCTATCACTTTGGGGGCACAAAAACCTCCGATGATATGGCCAGGGTCAAGGAAGAACTCAAGCAGAAGTACGGCAAGTATGATATTGTGACCGAGGCTAAGGCCATGGCCAGCATCCCGGTTCAGTTTGATCCCGGAACGCATTGGCTATACGGCTATGGGCACGATATTGTTGCCGCCATTATCCAAATCGTTTCAGGCAAGACCGTAGGCCAGTTCCTTCAGGAGGAAATATTCGAGCCCCTGGGCATGACCAATACGGGCTATCGCTTCAGGGAGGGTATGGAGAAACGTCTGGCCACCTTCTATAAAAAGGAGGAAGATGGCAAGATGACAAAAGCGCCTGATTTCTGGGATGAGTATCATCAGCCCGATGCGCTGTATGAGGCCGGGGGAGCGGGGCTTTACTCCACAGTCAGCGACTATCTGAAGTTCTCACAGATGATGGCCAACGGCGGCTGCTACAAAGGGG
>Ga0116192_1002560_pt1 | contig 12011 bp, 9 predicted proteins | sample AD_UKC113_MetaG_FD_89876 | JGI IMG/M metagenome (GOLD analysis project Ga0116192, IMG submission 89876) | Active sludge microbial communities of municipal wastewater-treating anaerobic digesters from Hong Kong - AD_UKC113_MetaG | ecosystem: Engineered > Bioreactor > Anaerobic > Digestate | place...
ATTTCATAAATAATCTGGGATTTTTTCCGATACAAACAAAATAATTTGGACTTTAATCGGTCGTTGATAAAACTTAATACCTTATTTTGTTCTTTTTTGTTTATACATTTTATAAATAAAAACTATGGATATGTATAATAATAGTAGAAAAAATAAAAATGATGATTCTGGGGCCTTATTGAAATTAGGAAACAACACTTCGAATAAGACCTTCTTATCAAGAACATAACACCCGAAGACAAAGAAAATATAGGCTATTATTATTCTTGCGATAAAGAAGTATGTGTTTTTATTCATTGAAATTAAATTACAAAAGTTCCCAAATAATTGCGCCTATCGCACCTAATACACCTCCGGAAGGTCCACCAGTTGCAGTACCAAAAGCCCATCCCCATACGACACTAGCTACTGAGTCATTTTGAGCCGCCTTTCCTATTAACGCCCTTTCTTGAGGAGTAACATAACCTTTTGTCATATTTTGGTTAGATATGGCTATTTCAATAGAAGCTACATACAAAGATAGTGACTTTATACAACCGTCCTTTATATTATCTTCAAAGTATAATTTATTCAAGTCATTGCAGAATATGAACGTAAAAAGGCAGCTTAGCAGAATTTAAAACACATTATAAACCTCTCTGGATTTGCCAGGCGGTAGGGGTCAGAAGGACACTGAGAGTGCCTCCATATTAGAGAATTGAAATAAATTAAAAAAATACTCGGTTATTTGGATTTAATACAAAAATAAGTTTTATTTGTATGGTGTTCAAAAATAAACCTTAGCACATTAAATGAATAGTTTCATTTAAACTTCGTATTTAGTGATAATAAAACGAGGCAAAAACGGGACTAATAATGAAAAAACAACATTTCAGAAAATTACGTAACAGATAATAAGCATTCTAAGAAACAAATTATAAAACACTTATAAATTTACAAAAGTTCAGTACTGTATAATAAAGTACTATTTACAGGCTGTTGGTTACAATAATCATAGAATAATTATTATAATTGATTGTTTAATTAAAATTTTATATTAATCCAAAATGAGAAAAATAACATTATTTTCATGTATTTTGTTCTTGCTTGCAGGAACCTCAGTCGCTATTGCTCAAAATGAAGAGCATTCTGCCGAAATTTCAACTTCTGTTCCCGAACTCGCTAATTTTCACAAAATCATCTTTCCTATGTGGCATAAGGCATATCCGGCAAAAGATACTGCAACACTTAGAAAATTTGTTCCCGAGATCAAGGAAAATATGGCAAAAATTAATGCAGCCAAATTACCTGGAATTTTAAGAGATAAAGAAGAGCTTTGGAAGAATGAACTTGCCAAATTTAATACTGTAGCGGAAAATTACTATAAAGCTTGTGAGTCTAAAGATATGGATGCCATACTTAAGGCTGCTGAAAAGTTTCATTCGGCTTACGAGGGAATGAACAGAGTCATTAAACCGTTTGTAAAGGAGATGGATACATATCACAAAACTCTTTATGTTATTTATCACAAGATGCTCCCTGAAAATCAATTTAATGAAATTGCTTCTGTAATGGATCAGCTAATTGCTGAAGCAGATGCCATTACAAAGTTTCCTCAGGATCAGCTTGCTAAGCGTCTAAAGGATAATACTCCAAAGTATTATACCATCTCAAAAGAACTTTATGATGCTACTGTAAATGTAAAAAAAGTACTTGAAGAAAAAAATAACGATAAAAGCAGAGCAGCTATTGAACAAATGCACAAAACTTATCAAAAGCTTGAATCTGTTTTTGAATAATGGAGAAGATTATATTTATTATTACATATCTATTTGATTTCTAAATATTAATCTGCTCTTTTAATCTGCCTTATACATTATAGGAGACTCTTCTGTGATGCATTTGCATAAGTTTCTGTACAAAGACACTTTTTACCTTTGAAATTTCTTTCATCGTAATTTCTGCTCCATAAAGCTGATCATCTGTAACACGACTATCAACAACTTTATTTACCAACGCTGTAAGACTTTCCTCGGAAAAATCTGTAACAGACCTTGACGCAGCCTCAACAGCATCAGCCATCATTACAATTACTTGTTCCTTATGTGCAGGAAGTATGCCTTTGTATGTAAACTCGTCCTTATTTGCAGGATCGCCTCCTTGTTCAAGATATTTCTTATAAAAAAATCCTGCAAGAGAATGTCCGTGATGTGACAATATAAAATCAATTATATTTTGAGGCAATTTGGCTTTTTTAGCAATTTCTACACCTTTATAGACATGATTGATAATTATTCTTGCACTTTCAAGAGGTGTTAATGCTTCATGAGGGTTATTATTTGTATTTATCTGATTTTCTATAAAATACATTGGAGCTTCCATCTTTCCCACGTCATGATACAAAGCTCCCACTCTTACAAGCAAAGCATATGCGCCAATCTCTCTTGCTGCACTTTCGGCAAGATTAGCTACTTGCAATGAGTGCTGAAAAGTCCCGGGAGCAACTTCGGAAAGTTTTTGCAATAATGGATTGGTTGTGTCTGCAAGATCTCTGAGACGAGTGTTTGAAACAAGCCCAAACATTTTTTCAAATAAAAAGACCAGAGGATAAGCTGCTACAACAAGCACTGCATTCCACAGGAAATAGAGAAAATACCTGGAACTGACTCCTGAAAAAGAGCCATACTCTATAAGTCTGAACGATAAGTAGGAAAACGATAATATAAAAAATACGACTAATGAATTTACAAATTGAAGCCATCCCCGGTTCCAGAATTTAAAAGCATATACAGCTACACTCCCCGCAATCACATTCATAAAATAAATCTCAAATCCTCTCTGGGCTATTAAAATCACGGGAAACATAAAAATCATGTAAATTGGAACAACTATCCTTGATGTAAAAAAAGAAGTGAGATAGAGTGCAAAAACTGAATATGGTATAATAAAGAGGAAGTCAACATTAATATGTTCTATTGTAGGTGTAATTATCACAATAATAGCCAATAGAAGAAGAATAAAATAGAGTTTGTTTGGTTCAGATAATATCTCTTTTTTTAAAAAGAAAAGTACAATTGTCAAAAGGACAAGAATACCGCTAATAAAAATAAAATGTCCAAGTTTTAATAACCAGAAATTTCCCGTGTAGCCCATTGATGCCTCATATTCAGCTTTATAGGAATCGAGAAGCTGTTCAATTTCAGCTGTAACTATTTCTCCTTTTGATACAATTAATTGGCCGGAATAAATCATTCCCTTTGAAGGTGAAATAAAGTCGATTGCATTTTTATGAGCTATCTCAGTTGCATTCTTATCCAATATAAGATTAGGAACAATAAGTTTCTCAATATTAATATCATTAAACAGCTTATTTACATCGAGTTTTGGAAATTGAGCAGAGACTGCAGATCTTAGAAAATCAATAGCACTTTTTCTGGTATAAACTTCAGAAGACGGAGTTTCGATATTATCTCCATTTTTTTGTATAATAATAACTCTATCAATCGTATTGGAATCAGGAAAACTTTGAACAACTCCCTTTTCATAGATTTTTTGAATACAATTGTCAATAAATGAAATTATCTCCTTGTCATTAAAATTTTCTGCTCTCTCCCTTAAAAGATTGGAAATATCATTTTGCACACTACTGGACCAATTATAATAAGGAACAATCATTGAAGCTTTTTGACTCTTCTCCAGATTCAGTTCTGCCTCATTTTTTAAAATCGGAAAATCAACAGGAGCAATTAAAGTTTCATACATCCATGGTCTCCCTCTTGTGTATTCATATTTAAATTTACCTTCATTCGGAATTAAAAAAGTCAAAATTACAGCAACCAAAAAAAGGCTTACAAAGAGAGCATTATCCTTAATATATCTTATCAGTTTCTTCATTTTATTAAAATAAAACCATCAGTTCACAAAAATAGTCTAAATTTGATTAAAAATAACCTGATATTCAAATAACAACATGAAAAATAGTTTTGTTCTTCCTTTATCAGTAATTATTATTGGTCTAATAATATTTTTACCTTCAAAATTGATTCTTGCCCAAAAGATGTATGTTATAGAATCAAAAAACCTTAAAACCAATGATACTGTGCTTGTCTTTACACCTGACAGATGGAGCTCCGAAAAATCACATAACACTCCGGCCCTTTTTCTTCTTCATGGCTGGAGCGGGAACTGGAGAAATTGGGGTGAAAAGGTTGATTTACAAAAATTAAGTAATAAATGGGGATTTATAATTATCACCCCAGACGGATTTTATAATAGCTGGTATCTCGACAATATAGACAGCACAAAAATGCAGTGGAAAAAATTTTTTCACACTGAATTATATCCTATGATGGTGAAAGAATACGGATTGTCACCAGATATAACATTCATAACAGGTCTGAGTATGGGTGGCCATGGTGCGTTAAGCATATTTCTCGACGACATATCAAAATTTCGAGCAGCCGGAAGTATGTCCGGTGTATTAAATCTTCCTGACTCATTTGGGAAAGATTATCAATTACCTCAAGTAATTGGTGAATACCGAAAAGGTTCGAAAAATCTGAAAAACAACTCGGTAATTAATCGTCTCGACAGCACAGTACTTAACAGAGCATTTAAAGAAGGCGATAAAATCCTGCTTGCCACTTGCGGCTCACAGGATTTTTACGCCAAAAGTACTCTAAACTTTGCAATGAAATGCAACAAGCTTAAAATTCCATATATTCTGATAATGAGCCCGGGAAATCATAGCTGGACATATTGGAAGTTTGCAATAGAGCAACATCTTTTCATATTTTCCAGGATGGCCTCAAATACCGGAATCGGTTATTAAAACTTCTTTTCTATTAATGGTGACTCTTTCTGAATGGTCAAAGGCTTGTTAATTATTTCTATATCCTCAATCAAAATAGATTTTGGAGCAATTAACGAAGTTGGAATTGATTCCTTGTAAAGATAGTTGTAAACAGACTCTTCACTGGACACACCAAGTACCCTTTTCAATTTAATGAATTGTACTGGAGATATTTCAGCCCCTGTAACAAGTGTCTCTGAACCATCTTTTACAGATACTTTATATAAATACTGACCAGATCTGCTAGCGAAATTTCTGACAATATATGCATAATCAAGTCCTTCTTCCTTAGCTGCGTTCAACAGCTGTGTTTTAAGCGTAGTTGTAGTCTCACCGCTTGGAGCAGAAATTACTAAGACACCAGGTGCCAAAGAGTTAACAACATTTCTTGGATATACTCCAAACCTCATACTACCAGATGAAACTTTAATTTTTTTAGTCGGTACTCGTGAGCTAAGCATATTCTTCAATATTCCATTCTCAATCAACGACAGGTTTTTGATTGGAGCAACACCTTGTCCATCATAGCTATAAGCACCTATTAAGGAGAACCCTGCATAATCAGAAAGATCTGTTCTGTTTGAAACGTTCAATCTACTGTCAATCACCTTTTTCCCCATTCTTTCTTCTAATGGTTTCACGTTTTTTGCTTCACTCACATTCTCTGCTCTGGTAACAGAAGCAACTACCTGATAAGGATGTCTGAAAGCGAGTATTCCTGAAGGAGAAACAAGATTATCTGCAAATATTTTTGCAGATGCTTCATCTTCAAAAAGGACAGGTCCTAGATAATACTCTTCCATATTTGGCGCTTTAGCCAAAACTAAAAGTCTTTCGGCAAAATCTTTTACTGAGGATACAAGAAAATCTTCAGTTGGTAGTTTTTCGAAGGTTTTTGCATAAATAGTTTTTTGATCCTCAATAACCTGTCCAAGATTATTTCTGACACTGCCTTTGATAGATATAGATACGTAACTTACAGGCTCTTTTATTTTAGTTCCTTCAGATGTTAAATAGTAATATACAGTTTCAATTCCATCAATGTCTACAGATGAACCAAAAATTAAAGGATAATTACAAAAAACCCTTGAAAGCTTGTTTGCAAGATCATGATAAATAATTTTGTTAAGGTTGAACTCCGGAATAAGTGGGGTTGAAACCTCAGGAGTTGCTATTGGCAGCATATCAGGTAAAGCTTTCTCCTCTTCTGAAATTGTAGCAGTTTTAACAGCACTTTTCTTAGAATTATAGACCTCTACGGCAAATTTATATGCCAAATCTGATGTTTGCCAAAAACTATATCTTATCTGATCATAGCTATCATCTCTTGTCATGAGAGTATTTGAATTAATGCCATTACCAGAGTATGAATAATCACTAGAAAAATTATTGTCACCCACATAAAGTTTCACAGAATTAACTCTTTCTCTAGGACTCTCCTTGGTATACACAGTCGTGCCAAGAGAACTAATTACGGAAATATACTTATTATCAGCTATTGTGTACCCCACAAAATATGTCGGAGGGGCTCCGGGAAGTTTCAATTCATTTTTAGTACGATTCATCTCATCCTGCATTGCCTTAAAAAGAGATGCCTCATTTCTCTGTCCATAAACTAAAGATGAAAAACCAAGAGTGAGAAATATAAAAGCTCCTAAGGTTTTCTGAATATATTTTGTCAATTTCATTTCGCAAAAATTTAATTATTAAACTACATTATTAGATTACGGGCGAGGAAGAAGTGCAGGAGTCACAGTCGGCTTTGCCTTTTTCTGAAGTTCAACCTTGTTAACAAGAATTGTGGGAGATATAGCAGTGACTGGAACATTACCCGAAGATGCTCCACATGTCCCTGTGAATATCTCAAAATCTCCCCCTGCAGCATCAATATTAGAAAACATGGAAAGTGGTGTACCAATCATGTCGACACCTCTCACCAGCTCATCCTTCCTTCCATCAACATATATTCTGTAAACTTCAAGAGGAGTAACGTTAAATGAGTTCGCACCTGTTCTTCCTGTTTGTGTAAAACCACCAGTTACAGATTTAAAGAAATACCCATATTCCTTCCCTTGTTGCTTTGCCTCATCAATCAACATTTTTCTAAGTTCTGCATCACTTTTGTAATTATTGGTTTCAACTATAAGATTTGACTGTCTTGATGTAGGATCATATTCAAATTCAGCTCGTGCATGACCGTTTGACCTGAGAAATCCATTCAGCCCCGTACGTGTCATTAAAAAATTAAGTAATTTTCCATCTTTGACAACTTCCACTCTTTCTCCTCTTACACCCTGATCATCAAAAATATAATAGCCATTTAAAGGATTGCCATGATATTTTTTCATTGTCGGATCCATATATACACTCAGATTTTTAGGCAAAACGTATTCTCCAACCATATTCTTAAATGTTTGACCGTCAGAATCGCTTTTCATTTTCTGTCCCTCAACCCTGTGTCCGAAAATCTCGTGGAAGAAAACTCCACTTGCAGAACCAGAAAGAAGTGATGGACCGGTAAATGGTTGCACCAAAGGAGCAACTTTAAGTCCTGACAATTTTGTCGACATGGCATTGAGATCCTTTATTATTACCGCTTCCGATGGAAGTTCATCCAATGAAAAAGCCATATAGCTCTTATTCAAAGGAAGTTCCATACCATCATCTGCCATTGTGGTGCCTTTAATACTTAGAACTACATAAACTCTATTTTCTGCTATCTCCGCCCCTTCTGTAGAAACAAAATATTTTCTCCAGATCTTATAATTAAGAGTTGCATTTGCACCAATTACATCCTTGTTCTCTGCCAAGAGTGCAGTATATTTATTAAGCTTCTTCTGCCACAAATCAGTGTCGAAAGCGATCTTGTCAGCACTAAGTGCTGGTTCAAAGTATTTCTCCGCCTTAGCAGGAGTAAAATCAGGAGACTTATCTTCATTTTCAACCTTCACTCCACTCTTTGCCTTAGCTGCCTCATAAGTCTTTTTAGCATATTTGTAACGACTATTTACTTCTTCACGAATAGTCTCCTTGAAAGCATCAAGTCCATTTGTCAAATCAGACGGAAGTAAAATTGTAGGCGGACCCGCAAATCTGTTAGTAAGGACACCATTCTGTGTTTCATGGAAATTGTCAAATTCAGGACTTCCGATTCTCACTTGAGGAACAAAAATAATCTGTTTTTCCTCTTCCACACTGGTTGTAGCGCCCATAGACGATCTGACAGTCCTCGTGAAGTTATCAATCACCCTGTAATTCATGTAATAGGGAGGATACTCTCCCTTCTGAAGCGTAGCCATCTGGCTTTTTAGTTCACCTTTTAACAGGTCAAGCATCTTATCCTGAGCAGGAAGCAAGAGCGAGGCCAGCAAAGATGCCAGCAACAAAAAAATTTTTTTCATCGTAATTTGGTTAATATAAATCTTTTTTTTGACAAAAATTATCAAAAAAGGTTTAACCACAATTAAAATGATTCAAAATACTTCTCTGGAGTAAAAGTGAATTTTCCCAACAACAAGCCGTTTTTGTCATTATAGACATACTCGATTATCACTTTATGATCTCTGTAAGGTTTCAAATCCTCATTATATCTGACAAATTTCAACAGTTTGGGTTTCATGTAATGCCTGAAACCAAGAGTATCGATTGAGTCTTTGATAAAATTGACCATTGTATAATTGTACTGAAATAAGGAATCCCCAAATACCACAGCACTGTCAAGCCTTGTTTCACTATCAATCATCATTGGAGATTTCTTGTTCAATTTATGTGCGGCTTTAGCCATCTGAACTTCAAAAGAAGGTCTTTTGAAGACTCCTTGTTGCACCATTATTACAGCAGATAAAACCAAAATAAGAATAATAATTAAACCAAAATGATATTTTCGTAAAGTTGTCCCCATGATAGTAAAATGAATATTCGACTAATAAATTCAAATATACATCAAAATACAATAACTCATCAAATCAGCTATATTGGAAAAAGTTTAAGCATTAAATACCTCTTTGCGCACAGTAACATTGTCAAGATTTTTCAGATTGATCTCAACTCCGATTCCTGGTCCTTCTGGAACTTCCATTGTACCATCTTGATTTACAACAAATGGAGGATTGACAATATCTTCTTTATAATATTTTTTACTTGCAGAAATGTCACCTGGCAAAGTAAATCCAGGTAAAGAGGCCAAAGCAACGTTACCCGCCCTGCCAATCCCTGATTCAAGCATACCGCCATGCCATACAGGAATTCCATTACTCATACAAAAATCATGAATCAATTTCGACTCTGTAAAGCCACCTACTCTGCCGGGTTTTATATTAATAATCTTGCAACTTTTCAACTCTACGGCAGCTCTTGCATCATCAAGAGAGTGAATACTTTCATCAAGACAAATTGGAGTTTTTATGGCACGCTGAAGTTTTGAATGGTCGTAAATGTCTTCATAACCAAGAGGTTGTTCAATAAGTGTCAGGTTGTATTCATCCATTTTTTTAAAAAGATCAATATCTTCCAAAGAATATGCGGAATTTGCATCTACTTGCAGCATAATATCCGGGAACTCTCTTCTAACAGCCTGTACCAGAGAAAGATCATATCCAGGAGCAATTTTAATTTTTATTCTCTTATATCCTTCTGCAAGATATCCCTCAATGTCTTTTATTAGTTCCGCTTCAGAAGATTTAATACCAATACTGACCCCAACATCAATTTTATCTCTTACTCCCCCAAGCATTTTTGAAAGAGATATATTTTTACTTTTAGCAATAACATCCCAAAGAGCTGCCTCTATTCCTGCTTTTGCCATCATATGTCCTCTGACTCTTGCAAACTCATAAAGGCCTATTGCTTCCCCGACATTTGCCACATTTTTACCCAAAAGAGCAGGTATTAAAAAATCACGCATTATGTGCCAGGCAGTTGATACTGTTTCGTATGAGTAGAAAGGAGTGCCCTCTGCAACACTTTCACCCCAGCCTGTTATACCTTCAGCATCTATCCTCACCATTATATGTTCTTCATCATACTCAGTCCCCATTGATGTAGTAAAAGGAGTTACTAGATCCATCTTTGTATGCCTGATTTCAATTCTTTCTATTTTCATAATATAAAATTTGTAAATTATTCCTTTACCCTTATTCTGATTACAGGATAAATTGATTCTGCCTTCATCAGATAGGAAAATTGAGGATATGTTGCAAGTCCTAATTCCGATTGAGGTTCTATGCCAATGATAAGCAGATGTCCCTTTAATTGTTTTGTAGAAACATAAATATATTCTCCTATATTAATAGAAGATTTCTGAACCACTCTCTCTTCAACATTAGGTGAGGCAATAATATCTCTCTCAAAATCAATTGAGTCTATTGATTTAATATATAGCTCTTCTATTATTGGGTTTTTTACTGAAAAAGGTGTTATATCAAATCCTTGTCTCACTATCCAATCAACTAGTTTAGAATCAGATTTAGGAATCAAATAGCCTGAAGGTCTATGAATTAATAGTGTAGGCACAACTTTAGGACGAAAATCATTAACAATAACTATCGAGTCTCTTCCAGTTTTGTATGAATAAACAGGCATGTTGAATTTGCTTCCATCTGCTATATGTTCCAAACGAAGAGGTATCAACGGTTCTGTGAGACTTTGCGTACGTCTTTGAGTCTCAATTATAGATTTCATTTCAATATAGTGCTCAGATACAAATTTTAGCATGAAATACATCCCTTGACTCTGAGAGTATGCTCTGTGTGCCAAGTTATCGACATATCCATCCTCACCATTAAGCCCTTCTTGAATAAATGAGAATGTATTCTGAATGCCATAACTTTGCCTGCCGTCATTTATATCAAAAGTGCTAAACCGAACATAATCAATATCAGGTGGACCACCGGGACTGTAAATACTATTGGATACTCCTTTTGACTCCAATTGAGATGATAAATAAGGCCAACACTTTTTCAGCTGATATTCACGAATTATACTGGAAATCAAAGGGTGTGTATTGAATCCAACCAAAATGTCGGAATTTCTACGGTATCCCAACACTTTCCAATCCTCACTATAAGGGAAGTATTCATGTACATCCATTGTAACTTCAAACAAATAATTGTCGAATAGCCTATGAAGTGCCAAAACTTCCGGTTCCGTCATAATTAAGTGATTCCTGTTTAAATCGGCATTATTTCCGTTACGACGTGTATTCTTTTCGGATCCGTCGGGATTGACTTGCGGGACAATTGCCAGGTCGATATGATCAAATAAAGCCCTGTTCTCTGGCTTTAGTAACTCCCTGGCAATCAATAATGCTCCTTCTTTACCTGATTGTTCGTTGCCATGTTGCTGAGCATGAATTAAAACTCTGATTTTTGATTTGTCAGAGCCAAATGTTGTAGTAGAAAACTTCAAAACAAATATATTTCTTCCCTCAACAGAATGCCCAATAGTTTCAACAGAAAGAAGAGATGAACTATTATCGAGGTCATGAATAAATGTTACAATATCAGCATACTTTGAGACCTCCCTAAAAGAGGATTTTTCAGCCGGAGTTAAAATTACATTCTTAGCAATCAACACTTTACATGAAGGTATTATGACTATTAACAAAAAAAACGCAGAGACAATTTTTTTCATCTATAAAATGAGTATTTATTTTAACATGTTAACAATTAACTAAAATCCATTTAGTTGCATATATACTGTAGGCATTAGAAGTATCAAACCAAGAATCATAAATGCCAGTAAAATTTTCCAAAACCATTTTATCCAAACCTCATAAGGAATTCTTGCTATTCCCAGTGCTCCAATTAACACTGCAGAAGTTGGAGTTATCATATTTGTGAATCCATCTCCAAATTGAAATGCCATAACTGTAGCTTGCCTTGACAGGCCAATAACGTCAGAAAACGGTGCCATTATTGGCATTGTGAGAGCCGCCTTGGCAGAGCCTGAAGGAATGAAGATATTAATAAATGTTTGGATAAGATACATTAGAGAGACGGTGGCACCCTTTCCGGCTCCTTCCATTGTTGTAGAAAGAGAATAGAGTATTGTATCCATTATCTTACCCTTTGTAAGTACCTCTATTATACCACCTGCAAGACCAACAATCAATGCAGCAGTAAGTATATCTTTAGCCCCAGCAATAAACTCATGAACTATTGCATTGGCACTCGATCCCATG
>Ga0116192_1002562_pt1 | contig 12006 bp, 9 predicted proteins | sample AD_UKC113_MetaG_FD_89876 | JGI IMG/M metagenome (GOLD analysis project Ga0116192, IMG submission 89876) | Active sludge microbial communities of municipal wastewater-treating anaerobic digesters from Hong Kong - AD_UKC113_MetaG | ecosystem: Engineered > Bioreactor > Anaerobic > Digestate | place...
GATGCATTGCATGATGCACTCATTAAGATAAACCCTGATATAGTTCAACTAAACACTCTTGACAGACCTCCTGCCGATAGTTCAACTCTTCCTGTTTCAAAAAAGTTTCTTAAAGATGTTGCGCTGCTCTGGAAGGATCTCCCGGTTGAAATCATCAGCCGATATAAGGATAGAAGCGAAATAGAAAATTATTCACCTGAGTTTGAAGATCAAATAATTTCAACTTTAAAAAGAAGACCTATGACGAGAAATGATCTTGTCGAGATATACAAAAAACCGATGTATGAAATAGGAAAATACCTTGATATCCTTGAAAAAGAAAAAAAGGTAAAAAATGTTATTATTGGCAATAAGATTTTTATTCAACTTCAAAGCTAAGTTTTTTACTTTCCCTGTATTGACTTCAGAAGATCATTTAAAATTTTTATCTCTTTTTCTTCAATCAGTTTATCAGATTCATCAAAAGGTATGTTTATCCCTTTTTTTATTATTTCTCTGGCTTTCTCATATTTTTTCTGATCAATAAGGAATTCTGCATAGAATCGATAATTTACCCTTCCAGTTGGTCCATATTTTAAAGATAATTCATAGTATTCTGTCGTTTTTTCTTTGCTTTTACCGGGAACTTTCTGGTATACTCTGGCAAGAAGCATGTATGGCCCTCCCTTACTGAAATAAGGGTCAAGTTCTATTGCTTTATTTGCAGCTTTCTCAACAGAGCCAACTGAAGATAAACTTGCAAGGATGCCATTTACTTCCCCCCATGAACCAAGACAAACTCCATAATAGTAAAATCCTTCTACACTACCAGGATTTAGTTTTGTTGCATTTTCAGCAGCGTTTTTTCCATCTGTAAATATCTCTTTTTTTAATTTATTCTCTTTCACAAATTCATTTGCATAAAAATGAGCTGCTCGTGCGTATTTCCAGGCAGCCTCGTAAGAACCAGGATTCTGTTCATATATTTTTTTATAGTATTCATAAGCTGCTTTTGCACCAGCTTCTGTGTTTCTATTTAACCATGCCGTATCATCAAATGAAAAGAAAAGTAAAAGGATAACCAGAGTTACAATAGTAAAAAAATATTTTTTTTGCATGATTCCTCCAGAGTTTTTTTGCATCACATTTTCACATATTATAATTTTATTACCAATTTTATAATTTTTCAAATATTTTTCGAATATTAAATATGGTTAAAAAATTATGCAGGATTTAAAAATAAATGCAGGTATAGGTTTTGCAAATACTGGAAGTGCATATCATAAGATTAAAGCCATTAAAAAAATAATAGATTTTTTCATTTTAAAAACTCCTTTCTTTTAATTTCTTTTTCTTTTCTGTCAAATGAATTTAGCTTTTAGCTAAAAAATCTAAACCATAAATGCTAAATAATAAAAAACTCTTTTATCTCTGGTATTCATAAATAAGGTGTTATGGATATAGAAGTTGAAATAATACTGTTAAATACTACGGTTAAGTTTAGCTTACACTGGATACTATAACTTTGAGTCCAGTTACCCTCTTTATTGACTATAAGATCACTTGAAAATGGTAAATTATTCTCATTAAGATTAAAGGTAAAACAGTTTGTTATTAAAAGAAAAAAATTAAATAGTATACGAAATACAAGAGAAATTTTACTTAAATAAATAATTTTAAAAGATAAAATAGAAAGATGCTTATTACATTTGCCTGAATTTAAAATAGAAAAATGTTTTCCAGGAATTTTAGACTTAAATATCAATAGAAAAACTAAGATCTCTTAATCTTAAGATTGATAACTTTATGATTCAATAGAAATTCAATCTTATTTAAAGTTCTATTTCAGTACCTCATAAGAGATAATATTATTATTTTCATCCATTATCAAAAATCCTATCGTTCCATTTTTGCATCCTGAATAAGAGCTTATTTTAATAATAACAGTATTTGAAGTTGCAACAAACTCAGCTGCTGGGTCATCAGTAGAGATTGTTATTCCCCCAATATTATCTTTGATTGATATTTCTGAAGTATAGATATCTGGTATAAAAGTTGTACCATTTTCAAAAATCTGGAAAAAAAGATCCTGGATGTAAAATCAGCATCATAAACCTCAGAATTGTACTTATCTGCTAAAAATACTTTGTACTTTTTGTTCATAATCAGGTTGACTTTAATTAATATTTGCTCTTTATCGACTATCTCTATTGAATCCAATTTTATATTCTTTTTTTCTAGATTTTCTTCAACTGTATTCTCGTATACTATTGGTTTAGCCTCTTTCATTGAAACTGGTTCAAGCACTTCACCTTTGCTTTCAAGTTTCATGGCAAAACTACCTTCATATATAAGACTTATTGGTTCAATAAGTATATTAACAGTATCACTTCTAGCGTCAAATACAGCTGCCGGCTTAAATTCAAGTGGAGTTATACCTCCATCCTCAGCTTCTGAAGTATAGATACTTTCATAAAGGAGATCATGTTCATCAAATACATGAAACCATAAACCCTCAAGCGTGCAGTAAGTTCCAAATATTTCATTATTATATGAATCAACAAGAAAAAGACTGTACCTTTCTCCTTTTTTTACCTTAAATTCAAATGATAAAGCTATGTTTTCTTTTAGATAGTAGGACTTAAGATTATACTTTTTCATAGCCTGCATATTTAACTGGTCAAAAATATGTGCTGAAATTTTTGGAGTGATCTTAACATTTTTTGAATCAAGCAAAGCAACACCAAAGGTACCAGCTGATTTCATAAAGGTCCCACGAATATAAAGGTAAACAACATCATCTATCGCGTAAAATCTAGCTGCTGCCTCTTTATCTTCTGTAGTAACACCACCCTCCTTATATGAAGAAGCATAGATTTTTGAGGGATAATAAGTTTTTTTATCCTTCTGGTACAATGCAAATCTGGCATATTCAAGGGTATGATCTGTCGAAAAGGCAGGGGCATTAAATGCATCCACAATAAATAGACGATATTCATAACCTTTTTTTACTGAAAACTCTAAAAAGTAGTCTTTTCCGGGGTCAATATTGTAAGTATCAAACATTATAGCCTGCTGAAAAGAGAAAACGAAAATAATAGAGAACAGACATAAGATAACAAATGATTTTGATAAAATATGATTTGATCTTTTAGATATTGAATGATTGAAATTAAAGTTATGGCTCATAAAACCTTTCCTTTACAAACGAACATTATCGAAAAAACTTTTTGATAAATGCTCAACTTTATTTAAAGAAAAACATCCAGTTCAAATAATATCAAATATGATTATAAGATTACACTTTAAATTTGTAAATATTATTTAATAGGTTTTGCTTGAAAAATATGATAAAAGATTAATCGCTTGAAATTTTCAGATTTTTATTAAATCAATAGTACAAAATAAAAACAGTTCCATCATCCTTTCTTGATAGAACTTCAAGATGAATCTGATAGGTTATGCAGATATGCTTGACTATTGAAAGCCCAAGTCCTTTACCTTGAAATGAACCCCTTTGTTCATCTTCCTCTTTGAAGTATTTATCGAATATCTTCGGAAGATTTGAGCCACTTATTCCATCTCCATTATCTATTATGACTATAATGAATCTTTTTATTTTAATATTGCGCTGATTTTCATTTTGATTAATAGCATTATAATCTTCATTAGAATCAATATCTTTGTTATCAGAAGCTTTATCTTCATAACCATCTTCACACATAGGAAGATAGTAGTTCTGATACTCCTTTTTATCAAACTCATCTTTTATACTGTTATAAAGTTTACCAGCATCCTTTTCGTTGTTTATAAAAATTTTTACTCTTTTTTCCCTTTTACTGTTGTGAATAATAGAATTTTTTACGATATTTTCAAGTAAAGATCTGAAGTGATTTCTTCGAATCGGGAAGATGATTTCATCACAGCAGGCAAGTTCTATATCTATATCTTCGTTCTGAAATAAAGATGAAATCTACTTTGCATAAATTTCTATCTCGGAAGTAAGATTCAATAAGGGTAACTTTTCTGTTTTATTTTCCCTTGATGAAAAGATATTGAAATCATCTATCAATTCCAGAATTCTCTCAATCTCTCCATCGATTAAAGAAACAGTTTCACCATTTATCGGAATGACTTTATCATTGATACCATATACATAAGATCTTATAAGATTTATCGGTGTTGTGATATCATGGGTTACCTGAGTCACAAGCTGTCTCTGGAATTGCTGGATAGAATATAATTTTTCTGAAAGTTCGTTGAATGCATCTATCAATAAACCTATCTCATCTTTTCTCTTGATATTCAAAGTATTTCCATACTTTCCAGAGGTCAGTTTGATAGTTTCTTCAGCTAGTTTTCTTATAGGATTTGAGAAATTTCTGGCTATAAAATAAGTTAAAAATAATGTAATAACAATCATCACCACATAAAATAATATGAAAATAGATTTTATCCGATTTAAGAAGTCTCTGGCACCTTCATGATAGATCATTATATTCACAGTATAAACCATCGACGAGTTAAGCCTGAAAACGTAAGTTTCATTTAAAAATCCAGATCTAAGTTTGGGTGGTGGTTTAGGAAAATCTTTCATACCCGGGTTATTTCGCAGAAAACCATATGGATTATTGAAAGGTTGTGGCATAAGTGGTGGTATTGCTATATCTGTTTTTCTATATGAATAAATTAAAAAACGATTAACATAAACAGTACCACTAACAAGAAAATTATACTCTTTAAAGATATTTTGCATCCTGTCTATAGTTTCTACAGGAACTTGAATATGTATCTCTGTCTCTGTTTTCTCTTTCAAGATAGTAGAATCTATATCAGATAGTACTTCCTTAATGGAGTCAATAACTTTATTCTTTTCCTTTTCAATATCTTTTGAAACAAATAGCTCGAATTGAGATCTTACTATTTTTTGTATGAAAAAATAAGATACAACTGATGATAAAAGTAAAAGCAAACTTATCACAATAAAAAGTTCAACCCATAAGTAGACTCGTTTAATCTGGAAAATTTTTATAATTCTTTTAAAAATATTAAACTTAAATGCCATATTTTCACTCTATTTTATAATATTCTAACGCTCTTAGCTAAAAAGTGCAAGTAAATTTTAGGCTCTTCGCCTTTTTATAAGGATTTTATTTACCAATAGCTTTTAGCGAAGAGCTGATATTAAGGCTTTTCACTAAAAGATTTGACTGGATAATACAAAAAGTTTTAAGATCCAACTTTTAATCTTTATCTATCTTATATCCTAAACCAAAAATAGTTTTGATATAATCTCTGTTTATTTTTTTTCTAATATTTTTAATATGTGAATCGATGGTTCTATCAGATATTATTGTTCCATCGGAAGTCATAGCATCCATAAGCTGGTCCCTTGTAAAAACAACTCCTGGATTTGAAGCCAATTTAAAAAGGATTTCAAACTCAGCTTTGGTCAGATTAACCTTTTGTTCATCTATCTTGACCTCAAATCTTTTTCTATCAAGTTGCATGTCTAAAAATTTAACAATGTCTTCGTTACTTATAGTTCTTTTTAGTATTGCCTTGACTCTTAGTACCACTTCATAAGGGGTTACAGGTTTTACAACATAATCATCGCTGCCAAGTAAAAGTCCCTCTATCCTATCGTCATCTGTTCCTTTAGCTGTAAGCATAAGAACCGGGATATTTTTTTTCTCCCTGAGTTTTTTGATAAACTGATCTCCAGACATAGCTGGAAGCATCCTGTCAAGTATTATACAATCTATCTCTTCTTTTTTAATTATTTCAAGCCCATCCTCTGCATTTAAGGCTGAAAATACCGTAAAGCCCTCTTTTTCAAAATATAAACGCAGTATTACCTGAAATTTTTCTTCATCTTCTACTATCAGTATTTTCATATCTAACCTTCTTCATAGTTTAACATTAAGGTTACATTTAATAACTTTCAAAATGTAGCGAAAATTCCTCTTTCAATGAATATTTTAACAAAGTCAGGATAAAAAGCTTTAATCATATAATAATACTATCATTTAGAGACACAAAGTAAATAGTACGTACTACATTTAATATTTAACAAACTTATAAAGAAATTATGAAGAAGTTTTGAAAAATTGGAAGATTTATTTTAATAATTATTTTTTTTCAATTAAAGTCATTTATTATTGACTGAAATTATTAAAATGTTATCGTTAAATCGATATTTTATCGGTTAACATGATAAAATTTGCAAATATCACTGTTTATCAACTTTTATTATATCACTCTTAACTAAACAAGTTTTTTAAAATTTATTCTTCGCTTTTATAGATAAACTCGGGGACTTTTTCTGCAACTAAAAATTTATAGTTTTAAACTAAAAAAATAGCTAAGATAGAAAAATATAAACTACAACTTGAAAAATTTCAAAAATTTTAGTATTGTCCTTTTTTTAATTTTTTTAAAAGGAGATTTTATGGTCGATCAAATTGCTAAAAAAGTATTTGAGTTATCAAAGGCTGAACAAACAGAAATTTTCTTTTACGATGGAGTTGAGGCACTCACTCGATTTGGTCAAAATCAAATCACTCAAAATGTTGAATCCCAATCTCAAAAGATGAGCATAAGGATGCTTGATAAGCAAAAAACTGCATCAATGGAGATTTCAAACTTTTCTGATAAAACTATTAAAAACGCAGTCGATAAACTTTATCAAATTTTACAGCATCAGGTCCAGGATGAAAGACTGCAACCATTGCCAGAAGATCTTAATTTTAAAGCCAATGATACTATCCCAGAATCATTTAAAAAACTGGATGAAAACATTAGAGCTGAATATGTTAAAAAGGCACTTTATATACTTAACAAACAATCTGTATCTGGAGCAGGGATATGCAGTCAATCAAAATATAATGTAACACATATGACTTCTAAAAATTATTCTCACACATTTTATGATTGGAAGTTCGCTTTCTCCCTCAGCGCTAAAAATGAATATGGTATAACCCGTGAAGAGTTTCAGGGAACTACACTTGATAATTTTAATATAGATAAACTTGCCAATAAATGTATCGATTCACTCAATTTTTCAAAAGAAAAAGACAGGATTGAAGCTAATAAATACGATATAATTTTTACACCAGAGGCTTTTGCCGAACTTATACAGTATCTTTTTTATTTCAGTTTCTCAGCAAAAGAATTTTATGAAAAAACTTCTTTTATGGCTTTTAAAAAAGGTCAGCAGGTTTTTTCGCCTCTTTTGACAATATTAAATAATCCTCACGCTACAGATAGCTCTGCTTTATATTATGATTTCGAGGGATCTCCAACAAAAGTGGTCAAACTTGTTGATAAAGGTTATTGTAACAATCTTATATCAAATCGTTACTTTTCTAAACTATTAAACATAGAAAACACCGGGAATGGCCTTTCTCCAACCACTTTTGATTGCTTTCCTATTAATCCTGAAATCGAAGGCGGGAGTAGGTCTCTTGAGCAAATAATTCAATCTTCAGATAATGCCTTGCTGATAAATCGTCTTCATTATCTTAATATCATAGATCCTATTACTTTAACAGTTACTGGTATGACAAGAGATGGTGTTTATAAGATAGAGAAAGGTAAAATAACCACTTCTACGAACAACCTGAGATTTACAGAGTCTATATTAACAGCACTATCAAATATAGAAGAACTTTCAAGCGATAGACAGCAGTGCGAATGGTTCATAGGGTTTATGAAAGTTCCGGCTGTAAAAATAAAACAGTTTAATTTTTCTTCTGCTACTGATTTTTAACTTTATAATATTTCTTTTTAATAGTTAAATATTATTTATTTTGATATAGGAGGCAATATGTTCGATTTTTGTGATAAAGTATTAAATTATGCAGAACTTTTAGGTGCTTCATATGCAGATATAAGAATAATTATTCGAGATATAGAATCTCTCTATACAAAAAATGGAAAGCTGGAGAATTATTCAATAAACAATATTGAAGGCTTTGGTGTTCGTGTTATATGTGACAACGGTTGGGGATTCGCTTCTTCTTCAAATCTAGATAGTTCCCAGATAGAAAAAACCGTAAGAAAAGCTGTTTCGATAGCTAAAGCCTCAAGCAAAGTTAGAAAGGAACCTATAATACTCTCAAAAGATCCACCTTTTCAGGATAGATGGGCATCCACATATCTTATTGACCCTTTTACAGTCCCATTTGACAATAAACTTCAAACCCTCTTAGAAATCGATGAAATACTTAGAAATGAACCTTCAGTTAAAATTGCTGAAGGATATATGGAATTCAGACGAGAACATAAATATTTTGCAAGTTCTGAAAATGCAAGAATACTTCAGACCACTATCGTTTCAGGTGCAGGATATAGCGCAACCGCAGTTGGAAACGAAGATGTGCAAACCAGATCCTACCCAATGTCCTTTGGAGGACAATATATGCAGATGGGCTGGGAGCTTGTTGAATCCCTCAAATTAAAAGAAAATGCACAGCGTGTTGCTTCCGAAGCAGCAGCTCTTCTCAATGCAAAAGAACCTGAGCCAAAGGTAAGGGATCTGATAATTGGTGGCGAACAATTATCCCTGCAGATCCATGAATCCTGTGGTCATCCATCTGAACTTGATAGAGTCTTAGGTTATGAAGAAAATTATGCTGGTAGTTCGTTTATAACAGTAGATAAGTATAGAAATCTTCATTATGGTTCTCATAAAGTTAACATAGTTGCTGATTCCACTTTACCAAATGGACTTGGAACATTTGGATATGACGATGATGGAGTTAGAGCTCAAAGGTTTTTTGTAGTAAAGAATGGACTTTACCAGAACTATTTAACAAATCGAGAATTGGCTTATACCATCAATGAAGATAGAAGTAGAGGTTGTAGCCGTGCGGATAATTTTAGTTCAGTACCAATAATCCGTATGATAAACCTCTCTTTACTTCCAGGAGACGATAAGTTTGAAGATATTATTGCTGCAACAGAAGATGGTCTTTATGTTGATGGTATTAAAACCTGGAGTATAGATCAGATGAGACTAAATTTCCAGTTTACCTGTCAGATAGGTTATCTTATAAAAAATGGAAAGATGATTGAGATGGTCAAGAATCCTACTTATCAAGGGATAACACCAAATTTCTGGCAGAGTTGCGATATGATTGCCAGTGAAGAATATTGGAAACCCTGGGGTGTCATAAACTGTGGAAAAGGTCAACCGGCACAGGTCATGATGATGACTCATGGAGCAGCTCCCGCCAGATTTAAAAATGTTATGACAGGGATTGTAAGGCATTAATATTTTTTTAAGTTTTACAAAAAGTGAATAATCCATCTATTCACTCACTTTTTCTGCTTGACAATTTTACTTTTTTATAAAGGATTTTTATTATCGAGGTTCAGGTGATTGGTTATCTTCATCCCCTTAGTAGTATATTATATCCTGATGAAAGGTTATTTGTTTCATCGTCTTATTGTGCCTTTTGTCAAAATTTGAAAAAAAGAAAGAATAATCTTGCACGATTATTTTTAAGTAATGACATTATCTTCTTTTATTCCCTTTTTGCATCATGCCTTAACAATTTTACTTTCCATGTTTATCCTTTTTATTGTTACGCAACTATGTCAAATAGATTTTTAATAAAGGATAATGGGCTATTGGATTATTTTACAGATTTCACTCTTCTTTTTACATCTCTCAAATTTTATGATAACTATATTGATTCTAAATTTCCAAAATCATTTATTTCAAATCTTATTTTCAAATTTTTCTTTAACTCCATAAAATATATTAATAAAAATCTTTCTGTTGAAAATAATGATTTTTTTAATTCTAAAACTAAAAAAATTTTTTTACTGAATAACAAATGCAACAAAAGTTCTGTTAATTTAGAAGATGAAATGCTTCAGCTTCAGTCTCTTTTCGAGACGATCCTTCCACTGGACCTTTTACCATACTCTGCAAAACTACAGGTCAGTTCGATAGTTTCTCAAACTATTAGATTGCTATATATTATTGATTCTATAGATGATTTTGAAAATGATTTAAAGAAAAACAAAGATAACCTTATACTAAATTATATGGATACGCCAGCATCTCAAAAAGATCTCCAAAAAAAGAATTCCAGGGATTTCGTTGATTTTAAGCTTAAAGATAATAGAGATGTTATTAATAAGATTGAAAAGATGAGCACATTATCTTTAAATTACTGCATTTCACAACTTGAAAATTTAAGAGTTTATAGATTTAAGCATCTATTAAAACACTATTTTTCAGATCTTATACCTTTGCAACTGGATAGAGCATTAAACAAAAATAATATCGCTTCAAGATTTATTAAAAGTTAGATTTTATTCCTTAATCTTAAGAGGAATTTGTAAAATAAATCTGCCTTCTTTTTCTGATTTATTTATTTGTTCAAATTTAAAATTTAATTTCTCTGATATTTGAATAGCCTTGTTTAAAAATTGTTGCCCTTCATAAGAAATATTGAATCTCCCGGAACTGAATATATATTCTATACAAAGATTAATGAATGAATTTTGCTGATTTTCAAGATTTAAGGTTATTTTTTCAATAACCGGGCAGATATTAACAAGATAAAGAAAAATGAGTATAATAATCCTCCTAAAATTTGTTATATCAGCAAAGTAAGCTACTTTTAATTGATCTTCTGTAATATTTGTATTGATAACAAGTTCGGTATCTTTATCTTTAAATATTCCTTTAAAATAGTGATCAATTAAGATTAAAAAACTGCTGAAGCTAAATTTTATTGATATCGAATCTATATGAAGATCACTTAATCTGCTCAAAAATATTATATCATCAATAAAGTTCATAAGTTTTTGTGCAGAATCATTTATAATCAGGGCATCATTTTGTATTTCCTTAAGATCATTTCCCTCAACTCCATCTATTAAAATCTGAGAAAAACCAAGCACTGAATTTAATGGAGATCTGAACTCGTGAGCAAAATTTGATAAAAAGTTAGTAATACTGTTTTCAGGAAAATCGCTTCCAGCCTCAGGATTTAAACTATTCTCGGAAGGTATGAAGATCAGTATTTTTTTATTTGATATTTCACAAATTAATGTATTAAAAGGGAAATTAAATTCGAGTAGTTCAACTTTAACCGGTTCTTCATTAACTTTCTTAAGTCCAGAAGATTTAATCATCGAATCTATCTTTAAACTATAAAGATCGAGATTATTCTCTTCATCTTTTTCTTTTTCATTTTTTGTAGTTGGAAATTGTTGCTCATAAAACTTTGTAATGATATTGTATCCTATGGTATTTGCATCTTCATAGAAGCCTTCTTCATTGAATAAAACTATTCCCACAGGTAATTTATCTAAAAGTTTTTTTTGAAATATAATAAGTGAATTATAGAACTCTCTTCTTTCTTTAAGTATAACAAGCAAATTATTAAGGCCATACCGAATACTATCCATCTCACTTATTGTTTCAATTTTTTCATTTTTTATATATTTACCTTCCAGCATATTTTTAATATGAATATATTGCCTTGTTGTCGATGCAACAATTTTTTGTTCTAGCTTTGAGAAACAATAGATCATAGCCAGTAAAAAGCATACAAAACCAATTAAACAAATCGAAATGATTCTAAAAGTTGATTGGTATAGGACAAATTTAGGGATAACCATTACACAGACTCTTGATAAATAGCTTTCACAAAAAAATATTCGATACTTTCCTTCATCTATTATTCCATCTCTATTCGAAATAAAAATATTATCATACTTATCAAGTCTTACTGGAGCATTTTTTGTCAATGTTATTTCATAATCTCGAAAAGGATCTCTAAACATTATAGAAGCATCCCGCTGGATAAACTTATTTTCATCAATTACTTTATATATTTTTAAATCTTCAGTTAAATTTGCAATGAGTTCTATTTCATTTTTTATTGAAATTATGTTTCTTTTGTATTCATAAATAGTAGAAGTGACGGTTACAGTTAAAAATATAACAAAAACTATTATTACAATAGGTAAACAGATCTTTAAAAATAAAAATCGTTTTAA
>Ga0116192_1002566_pt1 | contig 11989 bp, 10 predicted proteins | sample AD_UKC113_MetaG_FD_89876 | JGI IMG/M metagenome (GOLD analysis project Ga0116192, IMG submission 89876) | Active sludge microbial communities of municipal wastewater-treating anaerobic digesters from Hong Kong - AD_UKC113_MetaG | ecosystem: Engineered > Bioreactor > Anaerobic > Digestate...
ATAGATTTTCATCAACTCATCAGCCAGACGGTGAGCGACCAGCCGGAAAACTCCAGGTTCAGCCTGATATCTTTTGCCCAGAATCATCCGCTGGCTTTTAACATCGTAGATCTTCGTCTCAAAAACGATCTTTTCCTGGGCCTGGGTGATTTCACCGACCACCAGGATTCTGGTCTGAATAGATTCCCAGTCCTTAAAGAAAATTTCTTTCGGATTCAAGGGGCGAATGTAACTCAGATGCTCCTTAGGAATAAGCGAAAAAACCCGGCTGTAATTCAGATCAGCCGACAGAACCTGATGGATGGTTTCGGCTGCCTGTTTAGCCGCCGGAGATGAGGACTCATAAATAAAGGAAGGAACGGCTAAGGAAATAGCCGGGACTCCTTCTTTGATGGTTAGCACTACCTCTTGCTGGGCATTAACCGGGGTCTGGCCAGCGGCCAGCAAGACGACCGAAATCAGAAAAAGACGAATTAAGGTTTTTTTCATTGGCTCCGCTCGAAAATCAGATGTATGACCAGGTAGTCATTTTCAAAATCACGGGGCAACGGAGGAAAAGGAGAAGCCAGTTCCACCGCCCGCCTGGCCGACAGATCAAGAGCCGGCAGGTTAGAAGGCTGCTCTATTTTGAGGTCAGCGATTTGCCCGTTTTTGAGGATTTTAAAATAAATAACCGATTGATATTCACCGCTAAAATTAAGATTATTGGTGGCAGTAAACCAGTTGCCCGAGACCCGGTCAATGATGATTTCAAGGTAATAGGTGTAAGGAAAGGAAGTATTGGCTAAAGGATCACCATAACCAAAACCGCCACCGCCCGGACCCTCGCCAACTCCAATCCTCAAGCCTGAGCCGCCGCCGCTACCGGTGCCGGTCCCGCCGGTGCCGGTGACCTGTCCTTCGGTTGCTACCCCGGTTTCGGTGCCGGGCTGAGGAGCTTGAATCGCCGCCTTTTTAGGCGGTGTTTTTTCCTTTGGTTTAGTCTTGCCCGTTTTTTCTTCGGGGTAACGAATAGAGCTCTGGCTGGCAGGCCGGGCTTTCTCAGGAAGAGTCAGCTCCTTCATGGTCTGTTTTCCAGCGGCAGGCTGACCCTTTGCTCCGGTCTGGCCTCCGGAGCCAGAACCACCAGTTCCGCTGCCGCCTCCACCCGGACCGCCGGGCAGGCCGACAAAATTCAGATTGACATAATGAACCAGCCCTTTATCCTTGGAACCGTTTAGATAACCCGAAAAACCGGCCAGAGCAAATATGACGAGATGTAAAAAAAATGACAGGATCAAGGCTCTTTTAAACTGATTGGTCATTAAAAGAGAAGATCTCATCACTCTGTCCGCTTCTTGGCCGCCGCCTTTTCCAGAGGTTCGGTGACCAGGCCGACGACCTCGATGCCGGATTTCTTGATGATGTCCAGGACCTGAATAAGCTGACCATAGCTGAGATTCCGGTCAGCCCGGAGATAAACAATTTTCTTGGTTTTATTGAAAAAGTATTCCTGCAGTCTTCTTTCCAGAAGGTTAATGTTGATGACTGATTCCCCCAGATGGATGTAACCATCGGCCGTAATGGTTAAGGTTAACCCTTCTTCGGCCGGGGCCGATTCAGTTTCAGCCTGGGGCAAATTAATACCGAGGCCTGATTGCATCATAGGGGCGGTCACCATAAAAATGATTAGAAGAACCAGCATGACATCAACCAGAGGAGTGACATTGATTTCGGACATAGAAGTCCCCAGTCTTCTCCGGCCGTTAGCCGTCTGGCCCGCGTTAAGATTAAGAGCCATAGACCTTTTCTATTATATTTAAAAATTCCAGATTAAAATCATCCATGGTGGTTATAATTTCTTTAATCCGGCCCAAAAAGTGGTTATAAGCGATAACCGCCGGGATAGCCGCAAAGAGGCCCAAGGCGGTGGCGATCAGAGCCTCGGCAATGCCCGGAGCAACCGTCACCAGGCTGGCCGACCGGACCACTCCGATTTTGTGGAAAGCGTCCATAATCCCCCAGACAGTTCCAAATAAGCCAATAAAGGGAGTGACACTGCCACAGGTGGCCAGAAAGCTCATCATCTTCTCCAGCCGGTTAATTTCTTCATTCGAAGCTCTGAGCAGAGAGCGGTTGATCAGCTCGAGTTTGTCACCGTTGATTGAATTCTGAGGCTGGGGATTGGACCTGGTCAGATGAACCAGCTCTTTGAAACCAGCTTGAAAGATGGCCGCCAGGGGACTATTCTTATATCTTCTGGCTGCTTCATTAACTTCATTTAGAGACTTGCTGCGGCGGAAGGTTTCTAAGAACTGGCGGGAGGAGGTATCAGCCCCTTTCAGGCTGCGGGCTTTGAAGATGATAATCGCCCAGGAGAAAACCGAAAAAATAATCAAAACCAGGAGAATAAACTTAACAACAATCGTGGCCTGTAAAATTAAATTAAAGACGTTCATAACTTTTTCAAATTAACATAGCCTCCTGGTTGTGTCAATGAATCAGTCAAAACAAGCCAGGCCACTTGACGTTAGCTACTGATTAGAGTTTAAATAATGGAACAATAAGAGGCAACGTGAACAACCTGAAGAAAAATTTCATTCATCCACCCCGGCTTCTGGCTATCAGCTTTCTTCTGGCTATTTTAGCCGGCTCAATCCTGCTGTCCCTGCCGGTGGCGACCCGTTCAGGCCACATATCCTTTATCAATGCCCTTTTTACTTCGGCTTCAGCTATTTGTGTTACCGGCCTGACCGCGGTTGATACGGCCACTTATTTCAGCCTGTTTGGACAGATAGTCATCATCTGCTTGATTCAGCTCGGTGGTCTGGGAATTATGACTTTTTCCAGTTTTATCCTCCTGACGGCTGGCCGCCGGGTGACTCTTACCGGGAAAATGGTGGTTGAAGGCTCGTTCCGGCCGTCTGTTATTTCCGACTTCCGGTCTTTATTAAAGGACGTTTTTGCCTTTACTTTTGGCCTGGAGGCGGTCGGGGCCGTAGCTCTTTTGATCTGTTTTGGCCAGGATTTCCCCCGGGGTCAGGCTATATTTGCCTCCATTTTTCATTCCATTTCAGCTTTCTGTAATGCCGGTTTTTCTATCTTTTCTGATAACCTGGTTGGTTATCGTTCGGATATCGCTATTAACTTGATTATCATGATTCTAATTATTGCCGGTGGTCTGGGCTTTTTTGTCCTGCAGGAATTAAAGGTCGCTTTCGGACATCTGGTTAAAAAAGACAGAACAAAATTTTCCCTGCACACCAAACTCGTAGGCCTGATCACTGTTTCCATTATTCTTCTCAGTTCCGGTCTGATATTTCTTATTGAATCCGGTCGTGGATTTTCAGGACTACCATTAAAGGATCGGCTCTTAGCTTCATCTTTCCAGGTGGTTTCGGCCAGGACCGCCGGTTTCAATACGGTTGATTTAAATATCCTGTCGGTCTCTTCGATTCTGCTGCTGATGCTGGTCATGTTTATTGGCGCTTCCCCCGGTTCGACTGGCGGCGGTGTTAAGACGACGACTTTCGGCCTGATTTTTGCTTTCTTAAAATCTAAGATTCAGGGCTACGAAATTCCCAGGATTTTTTCCAGGGGAATTAAGGATGAAGATCTGATCAAAGCTTTTACTCTGGTTCTTCTGGCTGTTTCCCTGATTTTTATGGCGACTTTTTTGATTTTGCTGATTGAGCCGGAGTTGAGCTTAAAAGCTGTTCTCTTTGAGGTCATTTCATCTTTTGGCACAGTTGGCCTGTCTCTGGGTATCACTCCTGGCCTGACCGGGTTTAGCAAATTGATGTTAATCATGGTGATGTACATCGGCCGGATTGGCCCCCTGGTCATCCTGGCTGCCTTTAGCCGGATCAAACCAGCCGGTCATTTTCAGTTTGTTGAAGAAAACATCATGGTGGGCTAAAATATAGTAAGATCTAACGCATCTAAGAACGGAGTTTAAAATGAGATTTGCTATTATTGGCCTGGGCAGTTTTGGCAGCTATTTAGCCCGGACCCTTTATGACAAGGGCCATGAAGTCCTGGTCATTGATAAAGACAAAGATAAGGTCGAAGAAGCCAAAAACTTCTCAACCCAGCCGGTCTGGATGGATTCGGCTGATAAAGAAAGTCTCCAGGCCCTCGGTATTAAGGATATGGATGTGGTGGTGGTCAGCCTTGGGCCAGAAATGGAATCTTCTATTTTGACTGTCCTTTACCTTCATGAGCTCGGAGTCAATCGCATCCTGGCTAAGGCTTTGAGCGCTGACCATGGGAAAATTCTGGAAGCAATTGGCGCTACCGATGTTATCTATCCTGAGCGGGATATGGCTGTCAGGCTGGCTCAAAAACTCAGCTCGAGAAACGTCCTTGAATATTTACCGCTGGCCGAAGATATCAGCATCCAGGAAATAGTGCCGCCGGAGAGTTTCATCGGGAAAAAATTAAAAGACCTTAACCTGACCAATAGATATCATGTCCAGGTTATCGCCATCAGGCAGCTGGTGCCGGAAAAGCTAATCTTTATCCCCGGCGCTGATTTTGTGATTAAAGATAGCGATGTGCTGGTGGTGATGGGAGAAGAAAGCAACATCGCTCAATTATGTGACTGTAAGAAGTAATTTCAGCAAAAGCTCTTTAGCTACCTGTTTGGCTTTTTCGCCTGTTTCCCTGACCGGTCCGACGCAGGACGGGCAACCGGCTTCACAGGGACAGTTGTCAATCGTCTGCAGACAGGCGGTCAAAAGATCCTGCCGCAGCTCAAAGAGGGCAGAAGACAGTCCGATTCCTCCCGGAAAATTGTCATAAAGAAAAATATTAGGCGAAAAATCGGGTGATAAAATATTTTCCAGCCGGTCGTTAAAGGGGCCTTTCCGGCCAGGCAGATCTCTGGGCGGAATAGATTCCCCGGTAAAATTATCACCAATAGCTACTCCCAGGTCATGGACATCGCACATGATAAAAAATGGGGCTACCTGATGAAGGATATAGGCTAAACCAAACAGCCCGTTTATCCTTTGTTCAGAAGTGAAGGGCAGGCTTTGATAAATTTCTGCCGGAATAGTCAGCCAGAAACTGGTTGTGCTCATTTCATTCTGGGGCAACTGCAGTTCTCCGGCGCCGACATTTTCCATAGTATAGAATTTAATTTTTTTGAAGCCTACCACCTGAGTGGCTACATGGACTTCTCCCTGGGCCGCCCAGCCCTGCGGCAGGTCTTGCCGGTCAAAAATATCAAGGATTTTGACGTTGGTGTAATCTATGGCATCGGTAAAATAATCGACATCAGTTTTTTTAACATAGGCTTTTCTTTCTTCATAATCGAATTTTTCCACAAAATACTGCTCGCCTTCACAGATATAAATAGCCTTGGGGTGAAGGGTGGTTAAAGCCGACGAAAAATCAACTTCAGCAATAACCCGCGGCTTAGCAGTGGTATCAACCACCACAAAATTATCGGAACTGATGCTGCGCAGAGAAATGGCATCAGCCGGGTAGGCTTCTGAAGTCCAGAACCATTTGTTCTGGCTATGAAGCAGCATCTGCTCTTCTTCCAGCAGTTTCAGCAGATCAGTCACTTCGGCTGATCCGAATTTTTCGCCGTCTTCAAAAGGCAGCTCAAAAGAGGCACACTGGACGTGACTGAGTAAAATAGACGGATTGTCAGGATTAATCAAAGCCATTTCCGGTGGACTGGTAAAAAAGTAATCAGGATGAGAGATGATAAATTGATCAAGGGGGGAAGAGGAAGCAACCAGAACGGCAGCCGATTTGCCTGTTTTTCTTCCTGCCCGGCCGGCTCGCTGCCAGGTGCTGGCGATCGTCCCTGGATAACCGGCCAGCACTGCCACATCCAGGCTGCCAATGTCTATGCCCAGTTCCAGCGCATTAGTCGAGACGACTCCCAGAATTTTGCCTTCGCGCAGGCCCTTTTCAATTTCTCTCCTTCTGGCTGGCAGGTAACCGCCGCGATATCCCCGGATGAGCCCTTCATCCTTCAGGCTTTTTTCAATCTCTTCTTTAAGGTAAGTGACCAGAACTTCAGTCAGCAGGCGGCTTTGAGCAAAAACTATCGTCTGTAAACCTTCTTTTAGAAAGACCGAAGCCAGCCGCCTGGTTTCATTGATGTAAGAACGCCTGATGCCCAGCAGCGGATTTATGACCGGGGGATTATAAAACACAAAGTATTTTTCTCCGCGGGGAGCACCATTATCAGCAATCAGCTCAACCTCTTCCTCGATCATTTTGCTGGCCATCTCCACCGGGTTGGCAATGGTGGCGGTGGATAAAATAAATTGAGGATTTGAGCCGTAAAAGTTAGCCACCCGTTTTAGCCGCCTGATGACATTGGCCACATGGCTGCCAAAAACGCCGCGGTAATTATGTAATTCATCAATAATGACATATTTGAGGTTTTCAAAGAGCTTGATCCACTTGGTGTGATGAGGCAGAATGCCAGAGTGCAGCATATCAGGATTGGTGATGATAATATGGCCCTGGCCGCGAATCGCCCGCCGGGCATCCTGCGGGGTATCGCCGTCATATGTGAATATTTTGACTCCAGCCCCGGCCAGTTCGATTGTTTCGTCCAGTTCAGCTCGCTGGTCCTGAGAGAGAGCTTTGGTTGGGAAAAGATAGATCGCCCGGGAGGAGGGTTCGCGGATGATCCGGTCGAGGACCGGCAGGTTATAGCAAAGAGTTTTACCGGAGGCGGTCGGGGTGACCACCACTACGTTTTTCCCGGCCTTAACCTTTTCCCAGGCTTTTTTCTGATGGGAATAAAGATAATTGAAGCCTTTTTTCTTCAGAGCCGAAATGAGCTCCGGAGCGATATCTGAAGGATAATCTTCGAGGAGAGCACTCTGGGCAGGCAGATATTTGAGGGTAGTAATGGAATTGGAAGAGGCGGCCAGCCTTCTTATCTTTTCGATAGCGACTGATAATTTTTGTTCCTGCTCAAAATCTGCCATAATTGCGTTCAGCTCTATTATAGATTATAAAAGACCATTATTAAATAAATGATTTTTCCGGCCAGGCCCAGAAAATTTTTGTCTGGTGCTACAATATAACTATGCTTCAGGAAATCAAAGTCAGAAAGGCAGCCCAGCACAATTTAAAAAAAATTGATCTCGAGCTGCCCAGAAACCAGCTGGTGCTCATCACCGGGCCCAGCGGTTCAGGCAAGTCGTCTTTAGCTTTTGACACCCTGTTTACTGAGGGACAGAGGCGCTATCTTGAATGCCTGTCGGCTTATGCCCGGCAATTTATAGATCAGCTGGAAAAACCGCAAGTTGAATCAATTGAAGGCTTATCCCCGGCTATTTCCGTTGACCAGAAGACCATTGCTTTTAATCCAAGATCAACGGTTGGAACCATAACCGAAATCTATGATTTTTTGCGCCTGCTCTATGCCCGGCTGGGGACAATCTACTGCCCCGATTGCGGAGTTAAAGTTACCTCCAGTTCAGAAGAGCAGATTATTAAGCTCATCGGGGGTGAACTCTCCGGTCAGAAGATCAAGATCCTGGCCCCGGTGGTCAGAGGGCGCAAAGGAGAATACCATCAGCTCCTGGAAAGGTTCAGGCGGCGGGGGTACCTTCAGGCCCGGGTTGATGGCCGGCTGCTTGACCTCGAAAAAAAGATCAGCCTGAATAAGAATCAGAAGCACAATCTGGAAATCTTGATTGATGAACTGACCGTTAAGCCGGATAATGACAGGAGGTTGAGGGAGGCTTTAACCCGAAGCCTCGAACTGACGGATGGCGGAGTGGCTGTCATCAGTCAGAACGGGAGGGAATATTATTTTTCCCGCCGGCTGTCCTGCCCGGTCTGCGGCCGGAGCTTCCAACCGCTTGAACCCAGAGATTTTTCTTTTAACAGCCCCTACGGGGCTTGTAGCCACTGTCATGGGCTCGGCTTTATGACTGCGCATAATGAATGGGGAGAAGTCGAACTGACCGATGAGGTTTGCCCTGTCTGCCGGGGAGAGCGATTGAAAAAGGATAGCCTGGCAGTAAAAATCGCTCAGTTCAACATCCATGAGCTATCTTCGGTCAGCGTCAACCGCTTGCTGGACACACTGGCCGGACTGAAATTTAGCCCGCAGGAAAAACTGGTAGCTGATAAGATCTTGAGAGAAATAATAGCCAGACTAAGGACGATGAAAGAGCTGGGCCTGGCCTACCTCGATCTCAGCCGGACAGGAACCTCGCTCTCCGGCGGCGAAGCCCAGAGAATCAGGCTGGCCGCTCAGGTGGGCTCCAGGCTGAGAGGGATAATGTATGTCCTGGATGAGCCGACCATTGGCTTGCACCAGAGAGACAACGGCCGTCTGATCAGGCTTTTGCGTCAGCTGCGGGATGCCGGTAATTCGATTATTGTCGTTGAGCATGATGAACAGACCATTCGCTCGGCTGATTATTTAATCGATCTCGGACCGGGGGCCGGGGAAAGAGGCGGTTATGTTGTAGCCCGGGGCGGGTTGAGTGATGTGCTTAAGTCGAGCGACTCACTTACCGCTCAATATTTGAGAGGGGAAAAATCTATTGAAGTTCCTTCAAAAAGGCGGGAGCCTAAAGGCTGGTTGACCGTCTCTGGAGCCAGGGAACACAATTTAAAAAACCTGGAGGTCAGGCTTCCACTGGGAGTTATGACAGCCGTCACCGGCGTTTCCGGCTCCGGTAAAAGCAGCCTGGTTTATGACATTCTTTACAAAGCTCTGATCAAGAAATATTACCGGGCGAAAGTTCAACCTGGCCAGTATGACCGTTTAAACGGCCTGGAAAATATTGACAAGGTCGTTCTGGTTGACCAGAAGCCTATCGGGCGAACGCCGCGCTCCAATCCGGCTACTTATACTCAGATTTTCGGTCATTTAAGAGAGCTGTTTGCTCTAACCCCGGAAGCTAAACGGAAGGGCTATTCTCCGGGGAGATTTAGCTTTAATGTGCCTGGCGGGCGGTGTGAGGAATGCCAGGGAGCCGGAGTAAGAAAAATTGAGATGCATTTTCTGCCCGATGTTTATGTCACCTGTGACCGTTGCGACGGCCGCCGGTATAACCGGGAGACACTGGCCGTAACTTATAAGGGCAAGAATATTTCTGACTATCTGGCGATGACGGTGGATGAAGCTTTTGAGCTGCTCAAAGCCCAGCCGGCCCTCAGACGAAAATTAGGACTTCTGCAAAGAGTCGGACTCGGCTACCTGCGACTGGGTCAGCCGGCTACCAGACTGTCCGGTGGCGAAGCTCAAAGAATCAAATTGACCAGGGAACTGGGCCGGCGAGACACCGGCCGGACCCTCTATCTGCTGGATGAACCAACCACCGGTCTCCATTTTGATGATGTTTCAAAACTTCTATCTGTCCTGGCCGAACTGGTTTCCTTAGGTAATACAGTCATTATTATTGAACATAATCTTGAAGTCATTAAGTTCTGTGACTATATTATTGATCTTGGGCCAGAAGGGGGTGAGGAGGGCGGTTATCTGGTTGCCCAGGGGCAGCCAGAAGAGGTGGCCAAGGTGGCCGAATCATACACGGGCCGCTACCTGAAACGGGTTTTGTTTTCTGACCTGGAGGCCGGTATAAAGGGATAAAGGCTAATGAGTTTTAAGGATATTCCTGGTAATGATCAGATCAAGAAAATTTTGAAGCTCTCCCTTCGGGAAGGCCGCTTGCCGAATTCCCTGCTTTTTTCCGGGCCAGCTGGAGTGGGGAAGGTGGCCATGGCCCTGACGGTGGCCAGGGCTCTTAACTGCCATAACCTGAAGGATGACTCCTGTGACCATTGTGATTCTTGCCGCCGGGTGGATCGTGGCCAGCATCCCAATGTCCGCTTAATAACCAGAGAGAAAAACAGAGAACAAATAGTTAAAGATCAGGTGGATGAAATCAATTATTTAGCCCGGCTGCGGCCCTGGCAGGAAGGCCGCCTGATTTTTATTATTGACCAGGCCGAGCGGATGAATGAAACAGTGGCCAATTCCCTGCTGAAGACTCTGGAGGAGCCAGGTTCTTCTGTATATTTTATTCTTATTACCGAGGATCTCTCGGCTGTTCTTCCGACCATCAGGTCCCGCTGCCAGGTACTAAAGTTTAGAAGGATCAGCCAGGAAGACATAGAAAGGGCGCTGGAAGCCAGAGGGTTGCCTCCTGACCGGGCTGGCCTGATTGCCAGCACGACTGACGGCAACCTGGAACTGGCCTTGAATCTTACCTGGGAAGAATTTAAGGCCAGCCGGGACCGGGCCTGGTTGCTGTTCACCAGACTCATTCAGACAGGTGAGGCCGAAGATTTTCTTAGCCTGGTAGCGGGAGGTGCCAGGAAGGATTCTATTGATAGTTTTAGAGAAATCCTGTCGTTTTTTTCTGTTTTCTTCCGCGACCTGATGGCTTCGGGAAGCGGAGAAACGGTGACCTTGCTTAATTCAGATCTGAGGGGAGAGCTGGCCAGTCTGACCGGGACAATTTCGGAAGTCAAAGCAGCCCGGGGGGTTAAATTAATCGAGGATTATCTTGGGAGCTTAAAGAAAAACCCAAATTTGAGTATAATGAGCAATGAACTGGTCATTTTTTTCAGGGAAATAAATTATGTCTGATATAGTTTTATTGCTATCCGAATCCACGGGGAAGATTATCCGGGCCAGGGCGGCTCAGGAGCCCCTCGAAGTCGGTGACTACTGCCTGGTTGAATCTGAATATGGAGGGGATCTGGCCATGGTTATTGATACCAGCAGTGAGCTGGTTACGTGCCCCAAGGCGGCCAGAGAGGCAGTTAAAATCATCAGGCGGGCCGCCCAGGAAGATATTGATAAATTTAAATGGCTGCGGGGAAAAGAGAAACAGGCTTTTGATTTCTGTTTGCAGAGAATCAAAGTTCATAATTTGCCTATGAAGCTGGTGGCTGTCCGTTATTTCTTCAATGAAAAGAAGGGCATTTTCTATTATACGGCTGATGGCCGGATTGATTTCCGGCAGCTGGTTAAAGACCTGGCCAAAGAGCTCAAGATGAGGATCGAAATGCGTCAGATCGGGGTCAGGGATGAGGCCAGACTGATAGGCGGATTGGGCGTCTGCGGCCGGCCCCTGTGCTGCTTTTCTTTTATGAAAAATTTTGAACCAATTACCATTCAAAAGGCCAGGCGTCAGCAAATTGTTATTAATCCGATGAAGATTTCCGGCCTGTGCGGCCGCCTGATGTGTTGTTTAGCTTTTGAACAAGAATCTAAAGGCAGGCTTTATATAGAAGACCTTGATAACGGTTTGATTGAAGACTGACCGGTTAGCTATTCCTATAATAGTGCTTACTGCTTGGAAACCAAAAACTGAACACGGCTGGAAACAGCAATCAGGCTGCCGTCTGGACCAAAAGCTTTAACTTGCCAGGAGTATTTCTCGCCGGGAAGCATTTTACTCCTGACTTCATCGGGGAGGGTAACCCGGTTTTCTTTAGTGGTTGTCTTCCAGAGCAGCTCATGATTGAAAATGGATATCTGATATTCGACGTTGTCGCCAAGTTTTTTCCATTCGAAGAAAGAAGGAACCTGGCTCATATCAATAACCGGGGAGATCAAGGTAATGGAAGAGCCTCTGACCGTCTCCGTATCGGTCAGAGTAAAGGCCGGAACATTGGTTCCTGGCCTGGGGACAACAGCTATAATTACCGCTGCGAAAATCAAAGCTGTGATGCCAGCCAGAGCTAATTGCCGTGGATTGAGGAAGGCCGCCAGCTCACGTTTTACTCTGGCCGCCACCGGGACTTTACTTCTGACTTCTTCCTGAACAAGGACTTCAGAATGGTTTTTAATAGTGTTGATAATCAAATCGCGGGTTTGAAGTTTCTCAAAACAAGAAGGACAGTTAAAATAATGTTCCTCGAAAAGCTCTTTATCCCTTTCGCTTAGCCTGTTAAGCAGGTACCCATCAATCATGTCTTCGAATTTACATTTCCTCATAATATCCACCTTCCCTTATTTTCCAATGGTTTAGTCGGGTTAACCTGCCAAAAATGGAAA
>Ga0116192_1002568_pt1 | contig 11986 bp, 18 predicted proteins | sample AD_UKC113_MetaG_FD_89876 | JGI IMG/M metagenome (GOLD analysis project Ga0116192, IMG submission 89876) | Active sludge microbial communities of municipal wastewater-treating anaerobic digesters from Hong Kong - AD_UKC113_MetaG | ecosystem: Engineered > Bioreactor > Anaerobic > Digestate...
CATACTTTCCGAAACCACAAAAGAAGAGATTTTATTCGCAATAATCGCTGTAAAATTTACACCTTCACAATCTTCATAATTCGTCGTATAGGTTGCATTTTTTTGGCTTTCATTGCTTGTTATCAACGAACTAACGCCGAAAATCCTCTTTGCCCATTCAACAATGGTTCCCCAAATGTTCATAATCACTCCGCTAATTGCCGAATATAATATTCCCAGCTGTATTCAAAAGCATCTAAACTGTCGATATCACTTGTCCCGTCATCCAAACGAACGTCATCCTGTTTCTTATCGTCCCATCTGGCTTCCATCAATGCAACCTCTAAAGAATCACACTGCCCTGCAACGAGCTGAAACCGATTGGTCGCCATCATCAAAGATGTTGCCCGGATCCGATCTACAATCGGATTCTTGAGCGAGTTGTAAACTGCATAGTGAGCCCGATTCCGAATTGAATTAATAATGGTTTGCTCTGCGCTATCACAATATATCCCATCAACATAACCATAGTCAGTCTTGATCCCATCCGCAAACTTTATCAATGCCGCGATAAGCTCATCTGTATCAATACCTTTAGCATCCAAACGCTGAGACCGTAACACAATCAGTTTCCAGTCTCGGGTAATGCCGGATGCCACAAAAGCATGGCCAGATTTGTTTCCACCAAAGTCTACTCCAATGTGGATATAGCGCAGCATAGCAGGTAAAACTTTTTGCTCAGTATAATAGGCGCTGGGTTTGTCAGCGAAACTTTGGTAGATCAACCCTTCCGCAGTACAACGCAATCCTAAAATGTCTCTGCGGTACCAGACAGAATTGATGTCATATTGCGCCTTGATTGCTTCTTGCCTTTCCGGGGAAATACTTAGATTGTCATCCATTGTAAAATGCTGATACTGATATCCTGCCAGCTTTTCACTTCGATACCGGTCAATATAATTTTCATAAATCGGATGCTGCGGATTACATGGATTCAAATCCCACAAGGTCATTGGTTTGAGCGCAGCTGCCTGCCGGCCCATTGCCACTTTTACAAAACTGGTGCGGCTATCTGTACTATCAAAATGTTCATTAATTTCGGTGGCAATCCATAATCCATAAGAATTCCCTAAAATACGCTTATAACTATCAGCCTTCCCTCCGCCTGCGAAAACTACAACCTTATCACCAGTTTGCGTTTTGATAAAAAGTGCTTCATTATCGCGAAACTTTCCCCACTTACAACGACCACGGAAAAGGTTCTCAAGCCCGAAACCATTACAGACTCCAATATTCAGTTTTGCATTACCAATCGTAGATCCGCTTGCTAAATGAATTTTATCCGGGCAACCCTCAAGATACAGCGCGGCAATTATGCAATGATTTATAGTTTTGCCGCTCCGTATCGCGCCCTCGGCAACACTGATCCGGCTGTCAATTCCACCAAGGATATAATCCCGGTGCTTTTGGGATAATGGAGCAAATGGAATCGTTCGTTCAACCAGCATCAGAAGTTTCCTCCGAATTTGAAACATTAAGCAATTCTGCAATAATCGTCAAGTCCTCAACAGAACTTGGTTCGTTTTCAACCTGATCAAAACCAAGAATCTTCGCCATAACCTCAAGCGCCCTGATTTTATCTCGCGGAATAATCTTTTTGCTTGTCTGCGCAAATCCAACCGCTTTGAGCTCTGCAATAATTTCATCCCTAGTGATTGCGCTATTAGCTGCTGCTTGTTTCCGCAATTCCTCAATACGTGCAGCAATCTGAGGTTTCTTCGCAAAATTGCTTGCCCGAGAATCAACGGTTGTATCTTTCCAAGACTTTGCTCGCGGGTAAGCTGTAATGTAAGCCCGTTTAAGAGGTGCACCTTTAACAACTTCCTGGCAAAACAATTCTTGTCGGTCATTAAGCATTGTTTATTTCACTCCACCGGTTCAATCAGTTTCCCATCTACATCCCGTTCAGCAATCCACCCTTTCAACCAGACTTCGCGCCATGGAAGACCACTTTCGGTGGCAATCTCTCCCGTAAGGTCAAATTCTTCGCCACCGGTGGCAAATCGGATAAACGTTCCGCTCATTCCAGGTTGAGCACGCAACCGAACCAGCGGCGCAACTACTCGAACACGCTTAACATCTGCACTGATCGGTTTTTCTGTAGTCGGCATATCTTCCGAAAAAAAAGGAGCTGGATCAAACGGGACCTGGTCCAGTCGTCTTGTCTCAAAATGAAGATGCGTCCCTTCCGGACCAGCTGGCCGGACGTTCCCGGAATAACCCATCGTCCCGAGTATCTCGCCGCAGCACACAGTTTGACCCTCTTTGTGCACAGGCTGGCCAAGCAAATGCGCATACAAGCTATAAAAATCTGCGTGGCGGAGCTTGATAAAATGGCCATAACCAGAAGGATCGAAACCAATCTTATCCACTATCCCATCCGCACAAGCGTAAATATTTCTGTCATTACTATAGAAATCAATCCCGCCATTATAAGCAATGCCAGGATGTTCCTTCGCATATTGAATATGTTCTGCAAACGTCTGGGTAACAATTCCATTACGAATTGGATATCTTATCTTTTCCATCTCGTTTTCTCCTCGTAATACTTTTGCTCATCTCGCTCTTCCGCATCAATAATTCGCATCCTAAGTAACACAATTGCTGAAACAGATATGATAAAAATCACTATAGCGATTATGACAATTAGCACGAGTTCTTCCCTTCCAAGTGACGGATCCTTTCGGTCAAATCGCTGACCTGCTTTTGAAGAACAGAGATTTGAATATCTTTTTGCTTAATTTCTTCCTGCAAACGCACGATCGTCTCGTCTTTTGTATTCATATCTTTGTTCATAGCCGCTAATCGTGCCTCCAATGATTTGATCTTTTCTTCTTGTTTCGAAACTTTTTCCGACAAATAGCTGATCTGTTTTTCCGAAACCATCGCCATTGTCTGAGCTGCTGAAACCATCTGCTGCGCTGACGAAGCAATCGATTCTACAGTCATCTTTTGCGTTTCCGCTCCTGTTTTTCCCCGATTTGCAATCGCATTAATAATTGCTACGATTGCCCCGCCCCCAAATGCCGCACTAATAATCTCTACAAGATTCATAAACCCTCGGCTATTCGGCTATTTTATTGCTGTTAAACTCCTGATAAACAGCTGCTTCAATTGCAGCATAAATCAGATCGGGATCCAAGTTTAGACCATTCGCTTTCAGCCAGTTCCTTGCAATTCCAAAGGCATATTCTCGCTTATCATCAATCAATTCAGCGGCTCCGGCCTGTTCTGCGGCTACCACTGCAAGATTAGCAGCCTGCTCTAAATAATCTGTCATTTTAGGGTTGATTGCTTTTGCTTTTTCCCACACTTCGCGTGCTTTTGCAACCAAAAAACTTACGATCGACACTACAACAATCGGTAATGTAAATTCCAATACCTTCTGCAAAATTGTCGAGATGATAACATTCCACTCCATGATTTATCCTCTGCTTTCTCGAAACCAAAACAAAAAAAGGCGAAACCAATATTCCCGCTTTCACGGTTCAATCAGCTTCGCCTTTCTGAGGGCCCGAAGTAATAAATTTTTCTATTGAAAATTATAACATTAATTCAATACTTCTTACCACAACAAACAGTAGACAATCCTCAAATACAAATCCTAATCTTTGCCTCATACAATCCGCCATCTATCCCAACGGATTGATTGTTCTTCCGGGAAACAAATCCTCGAATACATCAATCGACCCCCGAAAATCAATAAACCGTACTTCACCATTCTTCACCACAAGAATGATTTCACCGTACTTGCGTTCTGATCGATTTATCTTCTCTAATATCCGATCAACTTCTTTGATATCTTTTTCTTCCATATTCCTCCGCTTAAATAATCAAAGCATTTGCTGAAGCCGGACCAAAGCTTCAGAATTTGTTATCCCATTCATCTTCGCAAATAAATTAATCACATCCAACGGCTTGCTCCCATAACAACCTGCACGGCAAGAGCAAACCTGATTGAAAACATCAATTGACATTGAAGGATTCTGATCATTATGTAACGGGCAACGGGCAATAAACCACCTTCCAGCACCATGATCCGTCGACTTCCGATCTGGAAAGAAATCTTCAATTCGAAACCGCATCCGAATATCAGAAATCAAACTATCACTTTTCCGCTTGCTGAAATCAAAATTTTCGATAGCATCAAACGGATCCGGCAAATCAACACTTCCAAAACCACCTGACACGCAAGCAGAACTACTCTTTGACGATTTAACATCAATTCGATCAATTAGCCATTCTTCCGGTAAAACGCATTCTAGGCTTTCTACGTGCACCGGAAGGACATCATGCTCAATCTCATAAGGGACACCAGAAGGATGAATGCTTGGAGGCGCTAATACATATTTCCTATCCGCTAATATATCCACACCAGGTAATTTCATGTTTTCTGCTTTTTGCTCAGTATACAGATACACATGAGCACCACGCGCCGAATGGACAATCCTCGTTGATTTCATTACCCGCAGGGCATCGCCACCATTCGCCTCACACCAATTCTTCCAGGCCAAATACTGAGCAAAAACATCAAAATCAATCACAACTAGATTCTTCCATCCGGTTATAACGCCAATATTGTGCAAATTGCCATAAAACCACTCGTTTATTTCTGCTCCATTTGGCAATTGCTCAGTATATTTTAGCCATTCTACTTCAGGCTTTTTTCCTAAAAACATAATCGGAATAACGGCTATTCCTTGTGATAGCCAAAATCCGGCTGTTTGAAGTAATCTTTTGTTATCCATTTTCTTGCCTATTCTTGTAAGTTTCTTGTAAGTTTTGTCTCACTTTTTGATCAAAAAGTAGCAGAGTAGAAGAGGTTGAAGACATTTCTATTAAACTTATTTTTTGTTTTCTAATATGTTAATAATCCTCTTCTACTCCTCTACCTCTTCTACTTTTAAGAGAAATAAGAGTAAATATTAAGGAAATAAGGTAGAAGAGGTAGAAGTGGTAGAAGAGTTTTCATAATTATGTCGGAAAAGGTGGCATCAAAACACCCATTTTTGCTTGAATGCCAGAATAACCACGAACTACTTTATTACCTGAAAATTTTTTTTGACACTTTTCACATTCAAGCTTTTTTAGTGTGCTCGCCATTTTATTGCCATAAAGTTCCAGATGGTTCCATAGTTCCGCATAGTTTCCATTAACTTTTTTTTCGTTTTTTACTTTTCCCATATATCCTCTGGAACTCTGGAACTCTGGAACTTATTAAGATATATAAGAGTAAATAGTAGATAAAATTGGTTCCAGACGTTCCAGACGTTCCAGACATAAAGTCGTTTTATGGTAAAGATGGCATCAAAACTCCGCTTTTAACTCGAATTCCATAATAAATCCATGCAGTAGTATTTCCAGAAAATTTCTTTTTCGTTCTCTCGCAACCAAGTTTTTTGAGTACACTTGCCATTTTCTGAGGTGAATAATCTCTGCCTTGTAAATTTCCATAGTCTTTATCTATAAGCACTGTTCGAATTTGAAATGATGTGCAAAAATTAACTGTATCTGTTGGATCAATAATAAAAAACTGTTTTATTGCATCTTCTATTGGATTTGGCATCTGATATTGATCATTTATTTCTCGTGTTTTCTTCTCGTCTTTTTTTGAAAGATCACTTCGTTGCCCGGCTTTGTAGCGCATCACAGCCTCAGCCCAACATTGATTGATATCAACCTTTGTATAATCGAAATCAATTGCAGTGATATGGCTTACGCGGAATCGTGTAGAACCAGAATCGTCGTTAAGAAATCCCCCCATGTTATTTACTGTTCCAATAAATGATGTGATGGAAGTCTTTTCCATTGGATGCCTGCCATATGGTGCGCGAGCTGTAACATAAATGCGAGAAAGAAAATCTTTTAGTGCTCCAACGGCCGCTTTGCTAGTCGTATTTTCGAGTTCTGATATTTCCCAGATAAATTTTCGAGTCAAATCAATTTCATGGTCATTGTTATCCGGTTTAATCGCGCCTTCTTTGATATATCGCGAATCCCAACACAGGTTATGAACGAAGGTGCTTTTCCCAATCATTTGAGCACCATCCATTACCAAGACTGGGTTGCGAATACCACCGTCAAAAAGTTTAGCAACGGCGCCTACCATCCATTTTTCAAGATAAAGCGGGAACATACCGTAAGAATCTGTGACATAAGAGGCTAATTGCGCAATATGCGGTTTCCCGTCCCATTGCAAACGGTTTAAGTGGTCTTTTATAGGATGATATTTATTGTTTTCTGCAATTACCCGAATAACTTCACTCATGTTATTCTTTGATAAACCATTGCTCAGTGCGAGCTGGCGGATGGCGAATTCCACGCCGTCAGTCATTTTTTCGAACACCCTTGTTTTGGGGTCAAGACACTCAATGGCATCAGTCAATTCATTCAAGCGAAAATCGTATCCGTTGTCTTTTATACATCTCTCATAATCGCTTGGTAATTTAGGGTTGTAAAGAACTGCCATCTGTTTCCCCTTTCTTTACAGCAGATAAATAATCTCTGTGAGTTTTTGTTCAAATTGGTAACTCACAGAGATCTATTTTTGTATTCTTGAGCGAATGCGCTTAACCACCTAACAAATATTGCATTTTTTCTGCAATAAGTGCGCTTTCTGCTGTAATCTGTTTGCCGCCGGAAATTTTCGCAAGTTCATTCATAAATCGGATCGCTTCAATATCATGTTCATTTCCGACAAAAATCACATCGATCTTATTTTTGAATGTTTTTGCGACATCAAGCGCGAGCTTCTCATTGGAAGGCCAACCGTCACTGATAAGAATAAATTTCATATCCGGTATATTGTCTGCGATTTTAACGAATTTCAAAGCTTTATCAAGTTCCGTATTTCCATATGGTGTTCGTGGAATTCCGGTTGGTTCAAATTGCGGGTTATCTGAGAAGCTGATTACTGCAATTTTTCCCGGCATTGAGCCCTGTAAATCTCTTAGCGCTTCACAGGCATATTCATAACGGGTTTTATTTGTATTTGCTCGATCAATTTCATGCATGCTTCCTGAAATATCCACGATAACGATGCAATCGCAGCTGAGAAACGTCTCAGCAATACTTTGATTATTTTTCGTTGCAATGTCGGCAATTGAGCCGGTAACAATTTGTGTTTTCATATTGAATAATCCTTTTTGTCAGAACGGCAATATTGAATACCAATTTTTGCAAGCAGTTCAAGGCTTGACTTCCGCCCCATGTTCCTTGTGTTTTCCTCAAGGATACTGAGCAAGCTATTGACTGTTTTTTTCGTCTATTCGTCCAGGCTAGCGTACGCTTTCTCATAGCATTCTGCTTGCTCTGCCATAGTTAACTCGTTTATGTTGTGTATTAGATCTTCTGTTTGCAAATTCATATCCACTCCAATCGTGGTGTTTCTTCGCCAATTACCCAACTGCTGACTAATGTCTGGCCAAATTCATTTGTGATGTCAGCCCAATGTAAGATTTTTTTTATGAATTTTCGATCAAGGACCTCTTGATAACGAGCCATAATAAGTCCGTTGAGCAATGGCGCTCTGTAACCATATTTTTCAAAATTTTCGTTGAAAGAATTTATATTTAACTTTTCTTTTTTGATCGTTGCTTCAAGCATCAGCCCGGCATCATATCTTGCCTTACTTCGTGGATCCCGTAAAATATCATAAGCTTCTTGAATTTTGCGAAATACAGCCGTTGAATTATATTCATGGTTTAAATCAGGATGCCATTGTTTTGCCATTCTCCTGAAACCACCTCGGATCTCTTCTTCGGTTGCATCTTGTCGGACACCTAAAATAGTGTAGTAGGATCCACGCGGTATTTCAGGACCATCATGGAACCAATCTCTCAATGCTGTTTCCGGAATAATAAGATTCCATGCTCCATCAACCCAACCAAATGCGGTACTTTCACCATCCGAGCGTGTTTTGCAAGTACCAATATATAAAACCTTGAAGATGCCGGTTTGCTCAGTATCAATGGCGGTTGACGACGGCAATGCGATTTTTGTAGCGAAATATTTTTCTATCAATTCGCTTGCCACCGCCCCATACTGAGAGGACACAATCCACTTTTTTAATGACGGATCATAACGCCGGTGGGATGCCGGGATCATAGTCTTTAAGTCAGTTACAAAACCGGCATCATAACCTGTTGTAAGTTCATAGCATCCGTTTTTCTCAGTGATTTTTGGGGTTATGTATTGTGTGTATCTCATTTTAGAGCGTTGCCCCTTTGCAGATTTTCCAAAAATCACAATAAGCAGGGCTACATTTCCATCCATCTGTGATCGGAATAAAAATACCGGCTTGAATACCGCGCCAAACGGATTCGATAATATCAAATAGGAAGAACAGTTCAGTTGGTTTATGCTGGTGCTCGATCCTCTGGAATTGTGGCTCTTTCGTTTTGACAAATATAATATGCTCAAACTTCCAGTTGATCTTTTCGCCCGCTTGTTGGAGTGCTGCCAAATAAAATAGGCTTTGCAGACTGTTTTGCGCTTGATCATCTGTCCATTTTCGAGCTGCTGTTTTGAAATCAGCCGGTGTGCCGTCTTCAAGCACAATATCGATAAAGCCAATTATTGGCACCGGTACATTTGGAACGCTCAGTGTTACCTTTTTTTCAAGCATATGCCCGGCTTCGTCAATCTTCGGGCGAATGGTTTTGATACCATCGAGGATCGTTTTTGATTGGAATAGCCTAACTCCATCCGCAAGAACTGATTTCGGTGTTTCTCCTTGCCAATTTATAGCATCGCCATTGCGCTCCAATTGCGCTGAAAACGATTTCTCGAATGCTTTATCCGGCTTTTGCTCTTCGGTACTGAGCAGTTTTTCAACTGTGTCATGAAATGCTGATCCGAGGATTAAGTTTGGTGTTGTTTGTGTTGGCACATTATCGATGTATTTATATCTCCAGCTCCGGCCGCAAAGGAGATAAGAACTGATGGAACTGTAGGATAGGTGTGTTATTTCAGACATTGTTCAACCTCGCGAAGTTTCCATAATGTTTTCTTGCAGCTACATCACGAGCACGGGCAGCTTCAATCTCTGTCAAAAAATATCCAACAGTATGTTGTTTCTTCCCGAGTTTGATATATGCCTTCCATCGCTTTACCCGTTTAGAGGCATTTGTGAAGTAAGTGACGCCTATATAGTTACTACTTGTGTTAGCTCTCTTATCTCTATTTCGTAGGTTTTCAGAATTGGTAGCGATCCGTAAATTTTCCCGTCTATTATCGAGACGGTTTCTATTAATATGGTCTGTGTATTCACCATGTAATAGTTTTCTTCCAAGTATTCTTTCTAAAATAATTCGATGCTGATAAGTAAAGATTCTATTAATTCTTGTGGCTGGGTATCCTTGGGTTTTCCACCAGCGGTATTTGAGTAAATCAGAATCTTGGTCACTGACTAATGCGCTTGTACCATCTTTAAAAGAGATTTTAATCATGCCGCACCTGACCTGCGGTCAATTTTTCCGCAATTGCTTTTAACTCATCTGCATTTTTCGGAAGTGGGTTTCCTTCGCAGGCAGCAACAATTTGCTCCGGAGTATAAGTCTTCAGCAATGTCTCCATGGTGATGATTTCTTCTTTAGGTGTTTCAATCGTTTTTACTTCTTGTACCGGAGCAGCATCAATCATCACGACATTGGCCGATTCATCAATTTCGCTGATTTCCGGTCCATTATAGATTTCTGGCTCAATCAAAAATCGCGTCAATCCGCCGGTCAAATCAGGGCAAACTACATCTGCGGCAAATCCGACAGCTCGCCATTTGCACATGTTTTCAGGATACTTTGCCCATCCGCTATCAGCTTTAATCAGCCCGGCGCTTTTTGCGTCCTCAAGTGTGAATTTTTCTGTGTGCGGCGCATAACCCTTTCGTTTAATCATGCACTCGCAGCCAACATATTTGCCGGATTGATCGTAGAGCTGATTGATTTTTATATCTTCGATAATCTCAGGGTGCGCTCTCATGATCGCCATAGCACCTTTGGGAGATAACCCTACATTGCCTTGGATTACCTGCACCATCTCAAATGACCCCATTAATCCGAATCCTAGCTCATATCCCTTAAGCATCATTGCAGTGGCAGCAGCCGGAGAAGGAGTTTTGCAGATACCGCTTTTGAACGCGACCTCACCTAATTTGATCGCCATATCCAAAACGGTTGGAGTAATTTCTTTTCTAATTGCTAATTGGGTATTCATTATTTACCTCGATTTTTTCTGTGTCTTTTAGTCCTAAACTTTGTTTGATTTTCTTCCGTAAACCGGATCCGACGCCGGGCACAAATTGTTTGGAATCAGTGATCATCGATAATGCGTTGGCAGCTGTTCCACAATGGTTCAAAATTAATTCCGTTTTTTCATCGCCAATCCCGGGAAGGGAACTAATAATCAATCCGGCCGGATCAATCCATTTGGGATTTCTTTTCGGCGGGATAATCATTTCCGGATTTCGCTGCCTATTCCCGAGCCGAATCACAGCCTGTGCTAAGTCATAATCGCTCGCACATTGTGTCACATAAACTCCTAGCTCCTGGATACTGAGCAAACTTCCCATAACTGCATTCCAGGTCCAACCGGTATCCCTGCCATCACAATACACATAACCACCGCGAGATAGTAGAAATTCACCGGTGATGATAATATATGGCCAATACCCTGAAGCTCGTGTTTCAGCTAGCCTTGCGCATTGATCGAATAATCGATCGGCTTTAAGTGTCCCGAGAAAATCGGTTGGCGTTTTACGTTCGATCAGTAGAACGTGGCCATCGTCACAGAATGCCATAATATCACCTGGGTCGAGTTGATTCACAGTTGATTTACAACCAAAATCAGCCCCCTGAAGCCAATCTGGCTCTCGTGTGTCGATGACCACCATCCTTAATCCCATGATTTACCGCATTCCTTCCGGAAGCCATTCATCAATCATGTCAGATACTTCTTGCGAGTCAGCCATGAAGTAATTTCCGATATCTGGATTTTGTGCGAATTTCCCATGCAGATAACCGACAATGGCATCTTTGTTGGATGTCCCTAATGTCTTGCATGCTTCGTCAATAAAGATTCTGACAAATGGCTCAAAAGTTTGTTTCTTCAAATCATTGTGAACTGCCGGCTGTGCTTCTGAATCAGTTTGCTCTTCGTCCCAAGGAGCATCCTCTCTATTTGCATTCGCAAGATAATCGGACCGGCATGCGTTTTCATCCACAAAGGCTTTTTCAAATACCCAAGTTTGATAATTTCCGCGTTCTGGATTCTTGCGATTGGGGGTGAAACCTTCGACCTTTCTGATCTTGACCCATTTCTCGTTCAATGCCTTTAGTGGATTTCCACCATCTTTTGTCAAATTCAGCGCATTAATGGATGGCAGAACAATCTTTTTATAGTCATTCGAGAAGTTGAAGAATTCAAGCTTTTGTTCAAATGTCAGTTTCATTTCTGAAAGTGATGCTAATTGCATCGTGATCTTAGTCGTTGGACGTTTTTTCGCATGTTCCGGGTTTTGCGGATCATAAGGTTCCGGCTTTACGCCATTACCAGATAAATACCAATACTGGCAATCTACATATACTTTGCCCCAAATCGTATTCGAAGTAATAGGCGGATTTGCAGCATCATCCCAAGCATTGTTTGGATTATAAATTTTCGTTTCAGTATTCATTTTCTTTCTCCTGTAAAAAATAATTTTCTAAGCAATCTTCATCGGTAATAATTCGTGTTGTGCCATCATCCATCTGCGCAACAAAATAACCTTCTGCAAAGTGATATTCTTCAATATCAACAATGTTTTTTCCATCACGTTTATCAACTAACCTTCTGATTTTTTCCATATGATATAATCCCTATTAATGATTTTTTTTGTTTTTTTTTAGAGACTCTTCCATGGTGTGGAAGAGTTTTTCCATTTAAAATATTCCATTCGATCAATATCAAAACC
>Ga0116192_1002571_pt1 | contig 11984 bp, 14 predicted proteins | sample AD_UKC113_MetaG_FD_89876 | JGI IMG/M metagenome (GOLD analysis project Ga0116192, IMG submission 89876) | Active sludge microbial communities of municipal wastewater-treating anaerobic digesters from Hong Kong - AD_UKC113_MetaG | ecosystem: Engineered > Bioreactor > Anaerobic > Digestate...
CTGATTAACGAGGCGGGTGAGTGCGGTTACCGGTCGATAGTCATGATGCTTGGCGCTCTTGACGGATACGACGTAAAAGCCGAGGTGCTGTCCTACGAGGGACCTTTCGGAGTGGGCTACCTGGTTGCGTCTTACGAACCCGGGGGTGAAAGCGGCGGCAAGTCCGTGCTTGAAAGGATACGGGCGGAGCAGCGGGAGAAGCTGCTGGAGCGCCGCCGGGGTGAGAGCTATCTGGCAAGAATCGCCAGGGAGACCCTGGAGAGCCATGTCAAGGGGATGCCCCCGCCGGCTGTGGACAAGGTGCCGGAGGAATTCAGGGGCAGGGCCGGTGTTTTCGTTTCGATAAAGAAAAAGGGAGATTTGAGGGGCTGTATCGGAACGGTTGAGCCGACCAGAAAGAACATAGTGGAAGAGGTCAGGGCAAACGCGATCAGCGCCGGAATTCACGACCCGCGTTTTCTTCCCGTGCGCGGGGAAGAACTGGACGACCTGGAATATTCGGTTGACGTGCTCTTTCCCCCGGAGCCGGTAAAAGGCATCGAAGATCTCGATCCGAAAAAGTACGGTGTCATCGTGCGGTCCGGCGGGAGGAGCGGGCTGCTCCTGCCCAACCTGGAAGGTGTGGACAGCGCGGAAGAACAGGTAAGAATAGCGCGCCGGAAGGCAGGGATCGGGCCGGACGAGCCGGTCTTGCTGGAAAGGTTCGAGGTCGTCAGGTACAAGTGACTCGGGTGCTCCGCGCCCCCGGTTTCGCAGCCTGTCTTCGCAAAAGTGCGCTTTAGGCGCTTTCGCAATGTCGTTCGCCGCCGGCAAAAACCGTAAAGAGAACGGTCCGGCCAGGAGCGCAAGTTAAAGTGAGAGGATTTTTACCGTGAAGGAAGCCCTTTATTACGAAAAGAAAGAGGACAATATGGCCGCCTGCCGGCTCTGTCCCAAGCTTTGCACCGTCCAGGAAGGCAAGGCCGGTTTCTGCCGGGTGAGGCGGAACCGGGGGGGTACGCTTTACGCGGCGAACTACGGCAAAGTCACCTCCTGCGGGCTGGACCCCATTGAAAAGAAGCCTCTGTATCATTTTTACCCCGGCTCCTATATCCTTTCTTTCGGAACGCTGGGCTGCAACCTGCGTTGCGGCTTCTGCCAGAACTGGAGCATAGCCCACGGCAACCCGCGCACTTACCGGATATCGCCGGAAGAGGCGGTGGCGATGGCCCTCCGGCAGGACGTTCGCGGATCTGCGAATATCGGCATCGCCTATACCTACTCGGAACCTTTTATGTGGTACGAGTTTGTCCTGGATACCGCGAAACTCGCCCGTAAGGCCGGTCTCAAAAACGTCCTGGTCACCAACGGTTACGTCAACGAAACCCCGTTGCGCGAAATTCTGCCCTTTATCGACGCTATGAACATAGACGTGAAAGGCTTTACCGACGGGTACTACCGGAAGAACTGCGCGGGCAGGCTGGAGCCGGTCATCAGGACGGTTGAAATCGCCCGCACCGGATGCCACGTTGAGCTCACCACACTGCTTGTAACGGGTTTGAACGACTCGCGGGAGGAAATAGCAATGCTGGCGGACTGGGTTGCCGGCCTGGACCCGGAAATACCGCTGCATTTTTCCCGTTACTTCCCCAATTATGAGTTCGACCTGCCGGCCACGCCTTTTGAAACGCTCGAAAGGGCCAGAGACATTGCCGCGGAAAAGCTCTCCCACGTGTATATAGGCAACGCTCCCGCACTTGACGCCGGCAATACTTTCTGCCCCGGGTGCGGGGAGGAAGTTGTCGGCAGGTTCGGCTACAGCGTCCGGACGGCCGGACTGGACGGCAACAAGTGCCGCAAATGCGGCCGCATGATCAACATTGTCGGGATCTGACGGATCTATAATTGCTTTGATTTTAGAATTTTGATATATTTTCGGAAGGTTGTCCAGTATCGAAGTAACCAAGTGCCTTGCAAGATCAATTTACCGGGGGCGAAAGTATGAAACAGTTTGCTGTAATCGGGCTCGGGCGTTTTGGGAAAAGCCTGGCCCTTACGCTCGCCAGGATGGGCTACGATGTTCTGGCGGTTGACACGAATGAAGAAAAAGTGAACGACATCATGGGTAAAGTCACTCACGCGGTTCAGGTGGACGCCATGGATGAACAGGCTTTGAAAGCGCTGGGCATTCGAAATTTCGACGTGGTGGTCGTGGCCATCGGGCAGGATATCCAGGCAAACATCCTGGTCACGGTAATGCTTAAGGATCTGGGCGTTAAAAAAGTTGTATCCAAGGTGGTTACCGAATTGCATGGAAAGGTTCTGGAAAGGATCGGCGCCGACAAAGTGGTGTTTCCGGAGCGGGATATGGGGGTTCGGGTGGCCCAGGCCCTTGTCTCAAAAAATATCATGGACCAGATCAACCTTTCTCCTGATTACAGCATCATCGAACTGATGGCCCCGGAAGAATTTATCGGAAAAACGCTGGCGGAAGGCGCTGTCAGGGTTAAGCACGGGGTAACCGTGCTTGCCATCAGGCGGGGCAATGAAGTGATCATTTCTCCCGGGGCCAAGCATGTGGTCAACGAGGGGGATGTCCTGGTGATAATAGGGAGGAACGACAAGTTGAAAGAACTCGAAGAAAAATAGCGGCTGCGTCAGTGTGCGGCAGGTGATGGCCGTCACCTGCCGTTTTTAAATGCCGGAACATTCCTTTTTTCTCTTTTTTGCTTGCCGGCTGTTTAACATTTTTACAAACAGGGCAAGGATCACCCCGACCCTAATCGTGACGGCCATTGCGGTTTCTGTGCGACAAACGTACCAGAAGAGAAGATAAAAGGTGGATATCAATATCGACATCAACATCAGCGGAAATGCTGTTTTGAAGTAATCCATAAAACCGATATACTGGCCTCTCTTTTCAGCCATAAACGGTTTAACATTTTTATAAGGCAGATATTTTACAGCAAGGAAGACACCGTAATGGAAGCCCTGGAAAAGTTCAAAAGCGGTATGCTTAAAGAGGCCGTAAAAGCCAATGTTGAGTGCGGATGGGGGTTTAAGTTGCATAAATCAAGTTGAAAGAAATGCCGCTGTCCTATTTTAGTTTTGACTGAAAGTAATGGCTGGCGTAAATTGCCGCTAAAGGATTGTGCCCCGTAGCCCGGTCCTTTACCGCCAGGATTGTGACGGGAGCGGCGGAATGTTTGATAAAAATGCTGTCATGCCCGACACAGAGGCCGAGAAGGACGTTTAAATCGGTTTGCGCTTTATTTAAAAGCGAGGCCTGGGCCGCGGGATTGCACATGGCTTCAAACCGGCCCGGCCGTACTTTTTCATCATCCCGGAGACCCAGTTCTTCCTTGGGTCTGGCCCCGGTTTTGCACACGACCGAGGATACTGTAAAACCACCATTCTCAAATATCCTGGTTGCTTCAGCCGCTTCCCGCCGCAGACCCACGCAGAACGCCAGGCCGAGCTTGTTAAAGCCGGCCAGCCGGGAAAATTCCATAATCTCACGGACTCTCGGCCAGACACCGTAGCCGGCCGCCTCCACCCGCGCCGACTGGCGTGCCATATTACCGTTGGATTCCTTGTAGCAGGATGCGGCTTCGTCATATATATCACCGAACAGTTTCATCGGGCAGTTCTGTGGCAAATTTAGCGAGTCGCCTTTATAACAGGAATACGAGCCGCATTTGGCGCAATTCAACATGATGGTTTCCCCTCCGCAATTTTTATGGGATCCCTTCTGCTATTGCATTTGGTCAAGAAGTTCCACAAACAGTTCTCTGGTTAGGGGTTTCCTGCTCTCCATATTTATCCAGCCTTTTCTCCGCGAATATAAGAAGCTGAAAGTGACTTTGTTGTTGGTCATGTTTACCTGCCCTACAGGGCCTATGGCGAACCTTCCGGCAGGCCTTATCTCAACGAGGTAATTCTCCGCGGTGATAGCCAGCATGGGAGCGTAGTATCTGCCGATGTGCTCCTCGTTTTTTTCTACTGTCGATTCGATGACCAACGGAATTACTCTCTGCCGGGGATCTGCTTCCCATAGTTTTATTTGTTCCACCGCCCACTGTTTGAGCTGTTTCATAAGTTCAATAAGCGCCGCGACCCATTCTTCTTTTACCTTTTGATTCTGCGCCATTTCTTCTTTGTCCGGCCCGAACATATTTCGCCCTCCGCTTGTTTTTATTCCAAATCATTATAGGCCAGCCGACGGCAGGAATCAATATAATTTTGTGAACAGGCGCAATATTATTGACAATAGTTCATAAAGAGAGCTATAATTATTTTGAAATAATGAAGTGGACCCCAGGTTTGGTCGCGCCAACTGGTTTATAGTGATTAATATGGAAACAGGTGAATATCAAGTTGCAAGCAACGCTCAAAACTTGAACGCCAGCCAGGGTGCGGGCATTCAGTCCGCGGAAAATATCAGCCGCTACGGAGTGGGAGTTAAACGGGATAGACAGGAGGAAATTATGCCCAGACCGCCAAAATGCAGGAGAGTGGAACAGCTTCCAGGGTATACTTATTTCAAGCCGGCGGGTGTTCCCTTGCCGGAACTATTCGAGGTGGTTCTGTCGGTGGAGGAGCTCGAGGCCATCCGTCTCAGGGACCTGACGGGGGTGGACCATGAAGAGTGCGCTGCCAAAATGTCCGTGTCACGGCCCACCTTTCACAGAATACTGACCTCCGCCAGGCGAAAGATAGCCCACGCCCTGGTAAACGGGGAAGCGTTGAGGGTGAAGGGAGGGAACTTCGAGCCGGTACATTACAGGTTGAAGTGCGTGAACTGCGGCCATCAGTGGGAAGGAACCGTCTGCCGCAGGCGAACCGTATGCCCGCTGTGTCATGGAAACGAGTGGCAAAAAATTGATGTTTAAAAAACACACGGAGGTATCGTTAAATGAAAATCGCAATGCCTTACCTGGAAGGAGAGGTCAACGCGCATTTCGGGAGCAGCCGCGAGTTCGTCATTTTCGAGACGGAAAACGGGCAGATAACAGGCAAAAAAATTATCACCAATGAAATGGCACATAACCACGGCGGGCTGATCCAAATGCTGAGGGACGAGGGGACCGATGTGGTGATCACGGGCGGGATCGGCATGCCTATGGCGAACGCCCTGCAGCGAACCGGCATCAAAATTGTAACGGGAGCGTCGGGCGATGTGGAGCGGGTTGCCGGAAACTATCTAAACGGCCGGCTTGTTTCCAGGTCTGTAAGATGCAGCTGCAGCGGGCGTTACGGCTACGGACGGGAACGTTAGACGCTTTTTTGCCGCTGCGGATCCGGCAGGGACAACCGCTTGAAGCGGGAGAATTATTTATTGGAGATCTGCCGGAAAGGAGGTTTGAGCCAAAAGAATGATAAAAAAAATTCTCGTGGCTTACGACAACGGTAAAAAAGCGCGTAAGGCCCTGGAAATAGCGACGGAAATAGCAAAAAAATTCGATGCGGAAATATATATCTTTACCTCCGTAAAAATGCCTGAAATAGTTTCCTCGGTGGCTGGCCACGATATACTGAAGAAGCTTGAGGAGAAGAGTTGCGAATATTTTAAAGACGAGTTGGGGGAGGCCGGGGAAAAGGTTAAAAAGGAAGGCGTCCGGGTTCAGCTTGTGATCGTGCAGGAAAGTCCCGGGGCCGCAATCGTGAGTTTTGCCGAAAGGGAGAAAATCGACCTGATCACAATGGGTTCCCGCAACCGGGGCCTGTTTGAAGGTCTTTTACTGGGCCTGGGCAGTGTCGCCAACTACGTGATCCAGCATGCAAGGTGCCCGGTGCTGATTACCAGGGACTAGCCCGTGCGCTTGTCAGGAAACGTCCTCCTTGGCGGCACGCGATATTGCCGGCGGTTCCAATCCCAAAATTTCCTCGACCGAATATATGCCCGGCGGCTGCAAATGCACGAATCTTATCACTTTTTGCAGGCAGTCGGTAAAAGCGTTGCGGTTTATCGACTCGTGCTTGATCTCCAGGCGCTCGTTGTCGCTTACAAAGACTATTTTGTGAATTCCTACCGTGCCGCCCCCGCGAATGGCGTGGACGGCTATTTCTTTTCCCTTGCTGCTTTTATTTCCCTGCCTGCCGAAGAGCAATCCTTTTTCCGGGTTTATGCCCGCGCTTTCGGCAACCAGTCTGGCAAGGCGTATGGCTGTCCCTGAAGGCGCGTCCTTCTTGTAGCGGTGGTGCTCCTCTATTATCTCGATATCGAAACCGTTCAGCACTTTTGCCGTTTTTTTGGCCAGGTTGATAAGCAGGTTTATGCCGATGGAGAGGTTGGGCGCCATAACCAGGCTCACATTGTACATGCTGGCAATGGAACGCAACGCCTCGGTCTGAAACTTCGTGAATCCGGTGGTGCCCACGATCAGGTGGGCGCCGAATTTGGCCGCGGCTTTGAGGTTGACAAGCCCGGCCTCGGGAGTGGTAAAGTCGATTACAATTTCCGGGCGTGTGGAATGTAGAGACTGAACGAGTTGATCGCTTCCATGTACGGTTAGACCCGTCCGGGGAAGTTCCAGGATGTCTCCCAGGTCTTTGCCCGCTTTTTCGCCGCCGCTGCTGCTTACCACCAGCACAAGTTTGACGGAATGATCCTTCAACAGATTCCGGGCCACGACCCGGCCCATCCGGCCGATGCCGAAAAGCGCTACTCTCACAGCCGTGGACATGCATTTTACCCCCCTGTTTTTAAAGATAAAAAAACCGCGGTCAACCGCCGGGGTTAAAAGAGATGTGCATAGCGCAAAGCAAAGCTGAGCAAAACTCGCGGCTTTTACTTTCGCTGCTTCTCTTTCAACGCTTACGAGGTTAGCTGACGGGTTCGGGTCGAAAGATAACCCTACCCTTTCAGAGGTGAGAGGCGAGGTGCCGGAGACGAGATTTTTTTGCCGGAATCCGGTGGAGCCGGGTTCCTGATTCTCACGCCACTTCTCATGTCTCACTTCGCAAAAGGGATTCACCCCGGTTGATTGGTTCCCCCGTTTCTTAAAAGAATTAAGCGGTTTTTGAGACAGTTATTTAAATAATTACCATATGTTTACTACAACTTATTATATCATTAAAAGTTGCCGGTTGCAATATTGCTTTTGAAATCTAATTGCAGAAATTATTGCCAGCCGGGGGTAAGGGGTTTAAAATAGATGTATTGCAGATTAAATAATGTTGAAGTGGCATACTACAGTCAGCGTCAATTAAAGGAGAAGTTGAAAGTGCACGCCACTTATCAGGTTGTGTTCGCCTCCGCTGTTTTTCTGGGAACCTATGCGCTGTTGATAGCCGATAAAATTCACCGCACCGGTGTTGATGTCGGTGGCTCTAAGTATGGTTTACCTGCTGTTTCGCTATTTGCGCTAGGGCCGCGCCTCCCGTGCGGGCGGCGGCCCTTCATGGGAGCGGCGCCCCGCAGGCCGGCCCGCCATGGGCAGGGCGGCTGCCGGGGTGAACTATTATCTTGCCTGAAGGGGGAAATTCGCAGCAGTGGGCTGGAAGGAACAAATCGCCGGAGATGCCGGAATCCGTTACAGAAAATTTACGGTGCGGACCACGCCCGCCCAGACCCTGGTAATCGGTGTTGCCGCCGTCATCTTAGCCGGCGCCGTTTTGCTGACGCTTCCCGTGGCGGTGCAGCCGGGCAGGGAGATTAACTTTCTGACGTCTCTTTTTACGGCCACGTCCGCCGTTTGTGTGACCGGCCTGGTGGTGGTGGACACCGGCACGCACTGGACCCTTTTCGGGCATATTGTCATCCTGTCCCTGATCCAGGTCGGCGGCCTGGGGTTCATGACCATGGCCACGTTTCTTTTCCTGCTGTTGGGCCGCCGCATCGGTCTCAGGCAGCGCCTGATCATTCAGGAGTCCTTGAACCAGACCAATCTGGCCGGCATCGTCAGACTGGCCAGGTACGTCTTGATCTTCACCTTTGTCACCGAGGCTGTCTTCGCAATAATCCTGGCGATTCGCTGGTCGGCCGACCTCGGCTGGCGGAAGGGGCTGTGGTTCGGCCTTTTTCACTCGGTATCCGCCTTCAACAATGCCGGTTTCGACCTGTTCGGAGGTTTCAAGAGCCTGACCGCGTACGCCGGGGATGCGACTGTAACGCTGTCCATCACCACTCTGATCATCCTCGGCGGCATCGGATTCGGAGTAATCGTGGATCTTGTCAGGCGGTTAAAAGAAACAAGGCATCTTTCGCTGCATGCCAAGCTGGTCCTTTCCGTTACGGGGATTTTAATTCTTTTCGGGACAGTTTCAATTTATCTGCTTGAATACGACAACACTTTGCGGAACCTCAGCCCGCTGGGCAAGGTGCTGGCGTCCTACTTCCAGGCGGTCACGCCCAGGACGGCGGGTTACAATACTCTCGATATAGGGGCGCTTCACTCGGCCACGCAGTTTCTTATCATAGTTTTGATGTTTATTGGCGCCTCGCCCGGTTCCACCGGCGGCGGTATTAAAACCACCACTTTCAGCGCCCTGGCCGTTTCCGTCTGGTCCATGATCAGGGGAAAAGAGGATGCCGAAGTATTCCGGCGCCGGATTGCGAAGGACCAGGTTTTCAGGGCCCTGGCCATCTTCTTTATGGCTTCCGCGCTTGTGATCGTTGTGTCCCTGCTTTTGTCGATTACGGAAAACGCCGATTTTCTCGCGCTGCTGTTTGAAACGACCTCCGCTTTCGGCACGGTTGGACTGACCATGGGTATCACTCCCGGACTGACTCCTCCGGGGAGGGTTTTAATTATCGCCACCATGTTTCTGGGAAGAGTGGGGCCGCTTACTTTGGCGTTCGCTTTGTCCAGGGCGAGAGCGAAACCACACCTGCGCTTCCCGGAGGAGAAAATCCTGATCGGCTAGAAATCATATGGTCATAGTATAACAATGAGTTGGGTGAGGATTCCCCGCGCCGGGAGTCCTTTTTTTGTGTTTGTAGCTCCGTATACAGACAGGATGTGCGGGGCTGTGATATCAATAAGTCAGGGAGGGGAAAAACAGAAGTCGCAAAATTACAAATGCCTGTGTCGAAAGGAGGTGTTGAAAACGTGTATTCTGTTTTGGCTTTCTTTTTTGGTGCGGTCGCGGTTTTGGGGGTCATCCGGTTGCTGCAGTTTTCAAAAGCGCGGGACGCCCGGTTGAAATGGCATGTGTGGGTTGCGGTTGCGGCCTGGTACTTCTGGACTGTTGCAGGCATTTCTTTCGTCATAATCAATGTCGCTGACAAACATTTTAAGGCTGCCGGTACGGGGGCCTTTATTTTCTTCATGGTTACGGTGCTGGCGGGAGTTTTGCTGGCACGGCTGACAGGTATCTTTAACCCGTTTAAAAGTTCCGGACAACAGGTTGATGCCTGAGGAAAGGAGGCAAACAACGGCAAAACTGAGCGATCTCAAGCCGGTCCCTGAAAATCAGCATTACCCGTATGTAATCGTCGTCCTGGTCGATCAGAACCTCAAAACCATGCTTGGCTCAACCGGATACGACGGAATCAGCGGTTCCATGAGTATGAATTCGTATCTTTTTTCAGGTCTTATCGCCTGCACGCTGGCGGCTTATATCCGGAACCTCGGTTATAACGCGAGGGCGCAGCACTGCGCCAATTATCAGGTGACGCTCCCGCCCGCGATCATTTCCGCCGGCCTGGGCGAGATGAGCAGGACCGGCGAGTGCGCCCTTCATCCCCGCCTCGGCTTCCGGCACAAGGCCGCCGCCGTGACGACGGACCTGCCGCTGCTTCCGGACAAGCCTATCGATTTTGGTGTGGCGGAATTCTGTTCGAAGTGCAAAAAATGCGCGGAACACTGTCCTGCCGGCGCGATCAGCTTTGACCGCGACCAGAAAGAGTTTAACGGTTATTACAAATGGGTAAACGATATGCCCAAGTGCACAGTTTTTCGCACGACGAACAGCGAGGGCTCTTCCTGCGGCCGCTGCATGAAGGTATGCCCGTGGAACAACAAGGAGCAGTCCTGGGTTCACAGCGTCGGGACATGGGCGGCGTCGAGGTCGGGCATGGCCGCCAAGCTTCTGAAAGATATCGACGACATGTTCGGGTACGGTACGGAGGTTGTTCAGGAATACCGCTGGTGGCTGGAATGGCCTGAACTGTACAAGTAAAGGATTTTTTCACGTGAGTTCGAAATAATGCTGAGTAGGCCGCCCCGGCGGCCCGTTGGAGGTGAAAAAATGCAGCTTTTCAGTGCGGCCGAAGTGACACCGGATTTTGGAGGTATACGGAAAGGCTGGTCGAGCTTTTGAATTCGATGCTGGCGGCTCAGGGCGCAAACAAGGTTGCCGGCTGGTATGAGCTTTCGTTTGGTTTGACCCAGGAGCAGATTGGTGAAATAATCGGGGTCAACAGGGTAACTGTGTGCAGGATTGTCGGCATGTTGAAGAAAACTGGAAAAATCAAGACAAACGGCAATAAGATGTATATTCGCAGTGACCTGTTTTTACCCGGGCAGCGGTAGGGCAGTTGATTTTTGTATTTGTAAAGCGCCTGTACATGGAAGGGATCTGTTTGGATGATGAGAAGGTTTGTGACGGTATTTGCCGTTGTAATTCTAGCCGGGGCATGGTTTTATTCCGGCAACAGAACCGCTGCCGAGTACACTCCGCACCTGACACAGGCGATGCCGCAGGCCGCCGGATTTGACAGGGTGGGCGGCAGTCCCCCGACGTTTAAAGCGAAAGACGATAAAAACCGGGATATGGGTTATGTGGTTTTCGGGGAAGCGAACGGTTACGGAGGTCCTCTGAAGGTCGCCGTGGCCGTAGACCTGTCAGGCAGGATACTGCAAACGGCGATAGTTGAAAACAAAGAGACGCCGGCCTACTTGAGCGCGGTCCTGCGCCACAAGTTCCTCGAAAAGTTCGAGGGGAAAGGTGTGGGGGCGCCGTTTGAACTGGGTGAAGATCTGGACGGTGTTTCGGGGGCCACCGTTTCCTCCCTGGCCGTAGCCGAGGCGGTCCGCAAGGCAAGCCATGACGTTGGCCGCCGGCAGTTCAACCTGGACATCAGGGAAAAGCGGGAAAACTGGCGGATTGGGCTGCCGGAAACAGTTGTAATACTTCTGTATCTTGTTGCCATAGTGTCTGTTTTTGTTTGGAAAAAACCAAACGTCCGGAATTATGTCATTTTGGCCGGTATAATAATACTCGGTTTCTGGCTGAACAGGCCGGTATCTTTGCCGTATATCTCCAGTGCCTTGCTGGGTTACTTCCCCTCATGCCGCCAAAACCTTCTATGGTATGTAATTCTCTTCGGCGCTGTGGTGCCGGCCCTGTTTTCAGGGCGCAATATCTATTGCTACTGGCTTTGCCCGTTCGGCGGCCTGCAGGAACTGGCCAACCGGGTGAGCGGCGTGAAATACGGCGCGAACGGAGCGGAAAACAAACTGCGTGTGGCCCGCAACCTGTTGCTGTGGTTCGGGCTGCTCATGGTTTTTCTTTACCGCAACCCCGCTCTCGGCAACTATGAACCTTTTGCCGCAATTTTCGGTTTTAAGGGTACGGGACTTGCCTGGCTGTTATTGTCGGTCGTCCTGGCGGCCTCCGTTTTCAGGTTTCGTTTTTGGTGCAGCTATTTTTGCCCGGTGGGCGCCGCCCTGGACATATGCGCCAGAGTCAGCCGCGATGTAAAAGGTCTTTTTGGGAAAGGCCGGAGGGAAGAAATAAAAGAAGTTCCGGCCGGATCAGCGGATTGAAAACACGTCGGGTCAAAACGAAAAGGGGATGCGTATGTCTGAAGAAAAAATCAAACCCCGGGGAAGAAACAAGACGGAAGCCGTTTTTATCTACGTTTTTTATGTGATAACATTCGCGGTCATAGTGCTGACATTCTGGCAAAACTGGAAAGAGTTCTGTCCGTAATCGCACCGCCGCGAATTTATTTGTGGAGGACGAAGTTAACGGTGTCCCTGGTCTTGATGACGCTTACCTTCCGCTGCGGCTTGTGGCTGTCGGTGATCGCCTCGATCAGGTATATGCCGGGCGGC
>Ga0116192_1002579_pt1 | contig 11955 bp, 20 predicted proteins | sample AD_UKC113_MetaG_FD_89876 | JGI IMG/M metagenome (GOLD analysis project Ga0116192, IMG submission 89876) | Active sludge microbial communities of municipal wastewater-treating anaerobic digesters from Hong Kong - AD_UKC113_MetaG | ecosystem: Engineered > Bioreactor > Anaerobic > Digestate...
AAGAATTTTGGACTTAGGAACAAGTCCAGCGTTGCTCAAAGTGATGGGATACCATGTGCTTGCAACGTAGAAGCCCATTAGTCTTTAGCTAATGGGTAGTTCACTAGCTCAATATAATATGGGTCGTAACGACGAAATATTATTTGAAGCTGATCGATTAATAAGTCTTACTGACCAAAAAGTTGGACACGTTACGACAGAAGATGATCACACAGGTATGACATTTTTGAAAGCGGATTTAAACGGTTTTTATGGTGATTTTTCCAAAGTAGTTACAGATCATTATAATATATTCAAGGAGTATCAAAAATTCGATTGGGAACTCTACCGAAAAGCAAGAATTGAAGTATTGAACAAACTTGCAGAAAATTCTGTCATGAAACATGACGAAGTTGCTCAAAGAAATTTGAAATTCGAAATGATGCGCATAAAAGCCGAAATAATAAAAATCGGATTATACGCCGGAACATTTAATCCATATCATGCAGGTCACGATAATATTCGTAAGAAAGCCGAACAAATTTTCGATAAAGTAATAATAGGATTTGCGAGAAATCCTGCAAAAGAAAAACACACATTACATGTTCCACATTCCTTGAAATATCATCAAGTGGAACCTATTGAAGGCTTATTAACCGACTTCATTGCTTCAAAAGACTACCACATCACCATAATTAAAGGATTAAGAAACTCGACTGATATGAATGTGTCAGTAAATCAAATTAAATGGATGGAACAATTAAAAGGTGGAAAAGTCGATGCCGTTTCTTTATTCTGCGACCAGGAATTTGAATTCGTTAGCAGTACTGATTTACGTCAAATTGCAACATTGTGCGGAAAAGATCATCCATCATATACTAAATACGTAATCAAATGAGTACACCATTCATGGCACGAACATTACTAAGAGTAGAAAAAGTAACTTTAACAGAAATGTTTTTTGTCTTACCAGCATGGAACCATGAAAAAACTCTAAAAATCAAATTAACCTCACTTCCTAAAAATATTCAGGAAAGTTTAAAAACTACTAAATATTTGCATGTGAAAATAAATTATCATGCAAAAAAACAAGAAGACTTAAATTTCACTGATTGGGAACCTAAATAAAATAACAATGGTAACACAACGCTCTTTTACAAGTATCGATGGACAATTAATTGTCCATGAAAACGAAATTTTCTTATTTAAGAAAAAAGATAAGTATGATGAATCCGACATCATAGCATATCAAACAGAACATGATTTCATTATTACAAATTATGTTCCAAATATTCCAAACGAATCGATTTATGGATTAATTGAAGCATCGTCAATGGAAATCGATGTAGTCAATATTCCTATGATCGATAAAAATTGCGAATTCCTTAAATTCTTTGGTAAAAAAGAACTTAAGGAAATTACAATCGAAATTTTCCCGGCAGTTAATAATCATGAATCTTTACTTCATGAATGTATTAAGATAGAAGAAAACAAGGTTATAATAACAAGCGCAAGCTTCGGAGAGAACATTTAATCTTCTATAAAAATAATTTGAAACAGACCTTTTAGTAAAGGGGTCTGTTTTTGTTTGCATGCATAGATATAATAAATCAAATATTTACACATTATGAAAGGTAAAATCCAAAAAATCTTTGGCCGCGAAGTTATTGAACAAAAAGCAATCGATCAACTAGAAATTTGTTTATCAGAAGAAGGCTCAATCGGAGTTCTCTCAGCAGATGCCCATGCAGGTTATTCCCTCTGTGTAGGCGGCACAGTCGCTTACTTAAACCATATCTCTCCATCAGGAGTAGGTTACGATATCGCATGCGGTAACTTGGCAGTTAAAACCGATATCAAATTCGATAACATTAGAAATGATATGAAAACTATCATGAATGATGTTGTGAATGCAATTTCATTTGGTGTAGGCCGTAAAAATGGAACAAAAGTTGATGATCCAATAATCGAAAGAATTGCAAAATCAGAATTTGCTCCTCAACAAACATTAGCAAAACTCGCAGCTGAACAACTCGGAACAGTCGGTTCAGGAAATCACTATGTAGATATTTTCACAGATGATGAAGGTTCAATATGGATCGGTTGTCATTTTGGTTCCAGAGGATTCGGTCATAAAACTGCAAGTGGATTTTTAGCTTTAGATCAAGGCGAAGATTTTTTTGGTAAACATAAAGAAAAATCAGAGCCTACATTATTCTCTTTAGACTCTCAAATTGGCCAAGACTATCTTTATGCAATGAACCTCGCAGGAGATTATGCTTACGCTGGTAGAAATTGGGTTGTTAAAAAAGTAAGAGAATTACTTGGCGCAAAGTCTTTATTCGAAGTACATAACCACCATAATTTTGCTTGGATGGAGAAACATAATAACACTACATACTGTGTGATTAGGAAAGGAGCAACACCTGCAAATCCTGGTCAATATGGTTTTATAGGTGCTAACATGATGGACACTAGTGTGATCGTAAGAGGCCTAGAATCACAAGAATCTCGTGACGGTTTATATACAACCGTTCATGGAGCCGGAAGGGTGATGTCGAGAACTCAGGCTGCTGGTAAAATGAAGTGGTTGAGAGATGAAGTGACAGGTAAGAAAAGACCGACTCGTGTTACAAAGGGTCTTGTTGATTTTGATAAAACTATGGCAGAAATGGCAAAGAAGAAAATTGAATTAAGAGGCGCAGGTGCAGACGAGGCTCCTGATTGTTATAAAAAATTAAATGAGATTTTGGAGTATCATCACGGTACTATTGAAGTTCTTCATAATTTATATCCAATTGGAGTAGCGATGGCCGGAGCAGGTGAATTCGATCCATACAAAGATTAAGATAAATATTTGTATGAAATCCCACATTAAAAGTATAGATACATTTATTAACGAATCTAAACATCGTGAAACTAATTCTTCACTAAAAAAAGCAATGGAGACACCTGAATTTAAAGAAATTTTAAATAAAGGTTTTAAAATTGCTTCTTCGCCTCTCCAGTTAGAAAGAGGAACTCTCGTACTTAATGGAATACAAACTAATGCTATAATTCTTTTTGGAAATTCAGGTTACATCATAAAACAAAAATTCGGTGCAGATAGACTTAGAGTAATTACTTTATTCCGAAATAAAAAACATGATGAATATTGGCCAATAGCATTTGAATTTGTTTTAAACCGAATTGATCCTATTAATTGTGGATTTACTAAAGAGGGGAGAGCTAACGCTAAATATTCTATTGAAAATATTATTTCTAATAGAATGAAAACTTTAGGCGTTCAAGAAAGTGATATTAAAATTTTAACTCGATACATTAAACACTCAAGTTTAAACGTAAATGCTGAAATGTTAACTAAAGCGTGCGAAGAGGCATTTACAGTCGAAAATAATAAATTCATTATTCCAAGAAAATCGACTAATTATATTTCTATTAATATAAAAGGATTATTAGAAGTTGCTCACACAATAAAAATTCCATTAGTTGTATATGTAGATAGCATTTGGAAAATTATGGAAGGAGTTAAAGCAACTAATATAGAATTTAGATACGATATTTGGCAAAGCACGCCTAAATTAGATCTTTCGTATGCAGCTAACTCTACCTTTACTTTATCATTAGGCTTAAAGGTCGCTACAGCAGGTTCAATTGTACTTTATTTAAAAGATTGTGATGGAGTCAATATCACAATAAATCTATTAGAACCTAAAATATACCCACATATAGAATTACACAATACTTCAGACTTAACCATAAAAGCTGAAACTAATAACATATCAATCCAAACAATAAATCCTGCTAAAATAAAAACAAACCTTTCAGCAGATAGTCTACACTTCGGAAACATTAACAAACTCCAAACTTACAAAGAACAATATAAAGTACAATTATTTACATTAGAAGGCACCCCTATTGACCCAGATCATGATACTGACATAAATGTATATAATCATTTAAAAGATATTTGGTAAAATACACCCCGTTTTTGGTATATTAGCAAAAAAGCTATATGTCAACCTGTACTAATATTAAAGTTTCCGATAATACATTAAAAGTCCTCGAAGGTGAGGATTTTCGTGCTATTCCGGACCCTTTAGTAAAAGCTGCTTTTCTTTGTCTTTTAACTTCACTTGTACAGGAACCTTTTCTTGGCGGGGATTTGAAAGTAATTTTAATTCATACCACATTCAATAAATTAGATAAACTTCCATTTAAAGAAGAAGATTTATACGAATTTAAAATGGGAGTTGCAAAAATCATGAATGCATTCATGGTTAAAAACGATTTCATGGGATGAGTAAATACACTAACATATCAACCAAACATGTTGGAGAATTAGATGGATTCCCAATAAGACCTTGCATGAAAAGCGGTTTCTGCTGCACGATGGCTCCTTGTGCATTTGGTGAATATGATTACGAGAAAAAGCAATGCAAATATCTTGGAGAACCCAATGACATAGGACAAAAAGATTGTTTACGTTATCAATGGATTTTGGATAATGTCCCTGAAGAAATAAGGAATTTTAATCCTGCTTTTGGATTCGGTTGTTGCTCACCAATTGGAAATCTTGCAAGAAATAAGATAATCGAAACTATAACAATAAATAAAATAACATGAAAGCGAACACTTTAGTAACTCACAAAAAATTGAGTTCACTCGGAATCGGCTGTGTTGCAAAAGAACTCAAAGCATCATGTAAAGTAAATTTCGGAACACACAATGTTATAACATGTAAAAAAGAAATGCTCGTCGAAGTTGACGTTTCTAAAACAAAAACTGTTCCATTCGAAAAATTCAAACACCGTATCTTACAAGCAGTTTCATCTTTTAATATTTGCATTGTAGGAAATGAATTGAAAGAATTCGTAGGAATCTACTGGATTACAAAAAGAGTCGTTACTCTTGATGATCTTAAAACATATCCAAGAGTGGTATAAAAAATGAAATTCGTGTTAAAAATATTAGTATATTAGTAAAATAATTAGGTATGCAAAATCAAGAAGTATTTGAAACATCGCTTAAGAAAGCAACAGCTATAAGAAGCTACATTCAAGAAAAACTTCGTAAGGAATATAACGCCTTATCGAAAGCATATTCTATTATTACTGGAGCAGATTCTTCTGCTCTCAAATTTTATACCGACATTCTGTATTATCGATCAGGCGGATATCCAACTGAAAAAACTTTATCAAAACACGAACAATATACTATCGATTTCGTGACAATGGTAAAATTTCTTGAATTTTTTGGTTTAAAGAAAATTCTACTAGACCCGATTTTACAAAAACATGGTATTAATATTACTGTTGATAAAAAAGTTGCATTCGAAAATTTTTATCTCAACGGTGATAAAACAATAAAAGCACAGAACCATGTTCGTAAAATTCTAAATAAAAAAGATTTTAAAATTAAAGCGAAAACCCATTATGAACTATTAAGAGAAATCATGGGTTATACTTTGGAACTTCAAGGACAAATTTGTCAAGCAAGTGATGTCATTAAATATGACTTAACAAAAAAAGTTGAAAAGAGCTGTGACATTAATAAAGCAGATTTCAAGGATAGTATTCAGTTTGAAATTGATCTTAAGAAAAATAAGGTTAATTCTAAAACAATGGAAAAACAACAAATAAAAATGAAATCGCATCTCCAAGTTCATCAGCACAAAATTACGAAAGTAATTTCGAATAAGAAAGCTTCGAGAAAATAAAACTAAAACTGTATGGCAATTGTTTACACATTAAGAGTTGGGTGTAATGATCCTATCAATATCGATGCAGAAGAATACATGATTAACTGCATAGAAAAATTCCGAAAAAATTTATGGGTAATTGTCGAAGAAGCTCATAACTTTGACTCGTCATTAGACAAATATGTCTTGTCAGAACATGCCAAAGTATTTGAACTAGGTTTTGATAGTGTGATTAAAATCGTAGCAGATGACATCGAAGAAGGTAAGACTATTTTGATCAATAACGCTGAACAATTATTTGACTCGAAAGAATTAAACGAATCGAGTGTACAATATATCGGAGCTCTCAGCCGAGCAATATGCAGATTGATGATAAAAGACATGCATTTACGACAATATGAATTAAGTATAGGCGTGACCTAAACTTTTCTCTTGTCAATCGTATAAGAAAGTAAACTTATACGATGGCGATAATCGCATTAGATTTTGATGGTACTCTCGTTACACATGAATACCCATACATTGGAATTGAATTGCCCAACATGCTTAATGTAATTAAGAAATTACAAGCAAAAGGACATCAATTCATTTTATTTACCATGAGAAGTGGCGAAACATTAGATCAAGCCGTTCAATGGTGCACAGAAAGAAATATTAAGTTCTTTGGAATAAATGAAAATCCTCAACAAGCCGAATGGTCAGCATCGAGAAAAGTATATGCACAGCATTACATTGACGATGCGGCAATCGGAGTACCATTAGTTTATCCACCAGGAGGAAAAAGACCTTATGTTGATTGGGTAAAAATAGAACCCATATTAGAAGATTATTTGTTACTATAGACGAATATAAATGTGGTGATGTTGGTATAATTAAATACCTAATTTAATAACCTATTAAAACCACAAAAATTATGCCGAAATTAAGAAAAAAACAATTCTTATATTTCAAAAATTCCGAAAGATTAGAAGAGATTGTAAAATCATCTAATAATGACAAAAACGGAATTATAAGAACATATTATAAAGTTCAAAACCGCGAAAAAGAATATAGTGTAAACCATATTCTCAAGGAAATTGAAAACAAGAACATTGAGCTTTATGATGAAACTGAAATTACTGAAGCTAAAATAAAAGAGCTATGCCCGAATATGGCGAAGTAAAACTTATGTCTCAATTTGCAGATCGATCACTACGAGGTCGATCTGTCTTGTCTATAAAGAAAAATCCAATCTCTAAAATGAGATTTGATCCGCCTCAACTAACCGGCCCATCTGATGTCAGTGTCCTATCAAGAGGCAAAGAATCCAGAATAAACATATTGCAAACAATCGGATCAGGAAAAACTGGCATATACATTCTTGTTAATTATGGTATGTCTGGTTCATGGAAATTATCAGAAACACAATGGCAAAAACACGCCATGATTTCATTAGAACTTGACAACAATACATTCCTTGAATTCATTGACCCTCGTAGATTCGGTGTATTTAAGTACATAAAATCTGGCAATTTTTGGAGTGAAAACCGAGGAGCTGACCCAGTAGAAGAATATGGAAAATTTTATACAACAATTCTTTTAAATCAAGATCATAAAGACTTCGAAAATCTAATCTGTGAAGTATTAATGAATCAATATTGGTTTAATGGCGTCGGTAATTACTTAAGATCAACCATACTCGAAGAATTAAAAATAAACCCCTTCAAAAAATTCAATACACTGAATCCTACAGAAATAAAAATGTTATGTTTCTTAGTAAAATATTGGTGTAAAAGAGCTTACGAATTAGGTGGTGCTCAATTATCCACATGGAAAAATCCAGACGATAAACCACAATCTCTCACAGACGTAATTTTCTACAAAAAAGGACTTGCTTGCAAAGACAAAACCGGCAGAACTTTTTGGTTTGAAGAAAAATGGGTACACCATTGCCCATACGAAATCATTAAGAATAAAAAAACACTTTCTTTGGTATAATTATACAAATCCTATATAATGATTAAAATTTGTAGCGAAAATCATGCGCTAAGTACAATTGAATCTCTTCTTGAAGAAAATTATACCTTTCGTGGAAAAACAACAACATACGGAAATATTCTAATAAGTATAAAAGAAGAATTAACTCTTATTGGAAATCCTAAGATCGCATATTATATAGCAGTTGATTCAGTAAATAAAAACTTCGATACAATTGTTGATGAAATAAACGATATTAAAAAGAAACTTACTTTTAAATCGTTATTTCTTGAAACAACAGAAATTGCTGCAATACAAAACCAACAATATCCACCTCATTTGATTTATGCAGTCCACATGTCTAAATTAAAAGAAGAAAGTGGTGAATTTGCCCAATCTCTTAATAAATTCATCGGAACTAAAAAAAGAGAACCTGGAGAAACCGATGAAATGATCATTGATAACGCGATAGAAGAATCAGTAGATCAAATCCAATGTATCATTTGTTCCCTTCAACCATTAGGAGTAACACCAGAAATGGTACTCAAAAAATGGAAAAAGAAAAACAAAAAATACAGAAAAAGCTTACTTGAGCCTTCAAAAAATTAATCTACACCTACACATACCTATGAAACTATCCTATGCCAACAAGCATACATTTGTGACCTATGACGTGGTTGCAAAAGTTGCATTTGAACAAGAATTCATCGAACGTCGCAAAGTCATAACAAATGAACTCAAAGAAGAACACATCACAGTAAATTATGACGAAAGCATTGCAAATGATTTAATTCACAAAGAAATAGATCGACTAACAACAGTCATCTGGAACTGCAAAAACACTATCAGATTCTCACAAGACCAAGAAAAAATTGTCAGAATCGAAACAAAAAGAATGCATGACTCCGCTGAAAAAATCGAATTTCTACAAAACCTACTCTAATGTTCCTACAACAAATATCAGTAGAAGAAGGCTTACCTGACATCAGCGGCAAATACATTATTACCACGACATCAACAGGACCCCTTAAACTCAAAAATACATTTATTGCAATGTTACATATATCACATAATAAAGGGAAAATACAGCACACCTGGGACATCCGAGGGCAAAAAGTTACACACTGGTACAAGGAACTAAATGCACAGTATTAGGTACAATAATATTAGTTAATTTTATTACAACTATTGCCTAAAATATAAAAAAATTGCATAATATTGAATACATACAATCCAAAAAAATATCAGATTATAAACCATTAATAGATGAGTTTACTAAGCCTGAACTTTTCGGAAGTGCCTTCAAAGAAACTGTTAAACATTGGTGCAAAAAAAAGAACACTACTAGAAAATTCAAACACCGTGATCAATTCTGGGAAGTATGGTTAGTACGAGAAGATAATCAATCTAAAGCCATCTGCGGTCTCTATAATATATGCCATGCCGTTAACAAAGATAATCACATAGAAGAACTTTGGCTTGGCTGGTTCGGAGTCCTAAATCGCAGCAACGGTCTCGGTGCAAAAATACTTAACACATTTCTTAAACCGAAAGCAAAAGAACTCGGAGCAACATATCTAATGAGCTATGTTAATAAAAACGGAGCCCCAATAGAATTCTACAAACGTCACGGCTTCGAAGTAATAGGAACAGTAAAAGACTGGATTCTACAAAAAGCCGACGGAGAACTTAAACCATCCCTTGTTGAACACTTCGAAGACATAGACGATTATGTCATTCGATTCAAACTTTAAAGCCGCTCATCTTGCAACATAGCCGCTAATGGATTACGAAAGTAATCCATTTTTTTTTTCTTCTATAGAATTTATAATAAATCCTTTTAGTATATTAAGTATAATATTATCTTTTTTAAAACAAAATGCCATGTTATCATACATCATCGGTGCATTTGTTAGCTTTATTTGCACCTTCTTAGTGGTCGTATTTACGTCAAAATTTAAGGAAGTAAATCTTAATATGTGTTTACTCATATCTGTTGTAATGGCAGTCTTTTCATGGGTCGGAGTAATCCTTCTTCTTACTATTCTTTTAATTTTCTTTGTAAAACTTCCGTCGAGATGAGTAAAAATATCGGCTGCCAAGCTTGTAAAATGATTAACAGAGGAGTAAAAATCCACCAATCATTTAAACACACCTGTAATAGGTATAATAACCAAAATGAAAAACCAACAATGAGTCTCAAAACATTAATTATTTCAAACGCCATAATAGCTTATAAAAACAGAGATACTTTTTCAAAAGATACTCTTAACCTTATCAAAGCCAAAATAACTGAAGCCGAAAAGAAAAACAACAATACACCTCTTACAGATAAAGAGGTTGTTGAAGTACTTCAGTCAATGATCAAACAACGACGCCAATCAATTGATGCTTACACTCAAGTAACAGTAATCGATGATAAAATTGAAGCAGCAATTCGCAAAGAGTATAATGAAATAAAATTACTTGAAACATATTTGCCGAAACAATTCAGCAAACAAGAAATCGAAGACGAACTTGATCTTATTTTACCAGGATTTGATCAAACATTGCCAAACAATAAAGTCCTCGGCCTAGTAATGCAACACTTCAAATTACATTATGCTGGACAATATGATGCAAGAATGTTATCAACATTAACTAACGAAAAACTTTCCAAAAAGAATGAAAATAGCAGTATGTCTTGACAGTGACGGTCACTTCAGAATCTCCGATATCTCTAATCGTAAAGAAACAATTGAACTTCTTAAATCCATTCAAGATGGAGGATATTACGATGACATAATTAGAGATTATGATCTTGAAGAAAAAGGGATAGAAACATTGTCTGATTTCGTATGGGAAGAAGATTTTCTACAACATTTTACTCAAAGAGGAACCTTTGAACTTTTCGAACTTTAAAAAACTCAATCATGCAATTTAATGAATTTTCAAATTTAGTGAAAGATCGCTTCACAGAAATCACAAAAACTGGAATGCTTTTCAAAAGCTCATTAAATGGATATGCCTTATGGGACGTCTATATTAATGCATTCAAAAAAGAACACAACCCAGTCTTTCGTGATCCTGAAAGCTCAACACATAATTGCAACCTCGACAAAGCTTTCATTCGCCGTTATGGCAACGTCGTAGCAATCGGCTTCGACTTCAGCATACTCACAATGTGGGACCTGGATTTACCAAAAGAATCAGAATATTACTTACCGGCCAAAGCAATGTCTGCTGCCCTCAAAAAAGCAGTAATCGAAGATGTCTTCTTCGAAACATTCAACGAATTAAATTCGTTACCTTATGAAAGCTGTAATAAAAAACAAAGTTCATTCCGCTTAGGAATTCAACAAAACCACAAAATATACAATCGCGAAGAAGCCGATAAATTCGGAGTAGTTGAACAAGGTCGTGTATATCAATTTCACCACTTCTATGCAGACCTACCAAAAGCATTTGTTGATATGAGCGGCGATTCTCAAGCTACAATCATCAGCAAATACCGCGACGCCAAAACGGTCTTCCAAAGAGGAATGAATGAAATTCCAAAAGATACTCTCGAACTTGTAAAAGACCTTATCGTACAAGGCTCTTTACTCGATGGCACAACACATTTACCAAAAATCGAAAAACTCTTACCGTTCAAAAAAGAATACGATCAACTTGCTTTTGATAAAAAAGATAACTGGTGCTGGGTAAAATCATTCAACTTACCTTTCGCCAAATTCAGAAATGAATTGATTGGTACTCTTTGTGTAGAACTTGCAGAAGGAAAAGAATTGAATGACGCATGCAAAACCTGGAATCAAAGAGTTGATCCAGTAAACTACATGAAAGCAAAAGCACCGATCACAAAGAGACAAATACAAGAAGCCCAAAAATTTGTCGAAGAAAACGGTTATGCTGAATCATTCGATCGTCGCTTTGCAACAATCGATGATATTGACATCAATCAAATACTACACTCAAACGTAGGAAAAAACGAAATCAAAACTGCTTCTATCTTTGATAAAGTAAAATCGGCAGTTTCGACACGCCATAAAAGAAGTGAATTTGATAGCATCGAAGAAATTGATATTGAAAAATTCATGCAACAGGTTTTACCTACTGCAACTTCGATCGAAGCTCTTGTCGAAAACCGAATGGAAGGAAACCTGGTAACCATGACCACTGCCAGAGATAAAAATACAAAACCTATTCTTAAATGGGATAACAATTTTTCATGGACATTCAATGGAAATTTGGCCGGAAAAAGCCAAATTAAAGATGCTGTAAAATCGGCTGGCGGTAAAGTAGATGGAATTCTTCGATTCTCAATTTCATGGAATGAA
>Ga0116192_1002582_pt1 | contig 11946 bp, 13 predicted proteins | sample AD_UKC113_MetaG_FD_89876 | JGI IMG/M metagenome (GOLD analysis project Ga0116192, IMG submission 89876) | Active sludge microbial communities of municipal wastewater-treating anaerobic digesters from Hong Kong - AD_UKC113_MetaG | ecosystem: Engineered > Bioreactor > Anaerobic > Digestate...
AGGTCCTCCGTTTCAATAGCTTTTCGTAGAGATTCAATGGCAGTATTCCAGGCTGAATCCTCTCCAATGCTCCCTTCCGGCCGGGTAGCCAGGTACGCTTTAATATCTTTGAATCCAAAGTCTTTCCAGATTTTGAGTGAAAACCGGAGCACTTCAAGTATCTCGGACTCGATCTGATCAGGGGTACAGAAGATATGGGCATCATCCTGGGTAAATCCCCGTACCCGTAAAAGGCCATGAAGCACGCCGGAACGTTCATACCGGTAAACTGTACCCAATTCAGCCCAGCGTAATGGAAGATCCCGGTAAGAGCGGAGTTGTGTTTTATAGATCAGAATATGGAAAGGGCAATTCATCGGTTTGATGTAATAATCCTGCTCATCAATCTTCATCGGTGCATACATGTTTTCCTTATAGAATCCCAGGTGGCCTGAGGTTTCCCACAACCAGGAACGACCGATGTGAGGAGTATATAATAATTCGTACCCATTCTTTCTGTGTGCATTTCTCCAATAATCTTCCACAGCTTGCCGGATTCTCCCTCCTTTTGGATGCCAGTATACCAATCCTGCCCCTGCTTCCTCGTGAGTTGAGAAAAGGTCTAATTCTTTTCCAATTTTTCGATGATCTCGTTTTTCAATTTCCTCTAACCGATCGAGATACGCTTTCAAGTCTTCAGGACGTTCCCACGCGGTCCCGTAGATCCGCTGGAGCATTTTATTTTTTTCGTCCCCCCGCCAATAAGCGCCTGCTACAGATACTAGTTTGAAAGATTCCGGGTGGATTTCTTTTGTACTCTGTACATGCGGACCCCGGCATAGATCGGTAAATTTTCCCTGCGTATAGATCGATACCTCTTCCTGTTCCGGGATCGCTTCTAAAAGTTCCAATTTATAGGGCTGATCTAGAAAGCGTTTACGTGCCTCATCCCGGCTGATTACCTCACGACAAAACTCGTGCCCCTCCTGGATAATCCGACGCATTTCCTCTTCGATCTGCTTAAGATCTTCCTGGGTAAGCGATCGAGGAAGATCGAAATCATAGTAAAACCCATCCTCAATAGCGGGTCCTATCGCAATTTTAGCCTCGGGGAAAATTCGCAGTACAGCCTCTGCCATCACATGGGAGGTAGAATGACGAATCTTCTGCAATCTTTCGGTATTGTTTTCCATTTCCTACTTCCTTTTATTCTTTAGTATCTCGTTCAATAAAAAACCCTTATGCTCCTTCATCCATACGAATTCCCTTGGGAATCAATCGTAAGGACGAAAAGCCTAAGGGTTCTCTCGTACCCCCGCTTTCCGCGGTTCCACCTTACTTCAGGGCCCGCCTTCCAGCCTCCCTGCACCTCAATTCTAATTTGTACCGACTCCAGAGGTAGTTTTCACAGGCGCTTATGTCAGGACCCTTCCAGCCACGAGCGTCCCTCTCTCTTGACACAGTTCGCCGCTACTCGTCTCTATCACCGCCGAATACGGATTATAAAGTAGAAAAAGCTGACTGTTTTGTCAAGTTCCGTCATCTCCAATGGCAGAAACAGGACAGGATTCCAGAGCAGCCTCAACATCCGCCAGTTCCTCTTGAGTCGGTTGCTTCTGAACATACGCTTTCTCATCGTTGTTCAGTACAAATACCGAAGGGGCTGTACTCGTACAAAGCCCGCATCCGATACAGTTCTCATCTACGTAGTACTTACCCGGTACGTTATCCGATACCTTTTTCGATTTATCTGCCATTTACAAATCCTCCTGAAACAAAGGTAGTTTAACCCCAGTTTAGAAACGGTATCAAATGTTACGATTTGCTATTGGTTACACTAACGGCACAAAGCGAACCCCGATAAGGGTTCGGGTTTTGAACGTTCCATCCGGAAGTTTCTCTACCAATACCAGATCCTGAGAAAAGAATGAGTTTCCCAAGGGGAGAATCATCTTCCCTTCCGGTTTTAACTGATCGATTAACGGAGGAGGAATAGAGTCTGCTGCAGCAGTTACAATGATAGAATTAAAGGGAGATTCCTCTTTCCAACCTTCTGCTCCATTTCCTACCCGGATATGAACGTTTGTATACCCGAGTTCAGATAATCGTTCCCGAGCCCGTTCAGCGTGGATAGGGCGAATTTCTATTGAATACACCTCTGCTCCCAGTTCAGCCAGAACCGCTGCCTGGTACCCGCTCCCTGTTCCGATCTCCAGAATACGATCCCCGGGTCTTGGATCCAGACACTCTGTCATATATGCCACAATATACGGCTGAGAAATTGTCTGCCCCTCTCCGATCGGAAGAGGCTGATCTGAATAGGCGGAGAGCCGGAGATGCCCGGGAACAAAAAGATGGCGGGGAACCCTTTTCATGGCATCCAGCACACGGCTGTTCGTTATTCCCCGCCGGGCAATTTGATCCCGAACCATCCTCTCAGCCTCTTCCTTCCAATCTTTCATTCCGGGTAACCTCCTGTATGCTCCTCAACGTTTGAAAGATATTTTTCCAGCCGTGCACAGAGAGAATGCACCAATCGTAAATCAGAACCGGACAATAAAGCCAACCGTTCTACAAGTCGTTTTCCTACCAGGTTATCTGGAGAAAAACCGATACGGTACAGGAGGATTTCCACCCTTCTTCTTAACGCACTGTACACAAGGAAAGGAGACGTTCCTGTAGATGAGGATTCTGTGCTGCGGAGGGGGGAGAGCTCATACGCATACACCATGACCGCCTGTGCGAGATTAAGAGAAGGGTACTGAGCAGCCAGAGGAACCGAAGAAAGGCAATGGGCCGATTCTAATTCTGCATTCGTTAGTCCGGATTCTTCTCTTCCAAAGAGTAGGGCTGTTTTACGCACAATCCCTTCTTTTTTTTGTAAGAGTTCTCTTAATGCAGGAGGATCATAGTAATCATGATGCAATGTCCTTCTGCGGGCAGTAGTAGCTACCACAAAATCTATATCTTGTATCGCTTCACCAAGGGTAGCAAATTCTTTTGCTCCTTCTAGTATATCCTTTGATCCATGAGCAGTCCAGCAGGCCTTAGCTTCCCGGTGGACCCGAGTATTCACAAGAGCCAATTCGTGAAATCCCATGGTTTTTAAGGCTCGAGCAGCAGAACCCACATTCTCCGGAACGGCTGGTTCAACTAATACAAATCGTAGATCCATACCTACTACTATACCCCTTGTTCTCCTTTTAGGCATCTGATACGGTAGCCTGGGAATAACAGGATGTTTTTTGATCGGATGATACCTACAGGAAACAACTTCTGCCTCCTCCTGGCGCTTCTTCTACTCGGGGGTTGTACTCCCCAAAGCAGCCCTGTGCCGATTCATCCCCGGTTTCAATTTACCCAGGACCAGCTTCTTTCTCTCCTGTCCGATACCGGGAAAGAGACACTGGAAGCAGTGAAACAGAATCCCTATCGATTTCTTGAGTTGTTGGATTCTATCCTGGCAACAGAAAAGGATTTTCTTTCCCTCGTTGATAAAAATCATTCTTTGCCCGAGAACTGGGAGCCGGGAGATCTAGTTCCGCTAGAAAAGTTCGGTATCCGTACTTCAAGAGCGGGTCTCCTTTTAAGAAAACCTGCTGCTCTTGCCCTGGCAGAAATGGCACAAGCAGCGAGAGATGATGGGATAGAGTTGCTGGTTTCATCTACATATCGTTCTTATCAATACCAGAAGGAAGTCTATCAGCGGGTAGTAAACGAATTAGGGAAAGAGGCAGCGGATCGGGAATCCGCTCAACCGGGATTCTCCCAGCACCAGTTAGGCACTGTAGTGGATTTCGGTTCAATTTCCGATTCCTTTACAGGCACTCCTATGGAACAATGGTTAAGCCGCAGAGCCCGGGAATTTGGATTTTCCCTATCCTATCCAGAGGGGAAAGAGACTGAAACAGGATACCGGCACGAGAGCTGGCACTACCGTTTTATCGGGAAAAAGGCTGCTGAAATGGAACGGGATTTCTTTCAGGGAAATCAGCAACGCTTTCTGGAATTCCTCCACCTAAAGGGCGAAACAATAGAGAAAGCCTGGAAACCGGTCCTTCCCTAGGATACATTCGATTTTCCTGCTGTTCGATGGATAATCCGTGCTATCGGACGGCAGAATTATTTTTTTCGGGTCGATAAATATGTAAAAATCGGGCTGACTTTCTTTCCAGCAAATTTGTTACCGTAGAAGCAATGCTCTTTCCGTTTAACCCACAGTCGGATAGAAGTTCTTCCCTGCTTGCATGGGGCAAAAATCGGTCAGGAGCTCCTAAATGGACATAGGTACTAGAACACCCCCACTCCATCAGTAATGATCCAATTCTTTCTCCCATTCCACCGCTATAGGCTGCATCCTCTGCCAGCACGACAACCCGGTACGGTTCCAGCACTTCACGGAGGAATGCTTCATCCAGAGGCTTTAAAAACCGCAAATTGTAGATGTCTGTCGGTATCCCCTCTTGAGAGAGAAGATTCGATGCTTTTTCTACCTCATTCAGGAGCCCCCCCACCGATAGTAACAATACGGAAGCTCCCTGTTTCTGTACAAAAACGCCCCTTCCCGGGATTAACGGAGCAGACAGTACCGGATACTCCTTCCCACAGTCGGCTTTCGGGTATCGGATCAGTACCGGCCCTGTTTGTTGAAAGGCAAAAGAGAGCATGAGATCCAGTTCCTCCCCTGATGCAGGAGCTAAAAAAGTTAGGTTGGGGATGGAACGAAACAATGCGATATCGTACAACCCCTGGTGGGTTTCTCCGTCCTCTCCTACAAGGCCTGCCCGATCCAGTATAAACACTACTGGCAGTCCTGGAAGGGCTACATCATGAATCACCTGATCAACGGCCCGCTGGATAAAGGTAGAATACATAGCCACTACCGGCCGCATTCCTGACGTCGCAAGACCTGCGGCAAAGGTTACCGCATGCTGTTCCGTAATGCCTACATCGAAAAACCGGTTCGGGAATCGTTCCTGAAAGAGAGAAAGTCCCGTTCCCTTTGCCATCGCTGCCGTAATAGCTACGATTCGTTTGTCTTCCTGTGCGTGGCGAAGAATCGCTTTAGAAAACCGGTCGGTGAAGCTTACGGTGGGAACTGTTTCGATTTTGCCATCTTCAACGGAAAAAGGAGATACTCCGTGAAATATGGAGGGATTGTTCTCGGCATGTATATATCCCTTGCCTTTGGTTGTGTACACATGTACGACAACAGGCCGCTGAATACCCTTTATCTTCTGGAACACTTCCCGCATAAGAGGAATATCGTGTCCATCCAGAGGGCCAATATACTCAAATCCCAGGTCTGCAAACAAACTTTCCTGCAGAACCAGGGCTTTTACCCCCTTTTTAGCCCGCTGGATGAGATCCATCAGCTGAGAACCGTACACCGGAACCCGTTTTACCGTCTCGTCGATCCGATCCCGGATATCCTGATACAATCTTGTTGCAGTAACTCGTGATAGATAGGAAGAGAGAGCACCTACATTTTCCGAGATGGACATCTTGTTATCGTTCAGTACTATGATAAGGTCTTTTCCCAGATGGCCGGCATGGTTCATACCCTCCAATGCCATCCCCCCGCTGAGCGCCCCATCGCCGATTATGGCAATTACCTTTCCCGGCCTATTTTGAAGACCATACCCTACCCTTATTCCTAACGCAGCAGAGATGGAGGTAGAAGCATGACCCGTTTCTACCACGTCATGAACACTCTCACTTCGTTTTGGGAATCCGCTCACCCCCCCTTTTTTACGGAGGGTATGAAATGCAGGATACCTCCCCGTAATTAACTTGTGGGGATAACATTGGTGTCCCACATCCCAGATGATCACATCCTTTGGGCTTTCAAATTCTGCATGCAAAGCCAGGGTAAGCTCAACAATACCGAGGTTGGATGCAAGATGTCCGCCATTTTGACTAACCACATGGATGATTTCCCGTCGAATCTCTTCCGCTAAGGGGGGGAACAGGTCCGGCGGAAGGTTTTTTAAATCAACCGGCTCCCGAATAGAACTCAGGAGTCTATTCCGGCTTTCCATACCATCTCCTTCCGGTTATTCCCTTTTACTGAGTGAGGAAAATCATTTATTTTTTTTCTTATGCCGATTCTTTCTAAGTTTTTTCTTTCGTTTATGGGTCGCTATTTTTTTCTGTTTTCGTTTTCTTCCGCAAGGCACAGTTGAACTCCCCTACTGATAGATTCCCGACTTTAGATCATCAGATCAATAGGCGATCATTATGCATAAAGGGTATAAGTACGTCAATAGCGCTGAAAACATGTGCATACTTTCATTTCTTGCAAGGCTTTACGGAGGGAACGGAACGAAGGATTTTCACCCTCGAACAAGGTAAACCGGCTTCCGATCTGCTCTAGAATATGCGCGTCTGAGTTGGAAACCAAAGGTACAGTTCCCGTGTTTATGGAGCAAGGCCAGTGGGTAATCTCCAGGGCTGAGTAGTGCATCTCGGGGAGTATTCCCAGTTGACTCAGTAAACTGAAGGAAGGACGCTCAATGTGAGCAGGAATAAAGAGTCCCTCCAACTCAAAGATGATTTTACGCGTTTCTTCTAGAGAAAAGGACACCCCGGCTATCAGGTATTTATCCACCTCCCCCAGAATCTCCTCTGCATCGTTCACATATACCTGGTCTCCCTGCTTTTCCGGATCATGCCGCACGGGAGGTAGAGCCTCGTAGAGGAGTTCCCCCAGGCGGAGGGCTTGTTCAACTGTCTCAAACAAAGCTAAAACATGAATTTCCTCAGCAGTGGTAACTTCTATTCCGAAGGCAGCCTCAATATGTTCCCTCCTGCAGGCAATTTCAAATGCAGGACAATTTAGGGCTGTATTATGATCGGTTAATGCCACAAGGGAGAGACCGATTGACACAGCCTTTTCCGCAATCCGCCGGGGAGACAGGGAGAGATCCCCGCAGGGGCTAAGACACGAATGGATATGGAGATCGGCAGAGAATTCCATCTTACACAGGATTTGGATATAGGATCTGAAATAATTTTCCAGAAAGGATGAATTGATTCTCTCCCGATCGAAAAAGACCAATCTGTTCTTTCCGGGCTGCCTCGATCATATCTTCCGGGAGAGGACGGTTATTGGCAATAATTATCGCAGGGATACCAATAAGGCCAGCCACCGCGATGGTGTTTTTATGAGCCTGGATAGTGATCAATACCTGCCCCGCTTGAGCATGGGCCATTACATCGGAAAGAAGATCAGAGGTATAGCCCCCCTGGATAGGTTGGTCCTGGAGTAACGGCTGTACTTCCTCTAACCCAAGTTTCTTCACCAGTTCACCTACCTGCATCGGAACCTCCTAAAATTTAAAAGCTTAGCGTTTCCTCTCTGTGAAACTCTATGCATTCTTTGCTTCATCCTCTGCCTTAGAACTGCCGGATAGATAAATCGCCGCCCGTACCCGAGTTCCTTCTCCCTTCTTAGATTCTATTGTAAACTCATCGGAAACTCGTCTTGCATTGGGGAGTCCCATTCCAGCCCCAAATCCCAGAGAACGGATCCATTCATTGGCCGTGGAGTATCCTTCCTCTAGAGCCTGATTGATATCCTCGATTCCCGGGCCGGAATCCTGTGCAAGGATTTCTACCCGGTCTCCTCTTTGGATAAAAATAAGAGTTCCCCCTTCAGAATGGACTACCAGGTTCATCTCCAGTTCATAGGATGCTACGGCAATTCTTCGAAGCACCTGAGGACCCACTCCTTTCTCCATTAATCGTCTTTTTATATCTGCAGATGCTTTCCCCGCATTCTCAAAATCGAACTTACGAACATTGTACTCAAGCCGAAGGTCTTCGCCCGGCAATAAATGAGGAGAACTAATCTTTTGTTCTAGTTTCTCAACTTCCTTGTTTGCCTCGACCAGAAGTGCAATAATAATATCCCGACTGGTAATAATACCTACCAGCTCTCGATTTTTATTTAATACCGGGAATCTCCCGTATCTATACTTATCCAGGTACGATATCGCAAACTGTAGAGGCATATCATCTTCTAAAACAATAAGGTTGCGACTCATGTGTTTTTCTGCAGGATCTTCGATGTATCCCTCATCCAGGGCAGAGATAATGTCATCCATAGAAACAATCCCTAAGAGGCGCTTCCCCTTCTGGTCTGTTATAGGAACACCGGTAATGCTCTTCTCTTTCATTATCTGCTGAATCTGCCGCAAGGTTGTATTCTTTCGGGCTGTAATTACTTTACTGGTCATTACATCCTTTACTTTTAAGCGATAGATTAAGTCTAAGAGAAAAGGAGGAGAATCCTGAGTGTTGATCGGGATAGAACTCATAGGCTAGGGACCTTTCCTCTCTTTCTCTAATTCGCATCCTACTATATAGCAAACTTTATAATTACTTAAAGGGGTAGAAAGAAGGGTTACTCCATACTCCTTCGCCAGCTGAACCATCCCATTTTGGGGCTGTTTGCCGTTTACCAAAAGGACAGCAGGGGCACCGACAATATCCGCTGTTCGTATTACCTGTTCAGAATTGAGGGACGTAGAAATAAGGAAACACTCCTCACTGGAAGTAAGTACATCACTCATTAAATCGGAAGCGACAATAGCTTTTATTTCCACATCTTCAAATCCCTTTCCCTGCGACAGAACCGTACAGGGTATCAGTTTCGTTAACGTTGTAAGTTTCATACGATACCTCTTATCATTTCCAGATCAAATAAATTCGAGAGGTTCTGCCAGTCGGTCTGCTAGTTTAACCAGATAAAACAGATTCTCGATCTCTAACCCCAGGTTTACATTGTGAATGATGCATCCCTTATTATTGCATTTTAACTCTACAGGGGCAAAGTTTAACACTCCCTGTATCCCGGCACTGGTCATTTGTTCTAATACCTGAGAAGCGGCGGAATCTGGTACGGCTATAATACCCACCGTTATTTTGTGTTCTTTTATGAATGCAGGCATCTCTTTTACATCCATGATAGGAATCCCCGCTTTAGGTTCGACCCGACCTGGATCTATATCAAACGCTGCTGCGATATGGATCCCCTCTTTGGCAAACTCCTTGTACTCCATCAAGGCTGAACCTATCCTACCGCAGCCTGCAATAATGATTTCATGGGGCAGGTTCTTCCCGAGAACATTGCTCAATAATTCAATCAGGGTATCAATGTTATACCCTCCTCGCTTATTCCCCGGGATATTGATCATGGAAAAATCCTTTCGGACCACCGCTGGAGTAACACCGATGGCATCTCCCAGGTTGTTTGAAAATACTTTGACAAACCCCAGCGACTTTAGCTTTTGTAGAACTCTTAAGTATCGCGCTAAGCGCAATATTGTGCTCTTATTCAGGTTTTTTACCATTCTGTTGTTCTCCTGTTCACAATATAATGAATAATATAATTCTATCTGCTACTCTTTGCAAGCTGTAGTTCTTACTGTTGATTTTTTTATCGAATCACTATAAAATCCCTTCATACATTCCCAACAATGGGATGAGGAGGATATATGGCTGTTGCAGCAGAAGAAATCAAACTCACCGAAGGCCTAAAAAAGTTTATCGGAGAGTGGAAGGACAAACCAGGAAATCTAATCATGGTTCTCCACAAAGTACAGGAAGAATATGGGTATATACCCCGTCCTGTAGCGATTCAGTTAAGTAAAGAAATGGATGTCCCGCTCGCAAAGATCTATGGCGTAGTGACATTTTACCATTTCTTTAAAGTACGGAAACCCGGCAAACATAAAATTGCCGTGTGTATAGGGACCGCCTGCTACCTAAAGGGGGGGCAAGACTTGCTCTCCGAACTGGAAACCATTCTGGATACCGGTGTGAACTCTACAACGGAAGATGGAGTATTTTCGATCGAAGCGGTCCGGTGTGTGGGATGCTGTGGCCTTTCTCCTGTTCTTATGATGGATCAGGAAGTATACGGGAAAGTTAAAAAAGATCAGTTAGCAGAAATCCTCGCAAAATATCGGGAAAAATAGTGCATTTTAGTATAGGGGACTATATCGAAGATCTGGCCCATAACGCGCTGGAGGCGGGTTCGCCTATTACGCGAATAGAGGTATTAGAAAAAGAAAATTCCCTGGAAGTATGTGTGGAAGATACAGGAAAAGGCATGACACCGGAGCAATTAAAGCGTGCACAGGACCCGTATGGAACGGATGGCGTCAAACATCCCGGTAGAAAAGTCGGGTTCGGATTGCCGTTTCTTATCCAGTGCGTGCAGGCGGTTCAAGGAGACTTCCAAATTCAGTCTAAAGCAGGGAAAGGAACCCGGGTCTGGTTCCGTCTCCCTCTAAACCATGTTGATACACCCCCTATTGGTTCATTGGCAGAAACGTTCCGGCAGATCCTGGCATATCCCGGAAACCATGAGATCCAAATCTATCGAAAACGCGGTAAAAGATCATACAGCGTCTTTCGATCCCAGCTTATAGAAGCCCTGGGGGAACTCGATTCCGCCGGATCCCAGAATCTTCTGAAACAATATTTAGAATCCCAGGAAGAATCCCTCTCTCTGGAATGAGGGAGTTCCTTAAGGTAAGGAGAGAAGTATGGCAAAAATGACCTTAGAAGAATTGAAAAAGCTCCGTGAAACAAAGAAGCGAGAGCTGGAAAAACGGGAAACGGCCGGCAAAGATATAGAAATAATTGTCGGTATGGCTACCTGCGGAATTGCGGCAGGAGCAAAAAATACTCTGAGCGCATTCTTGAATGAATTGGAAGCGCAGAATCTGTCCAACGTTCTGGTTCGACAGACAGGATGCATGGGGTACTGCTATGCAGAACCCACGGTAGAAATTCGGATGCCTGGAATGCCGAATATCATCTACGGTAAGGTCGACCCAGAGACCGCGGTAAAGATCGTGAGGAAACACATTCTTGGAAAAGCGTTGATCAACGATCATATTCTCGACAAACCCGCCGCGGACATCATAAAGAAGTAACGGAGGAAAACCATGGCTTTTAAAAATTACGTTCTTGTCTGTGGCGGTACAGGATGCGAATCTTCAAAATCGGAAGAAATCTATAAAAACTTAATTAGCGAATGCGAAAAAGCCGGCATTAAAGACGATGTACAGGTAGTTAAAACCGGTTGTTTTGGTTTCTGCGAGAAAGGCCCTATTGTAAAGGTTCTTCCCGATGAATCGTTCTACGTTGAGGTGAAACCTTCAGATGCGACGGAAATCGTAGCGGAGCATCTGTTAAAAGGAAGACCGGTAAAAAGACTCCTCTATCAGGGGGAAGAGACAAAGAAACATGCAAAAGTTGAAGATATTTCCTTCTATCAGAAACAGTTCCGTATTGTCCTCCGAAACTGTGGAGTAATTAATCCGGAAGATATCAATGAGTACATCGCACGGGACGGATACGCTGCGCTGGAAAAAGTTCTATTTCAAATGACCCCTGAACAGGTACTTGAAGAACTGAAAATTTCAGGGCTGAGGGGCCGAGGGGGTGCTGGATTCCCTACCTGGCTAAAATGGAACTTTTCCAAGCAGGTTAACGATTCCCCTAAATACATCATCTGTAATGCAGACGAAGGGGATCCGGGCGCCTATATGGACCGATCTACCCTGGAAGGGGATCCCCACAGTATCCTTGAAGCAATGACCATTGCCGGAAAAACGATTGGAGCTCATAAAGGATACATCTATATCCGGGCTGAGTATCCCCTGGCGATACACCGGCTGGAGGTGGCAATCCAGCAAGCAAGCGACTTAGGGTTACTGGGAAAGGATATTCTGGGAAGCGGGTTTGATTTTGATATTGAGATTCGTTTAGGTGCCGGAGCGTTTGTGTGCGGAGAAGAAACAGCCCTTCTTGCATCTATTGAAGGGGAACGAGGCATGCCAAAACCCAGACCTCCGTTTCCTGCAGTAAAAGGATTATGGCAGAAGCCTACGGTAATCAACAACGTTGAAACCTGGGCAAACGTTCCGATCATCATCCTCAGGGGAGGCG